>Ga0065711_1051652_pt1 | contig 10291 bp, 7 predicted proteins | sample Hoacrofraction12_FD_59098 | JGI IMG/M metagenome (GOLD analysis project Ga0065711, IMG submission 59098) | Hoatzin crop microbial communities from Cojedes, Venezuela - Epithelial fraction 12 v2 (version 2) | ecosystem: Host-associated > Birds > Digestive system > Esophagus > Crop | place...
GGTCCCTCTCCACAGAGCTGCTCTCCAGCAGGTCCACCCCAAGCCTGTACTGATGCATGGGGTTGTTCCTCCCCAGGTGCAGGACCCTGGCCTTGCCCTTGTTGAACCTCATCAGGTTCCTCTCTGCCCAACTTTCCAGCCTATCCAGGTCACACAGAATGGCAGCACAGCCTTCTGGTGTGTCTACCACACCTCCCAGTTTGGTGTCATCAGCAAACTTGCTGAGGGTACATTCTAACTCTTCATCCAGGTAGTTGATAAAGAAGTTAAACAAGACTGGGCCCAGTACGGACCCCTGAGGGACACCACTAGTTACCAGCCTCCAACTAGACTCAGCACCGCTGATGACAACTCTCTGAGTTCTGCCATTCAGCCAGTTCTCTATCCACTTCACCGACCACTCATCCAGCCCACGCTTCCTCAGCTTCCCTATGTGTCCATGTGTGACTGCCCATCTCCCCCCACCCGCAGCTGCTTCTGTGCCAGTGAGGCAAAGCCTTGGAGCAACAGACTTCATTTGCTGCTGGGTGTTGAGGGTCCCACCTTGCTCCCCTTCCACCAGCTGCCCTGTCAGCCCCGCGCCAGCTGTTTGCACAACTGTCCACAGCGACGGCTCAAAGGCAAAGCTTTCCCTGCTTTAGGGAACCAGGCGTCATGCCGCATGCTCCTCTCCCTCCCCTCATCTCTCCCCACTCCTGAGACGTTGCAGGAGCCCAGAGGAGTGGGTTTGTTTTCCCTGGTTCACGTGCATCTCAGCTGACAGCCTTTGAAATGCCTCCGGTTTGACAGGGAGTATTAGCCTTGCTTAGGTCTGCCACGGCCTTCAAGGTTATCACTTCATCTCACGGCTAATGGAGAGTGACCCAGTCCGTGCCATCACAGGCCGCTGCCGTCATTGACAGAGACAAGCAATGATAAACTGGTGTTTAATTAGCCCATGTGAATCTCTGCAGGTTCCTGGCAGAGGCTGGGGTGGGAATGGGGCAAGGCAGGATGACAGAAGGGTTTTGCTGAACTTTGCTTCCCACCACAATCCCTTAAACTTTGGTATGTTCAGGCTGGACAAGAGCACTCAGTGCTCAGAGCAAGCTCAGGCTTTATAAAGGGCAGCAAGGGGTCCTGCATGGTGGAGGACAACCAGCCCTTCCCGGGCACCAGTGACCAGTGTGCCAGCTAGCTTTGCCATCAGCTTGGATCCATCTGAGGGCTTCTCCTGCCTTCATCCCCTTCCTTCATTGTTTTTGGGGGCCTTGAGAAAGTGAAGTAGCCCTCCAGAATCAATCAAAGGTGCCTCTAAGCCAGACCAGTGTCCTTGAGCAGCAGATGAATAAGCAGAACAGTTAAAACAAGCAGAAAATGACCTGTCGGGCTGCTATGTGAGACACAGGGTATGTTCAGAGTCACCCCAGCTCCTGGCTGTGAAGACAATACCCAGGGCTGTCGTGGTTAGTGGCCACCTTCAACCTTCCCTCCAGAGGCAAACGTGGCCTTTTTGTGTTTAATAGCTCTTGACGCTTTTCCTTCTGGTCCCTTTCTGAAGCCTTGTCATAGCATCTGCTGCCTCCTCTGTCACGGAGTTTTGCAGTTCAGCTGGGTAAGAAGTGAAGAGTTGCCTCCTTTGGTTGGTTTTGCATCTGCCAGGGGATTTCTCCCCTGTCTCAGGAGGGAGATGCTTTTGAATTCATAATGAACTTGATCCTCGTGGACAGCCATGGTGTCTGGATCTACATGGTGACAGCATGCCCCAGTTCAATGACTGATTTTCCTCTAAGGGTTTATTTCCCAGTTACCTGGAGGTAACAGACATAGGTCTGAGCAAGCCCGTAGATACGAGGGACATTGATGACCCTGCAACGATAGAGATGAGCAGAGAAACTCTCCTCTGCTCTGGCCTTAGTGATCTAACTGTCCTGGCAGCATTACACACAGCCTGACAGCGTCTGTCTGCCTGTGATGGACAGATACAGTTTTCTGGATAGGGAGCAAACCTTTTTGCTTCATCATCTGGGTTAGGCTGCATCCTACAGTTGCCAGCTTGATTTCATTTCTGGGGAGAAAACCCTTTCCAGCTCCCTCAAAAGAAGAATCATGTCTATGGGGAGAGAGCAAATTAGTACCCCCAAAATCTCAGACGAAACGGGGTTCAGGCTGCTGCATAGAGTCAACCACCGTGCTCTGAGCCTGCTGGTTGCCAGCTAAGGCCAGGCCAACTCTGGAGACTCCGGTCTTTCGCAGGTAAAGCCTGTCCAGGGGCCCAGCAAGCCCAGTGATCTCCCTGCCTGCAGCAGACTCAAGATAGGCTAGAGGTGGGCTTTGCTCTGCAGTGTGTCTCCTGAGTGGACCCACCCTCCATGGAAGCAGAAGGGAGGAAAAGGGTTGTGAAGCTGGTTGGTATTCACCAGCTGGAACATGAGGTCAAGATCCTTCCAGTTTGGACATGGGCGGTTTGGACAGCAGTTTGGCTCAACAAAATGTTTAGCTATCCCCAGTACCTTACTGTGGCCATTCTGTTTTTTCATGTCATTTGCAGTTTGAGGTCTGGGGAGAGAAGGTACCTCCATGGCTGTCATGAGTCAGGTGGGGACAAGGTCATCCTTCCGCCTTGTTCGTAGCATGCAGGAAGGCATGTGGGGTCAGTCCTCGGCTTCCTCTGCTTTGGGGACAAAGGATGCTTTGTTGCTAAGGAGACCAGCACACTGGGTATCCTTGGAGTCCTAAATATACTCTTCAAAGGGAGGCTTTCATACCTGTCAGGCTCCCCATCAGCATGGCTCCCTTTGATTCCCGTTCCTCCCTGACCCACCTTGGGCAGTGCTGGCCCCGTTCTGCTGCGTGCCAACATGCTGCAGTTCCGGGGAAGGTGACCAGGGGCTCCCGTAGTTGCTCATGCGTGGTGCAGAGCAGATGCTGTGGGGTTTGAACTGACCTGCCCTGCCAAGTGCAGGCTGGTGAAAAGCGGGGTGAGGAGTTTGAAGGGTGAACCCTGCCATTCTCACCCACCAGCTCCTCTCCTCTCCAGGCTGGAGGTCCCTTGCAAGCTTCCACCCTTCTGCAAGAAAGCTACAAGAAGCAAACTTGACAAAAAGAGAGAAAAACCCTGTTCCACTGAGTTGTCTTCAAAACTGGAGTTACTCTAAAAGACCAATTGGGTTTTCTTTTTTTTTGCAGTCATGAAAGATGTTGGGTTTTGGTTGGCTGACTTCCAGGGTCTTGAGCAATCAGGACGTGGAGCTGCTACCAGTTGACTGTGACAGTCTGTCCCTGACCTGTCTGTCCTTTGGGTCTTGCTGACTAATCCCCCAAGCTGCTGAATGTCCTGTCTAGAGAACCAGCCACCAGCCTGACCTGGAGTGTAGCATGCCTCAGGTTCTGGGAGTACTGGATGTGTCTGGACATCGTGTTCCTTGAGACCTCCAGGCCTTTGGTGACCTCTCCCCGTGCTGGGAATCCAAGCATCACCAGTCAAAGGAAAAGGCGAGCTGGCTGCCGTAGATAGGTTTTACGGGTGCAGGTAGGAGGGCTAAAGCTCAGGCTCTCCCAGCATGCTCTGAGTTCATCTCAGTTTCATGGATTCCAGAATGAGGTCCAACTGAGAGGATCTGGACCCTTGAGAGGGTCTTAAGACTGCTGTCCACAGTCCATTCTCTACAAAGGTTGCACTGAGATACAGCCTTGGTGTCCCCAGTCACTGGCTCTGTGCTGCCCCACTCCCCAGGTGTCCGGGTCCCTGGCCAAAGCAGGGGGACACTAGGTCTGATGAACACGTCTAGCCCTAGGGAATGAGGAAGGGTGGGTTCCTCCTTTCCAAACAACCGCTTTGATGCTGTCCTGTCTGAGCATCAATGAAAATAACAACAGCCACTGCAAGAGCAAGCTGGCACCTGTGTGCCCCAGTGAAAGACAAACACTAATTTCACTAGACAACTCTGCTCAAGAAAAAGACAGCAAAATTTGTGATGCTGGCCACAGAGAAACGAAAAAGCATGATAGAAGGTTGCCTGATACTCGACAGAGTTAAAATCTCCAGACAGGGTTTGCAACCTTCTGCTCTTTTTTTCTCCCTCCCTCTAATGAAAGTCAACCAATTATAAATATTATTAGCCAGATAAAAACTGCTGGCTCAGGCACAGCTTTCAGACACACCGATTCCAGCTCCTCGTCACTTCGGCTTGCTCCAGCCGAAGCTGACAGCTTCAGAATTAGAAACTCTTCGCCACCTTCTCTTTGCTGGAAGCGATGAAAGCTTTTTCTGAAGAGAGAGATATTAAAAAAAGGTTTGGTTTTTTTCCTGCATCCCAGTTGTAGCTTGGGTTCCAAAATGAGGAGACCACCTTGCAAACCTGCAGGTCTGGGTAGCTTCAGAAGCGGGTTTAGAAGCAGAGTGGATAAGTGTGGCAGCAAACACTCTCAGCAATTAGGAAACTGTTCAGATTTTGAACATTTATTGCCCTAATTGTGAGCGGATGGGTGGGCCTTAGTTTCCCAAAACTCTTTGGGGAACATCTGTAACATTTAATAGCCATTAAGCTTAGCTTAGCTTAGTTTAGCTAGGAGAAAGCCAGACCAGGAGGAAGAAAAGACTAGCTTACAGCAGCTCAGCACGCAGCATCACACACACTCTCATTTTGGGAACAGTCTGGAGCTCCAAGCCAGCCCTGATGGCACTAGAAGAAAGCAGAAAGAGGGAAATATTTGGCACAGCTTAGTTGTTTTCACATGAAGTCCTCCCAAAGGCTGAAGGGAGCTGGGTTAAGGGCCTGGCAGGGGAGGTTTGAGAGGAGGATTGTGCTGCACTGGTGGTTTCTTCAGTCCCGCCAGCCATCCTTCTCCTCAGCCCCCTCCCTCTATGCACCTCTGCAGCTGTGACCACCAGTACCAGCGGTTGTTTCCCCAAATACCCTCTGTCCCACCTCCTTGAGGTGTCTGGGTGCCTCCCAGACCCTGCCCTTCATCACTGCCTCCTCACCTCCTCCTGGTCCCTGCATTCCTGGCTGTAGTATCTCTGCTGTAGATACCAAAGTAACAGTCTCTGCTGGGGCTGTCAGCTCCTGCTCTGCTCCATACATTGCCATCTCCAACACCTCACAGGGTCACGGTCAGTAACTCCTTAAACTGTGCTTGCTTCCCTTGCTGCACACCTCTGAGAGCAGCTGAAAGAGCAGAAGGAAAGCAGAAGGAGAAGGGACTTTATGGGAATGGAAGAAAAGATAAGAACAAGAAAGGCAGGCTTTAACTGGGAAGCATCTACTGCAGAGGCAATGGCATGGAGGTCATCAAGGCATCTGGCAGGCAGACAGGGCATTGCTGTTGAGCTGGCAACCTGAATCGTAGGTTGCGTGGAGCGATTTGTCCAGCACCAAGCTTAGACTAACAGGGAGGCAGTGGTCACTTCAGCCTAGGTCTGAGTCTGACCCTGGGGATCAGCCTGGAGTCACCCAGCTTCTGAACACCCTCTACCTGGTTTCTTCCATGCTGGGTTTTAAAGGCTGGGGTGGGTCCTGGGAGAGAGCTTGACTGTAATGTTACTTGTGTTTCTCAAAGGTCTTGCATGTCTTGATGGGAGACACTGCTCCAAACAGAGAGATGAAGATGCCCCACATGTTCACACTTCGCTTTAGTTAAATTCTGAGCATTTCCTCGGCTTCCACACATCCCACAGAATTGCTCTGGGGCCAGACCCACGCGTCTGGTGCAGCAGGTCCCAAATGTGAGCAGAGCAATGCAACAGCAGCAAACTAATAACATACAGGAACGCCGTGAGCCAGCTCGCGAGCTGAACTTCGAGAAATTCAGAGATCTGGCTGCAAAGTCAAACGAAGGCCCTTCTTGGCAGGCTGTCCTGACTGTTCGCATTTTCAAAGCACTTCGCTGAGTTCATGGGATGTGAGCGGTGTCGTTTTTCCCTGATGGCACCACACAGAAATTCTCCAAACAAACAGAACCAGCAAGAGCTCTGGAAACAAAATGAACTGTGCAGGGGAGAATAGAAGGGCCTGGCTGAGTGAAGATGTTTTATTTGGAGGAGGGGATAGAATAATGCATAACATGTCCTTTCTGAGAGCCCTGTGCAGGGGAAAATGTGTGTTTGTGTGGGGGTCAATGGTGTCTAAATGACAGAGAAAGTGTTTCTACCCTGATATTCTAGATACAGACCTGCAGAAATATTCCATTTAGTTCAGCTGGAAGGGCCTGGGCTTTGTTATGGAAAGGAATTCAATTTGTTCGTAAAACTTTGTTGTCTTTCACAGTCAGAGATCCCCGGAGAGCTGACAGCTCTCCTGGCTCTGCTTAGCTGCCCTCAGCCAGTGCAAAGACAGGCTGAAGAATACCAAGGGCTGTGAGGCTCATGCCCAGGATTTGGACCACTCCTTTGGCCTTCCTGCATCAGAAGAACACTGTTCCTATCACCACTGAGAGCTTTGGCAAATCTTTGCTTAGCAGAACGCCCCACAGGTAGCACTAGCGTTTTACTGAGGGCTGGAGGGTGATGTCTGGGGCAGGGAACCTGTGCCCTGTGCTGGACAGATCTGTTTGTTCTGGGGATGAAAAATATTTGCAACCCATTTGGTTCCATTGCTCTGATGAGGAGATGGGTGAAGATGACTTGGGAAAAGTTTGGTTCCGTGTGAGCTATATTCCATGCCTGCGTGCATGGGGGTACCAGAGGTTTTGCTTGACTGCACTCTCCAAACTAAGAAGCACCCAGCCACTTCCCCCTTGTCTTCTGTACCATGGCTCTTTGCTGCTCCTAACGTGATACCTTTAGCTCAAGCCCCGTGCTGCAAAAGCAAATGTTTGCTTTGTAGTAGGTATTTTTTTAGTGACAGATTTCCAAACAGTGATTCTAATGATTTATTAAAGAGAAAGATGTTCTCATTATGCTAACAGGCCATCCCATGATAATTCCTGCTGCAGTTTTTCCCCCCGTAGTCAGTCAGACCCCACTTCAGCCAGCTGTGCAACATCTACAGCATACCATAGGGATGCCACTTCCAGAGGGACGATGCTGCATTCCCCCCCTAGGTGAGTTGCAGCAGGAACCTAATTATGCATTACACAAGCCCAGAATTTTCTGCCTTAACAGCACTCCAAACTCTCGTCCATTGTCTTTGGGTGGGCCAAGCTCGGTATGGGCATGGTGAGTGCCAGGGTGTGGGTCACGGTCACCTGTATCTGCTCCATTCCTTGACATGTTGGAAGAAACGACTTCTTTGCTTGTGTTGTTTTTGCTGTGTTTAGCCCAGATACTTGAGGATGCTGGGAAGACTGCCCTGCTTTCTGGCCCAGCCGGGAAGATGAAGAGATGGACAGTCTCTCTTGAAGGGAGGATGATAATGTTTCTAGCTGGGGAGGAGAAGGAGAGCACAGCAAACCTCCAGCTCCTCCCTCTCACTGCTCTGTGGCTTGATCAGAGAGGCTGTGCAGCTACCACAGCCTCAGGCACTGTGGCTGGAAAGAAAGAAGTTCAACAACAGCCTGTGATCTGTGGGTTTGTCTGCCCAGGGTGAAGAACTGGAGAGCAAACATGAATGCCACAGCTATAGGCGCACCCAGGAATTTTCTTATGTTGTTTGTCCATTACCAACTCAGTCTACCCTTCCTCTTCCATGGGGAATGAACATCTCATAGGGGAAAAACACATGGTAAACGAGAGGACCAGGTAGTGCTGTGCCTCGCCTTGCAGACTAAGAGCTCATGCTTCATCCTAACAAAGACAACTAACATTGAGCATTGTCACCCTGATATCCAAAAGGCGATAATGGAGCCAATGCAGCATGAGTGCCTGTGGGTATGTCACCGGTGAACTCAACCCTTCTGTGATTCTGTGCTCGCCAACAGAAAGACTGCAAAAACCGTATATCCTCAATGCCAATGTTCCATCAAGAGCATAGTGCACACCTTTGGAGTTCACAAAAGTACTTCTGTGGGACAGGACAACAGTAAAAACCATGGCACCACCAACCATCGGCCACCACAGGAAGGCACAACCTGGAGAAACTTTGAACGTCACAGTGTAGTGTTTTCAGTCCTGGCCACAAATTCAGGGGCGTTGCAGCTCCTGGGAGTATTTGGGCAGTGGACGTTGGCTGTCCTGTAGACAAAGGAATGGCAAGCTCTGCTTCACAGCTATCTCCTACAGCCTCAATAGTCCTTCACCTCTCCTGGAGATCAAGACCAAGTGAAGCTAAAGGCCTTGGGTGAACAATTCCCCACTGGCAGTTCCTGGCAGACGCTCATGACCAGGTTTGTCTTCTCGAGCAAGAACCCAAACAGCTCAGTGTTGGGGCTGGGATAATGGGCAGTGCAGTTTCACCCCAGGAGCCATGAAGACTTTTATCACTGCTCAGACAGACTGACAGATTAGATTATTAGCTGATTAGAGCTCTCTGGGAAATCAGCACACCTGCATATTACTGTTTTATACCTTCTTTCAAGTTACTGATAAAATAATCTCCGTCATCCTCCCTACCTTCTCTAAAGATGTGGCCTTGCAGCTGTACAAGCAAATGACATCCCCTTCATTTATAACCATCAAAGGGAAAGCAAGAAGGGGAGAAAAAAAAAAACCAACAACCCTCAATGCTAAGAGCATGCATTAAAATGTTATTAAGTCTCTTGAATTTCATTTGCACAGCTGGAGCTGTCCCTGGTCTCTTCGGAGAACCAGCGATAGGAGTGGGCTGAAAGAGAGGACACCTCTTCATCACTTGCTGTTTTCCAAGTGTATCAGTGCAGCATCTCAGCAGGATAAATGTGTCCCTGCATGACACACGACAGATTTCTTCTCCCCGCTTCAGACTGACGTATAAATAAACCGAACGGATAATCGGTGGCGTACCTGGGGAGTCAGCAATCCACTCGCAGCATCTCCTTCAGGGAGCTGTAAGTGGAAAGAGAGGCACATTTCTTGCTCCAAGGGTTGTGCTCACATAATGTCACAAATTGGAATGGATTATTTCCCTCGAAACCTGTTCACCCCAGATCTAAAGCAGCCTGGGAATTCCTAAACATGTAGGTGAACAAGGGGCTCAGCTTTGCTCCCTGGAAACCTGGGGTGGCCCCTGTGAAGTGACGCCTGATTTGGGTTTGTCGCTGCAACCCAAGAGGGGAAAGCCTGGAGCCGGTGAAAATGCTGACGAACTTGTTGCAGAGATGTCTTGCAGTCACTTGGTGAAAAGGCAAGTTATTTTAATGAAACACTGGGGTCTTTTAAAAGAAACTTGCTCGCATCTCAGGATTTTCCTGGCTGCTAGCTCACAATCATGACATGCACAGGTGTCACTGCTGTGGGGACAGAGGGGTGTTTAGGGGAATGAGGCCACCTTACAGGCACATCTGCCAATCCAGCTGAGAGCTGGCATTCAGTAAAAAAATCATAGAAGGGGTCAGACCTCTGTGCCCTCTGCAAGGTTTGCTGTGATGGAAAAAGCCATGGCCATGTCATTACGGGCACAGCTTCAATCTTGGTGCTGGCTTGTACGTACGTATGGCCTTTTCATCACAGACTCCACCTTCTCTTACTCTGTTTTTTCCTTTTCTATGGTATTCTTTCCTCTGGAGCTCAATACTTGTTTCTGGCTGCCATGGGGCTCTGCTGTCCCTGTAATGCCTCTAACCTTCCCTGCTACTCTCTGCCCTCTCCAGTTTCGGCTGGGGTTTCCCACGAGCCCGTTCATTTCTGCCCTTCTGCCTGGGTGGATCCTAAGAAGCAGGCTGATGACCACAGCGAGCTGAGGAAAAGCAATTCTGCTCTGTCACCTGAACACCCATTGCAGCTGCTTGGCACGTAACAGGTCAGAAATCAACACAGGTTGTCAGGAAGGTTGCGCTGAGAAAGGGTCTTTGATGCACTGCACCACTGGGACTGAGAGTCCAGCGGAGGGCTACAAGGATGGTGAGGGGACTGGAACATCTCCCCTACGAGGAGAGGCTGAGGGAGCTGGGCTTGTTCAGCCTGAAGAAGAGAAGGCTGCAACGGGACCTAACATATACTTACAAATATCTGCAGGGTGGGTGTCAGGAGAACGGGGCCAAGCTCTTTTCAGTGGTGCCCAGCGACAGGACAAGGGGCAACGGGCACAAACTGAAGCAGAGGAAGCTCCAGCTGAAGATGAGGAAGAATTTCTTCCGTCTGAGGGTGATGGAGCACTGGCCCAGGCTTCCCAGGGAGGTTGTGGAGTCTCCTTCTGTGGAGATATTCAAGACCCGCCTGGACAAGGTCCTGTGCAGCCTACTGTAGGTGACCCTGCTTCGGCAGGGGGGTTGGACTAGATGACCCACAGAGGTCCCT
>Ga0065711_1051653_pt1 | contig 10291 bp, 9 predicted proteins | sample Hoacrofraction12_FD_59098 | JGI IMG/M metagenome (GOLD analysis project Ga0065711, IMG submission 59098) | Hoatzin crop microbial communities from Cojedes, Venezuela - Epithelial fraction 12 v2 (version 2) | ecosystem: Host-associated > Birds > Digestive system > Esophagus > Crop | place...
CACATCGACGGGGAGGTTTGGCACCTCGATGTCGGCTCATCGCATCCTGGAGCTGAATTCGGTTCCAAGGGTTGGGCTGTCCGCCCATTAAAGCGGTACGCGAGCTGGGTTCAGAACGTCGTGAGACAGTTTGGTCCCTATCTGTTGTGGGCGTTGGAAATTTGAGGAGTGCTGTCCTTAGTACGAGAGGACCGGGATGGACGTACCGATGGTGCACCAGTTGTTTCGCCAGAAGCATAGCTGGGTAGCTAAGTACGGATGAGATAAACGCTGAAGGCATCTAAGCGTGAAACTCGCTCCAAGATGAGATTTCCCATTGGTTTAACCAAGTAAGACCCCTCATAGACTATGAGGTTGATAGGTCAGAAGTGTAAGCATGGTGACATGTTCAGCAGACTGATACTAATAGGTCGAGGGTTTTATCTAAATACAAGAAAAAACACACATGATATGTCTTTCGGTTTTGAAGGAACGATCCTTCACGTCCGGTGACGATAGCAGAGTGGTCACACCCAGTTCCATCCCGAACCTGGAAGTTAAGCACTCTTACGGCGAATGTAGCGCAAGCAAGACTAGCGAGTTGCCGGGCAAATAACCCACGAAAGTGGGTTTTTATTTTATTATATATACCTTCTTTACATGTACACGTAATACATGTATAATATGATTGTGATAAGAAATTTTAAAGATAAAGATACCGAAAAAATCTTTAATCAGGTTGTAACAAAGAAATTTCCTTATTCGATCCAAAAAAGAGCACTTATTAAACTTATTATGATTAATAACGCAAAGAAATTAGAAGAATTGAAATCTCCACCAGGAAATCATCTGGAAAAACTTAGTGGAGATAGAGAAGGAATTTGCAGCATTAGAATTAATGATAAGTTTAGAATTTGCTTTAGATTTGAAGATGGAGATTTTTACGATCTTGAAATTGTTGATTATCACTAGAAACGGAGAACATATGCCTAAATTTATTCCTACCCCTACAATTGGCGAAATCCTTAAAGAAGAATTCATGGAACCTTACAACATTTCTGCTTACCGTCTTGCGAAAGATATTGATGTTCCTGTTTCGAGAATCCAAGATATTCTAAAAGGAAAAAGAAAGATCACAGTTGATACCTCCTTACGTCTTGCTAAATATTTTGGAGTGTCTGATAGTTTTTTCATCAATATTCAAATAGAATTAGAAACCAGAGAATTAAAGAAACAATTAGAAGATACACTAAATAATATTAATACCCATACCTTTAACCCTGCTTAAAAAAGTTAGCCCACGAAAGTGGGTTTTTATTTTGTCTAAAATAAGTATGTAATAAATGTAAATTACTATTGACATATTTTATATTTGTTGTAGAATCATAATGTAATATAAGAAAATTACCATTTTGAAAGAAAGGGGTGGTACCACTATAGTTTTTAATATTGCCTAAATTACTTATTTACTTTATTTAACTTATTTTTAAACAATTACGCGATAGCGAGAAAGGACTTTAACTTATGAAAACATTATGGCTCTCAACAGGTACATTCACTAATATTCCAACTAGCGTTTTTAGCATTGCTAAATATATTTCTGCTTATTCTTATATAGAAGATCGTGAAGACCATTTACGCTTTAATACTCCTGATTTTTCTAATATCAAAGACATTGATAACTTTTTTACTGACTATGATCCTAAGAAGAAAAATATTAATGTTGGGATTAATTTTACTAATACTTTAACTGATGATACTAAGGAGTTTCCTTCTTTATTAGGTTATAACCTTATTTATACAGCTGCCTTAATCTCTTATCATAATGACATTGAAAATAGAGAATACTATAGTAACTTAGGTTCTTTTGCGATTCGTAGAAAAGAATATCTTTGGGAGTATGTAAATAGCGTAGAAAGAGTTGCTTACTCTAAGAAGAATGAAAAAATCTGTGAAAAGGTTTTACAACGTTTTTCTTGGGATAAAAACGATATAACCTCAGCTATGAATTATTTGGATGAGGGTAATATCATCATTCTTGATAATGACTATACAGATATTGAAAATCGCAAAGAAAAAATTAAGGCCTATGTTTTAGATGAGAGAAAGAAACATACTTTAGAAAAAGGTATTTTAAAAGGTACTTATAAAGAAGTAGTTTTTGATACGCCTTTAAATATGTTAGCTAAAATGAATGAGCTACATAGTTTTATTGAAGATAAGAATCGCTATACTGTAATTGTTGATATTTTAAATAAAATTGGTTTAGGTGGAGAGATACCTTTCCGTTATCGTCATAAGCATTATTGTATAAGAGTTGGTGAAGCAACAGCTTTAAACAATTTAAAAGACTTAAAAAGTAAAGAATTAAAAGAGAGAATCAAGGAAAGATTTGTTTCCGCTAAAGATTTATGGATGCTTAAAAAAGACAATAATGTCAACGGCATGTATTTCTTTGTGGCAGGGGATAGCCTTGATGAGGTAGTAGATGCCTGTGATTTAATCAATGAAAACTTAAGAAGAAATAGTACTTCACCTTTTTATCAAGCTTATGAAATGAAATTCTCTGGGTCATTTTGGGGTCTTAATGTGGTATTAAACGGCGAAGAAATGAGTTTTTCTGATTTGAGCTTAGATAACGATTGTTTATATGTCATTTCGTATAAGCAAACCGCTGAAAAGATTTGTGATTGTTTTAATGCGAGAGCTATTGAAAAATTAATCGAGAAAATGCGTTATTTACGTCAAGACTATAAGGTTATTATTGCTGGCGAGAGAAACGAAATTAATAATTTAATCAATGGTAGTGATAAGATTAAATATTTCTTTTCCGATGGTTTATTCCAAATTAAAGAAAATAATGAAGAGAGTATTTATCAAGATGTTTTAGCTTCTTTGCCAGAAGAATTAAAGGGTCAAGAAGAATTAGTTAAAGAATATATTAAACAATTAAGCAATGAAGAAAGAATTGACTCTAAATTATTACAACGTAAGATTTCACGTTCTTTAATGTTGAAACAAAATTTAAAAACCGAAATTAAAGAAGCAGATAAATATGTAGGCTATCAAGAAATGTTAGAAAACATCATTGGCTTAGAAGGCTTTAAAAAAGAATTAAAAGAATTCCAATATTTTACCAAGTATTTAGGTAACGAGAAAAACTCTGAGTTAAGAAAGGGTAGAAATTTCCATATGTTGTTTTTGGGCAATGCCGGTACAGGTAAAACTAGCTGTGCTCGTTTAATGTCTAAAATGTTATATGAAAATGGCATTTTGAAAAAAGATAAATTTATTGAAGCTAGTCGTAGTGACCTTGTGGGAATGTATGTTGGTCATACTGCTCAAAAGACTAAATCCTTAATTAAAAAAGCTATGGGAGGTGTTTTATTCATTGATGAAGCTTACTCTTTGTGTCTAGATGAAAGAGATTCTTTTGGTCAAGAAGCAATCGCCACTTTAATCAAAGAGATGGAAGACCATCGTGATGAATTGGTTGTTATTATGGCGGGATATGACAGAGAAATGGAGAAATTTGTTGATTATAATTCCGGCATGAAATCACGTATTGCTTATAAATTCCATTTTGATGACTACAGCGAAGAAGAGTTGACCCAAATTTTTGAATTAAAAGCTAAAAAAGAAAATTTATCCCTTTCTTTAGAAGCTAGAGAAAAAGTAAAAGAAATTATGGCTTATTTTAAAACTAATCCTGATTTTGGTAATGGCCGTTTTGCGGAAAGAGTTTTCCAATATTGCCAAAATATCTATGCCAAGAATTGCTGTATTAATAAAAATTATGACAGTGGTATTTTAAATATTGAAGATATCGTTGATATCGAAGAGATTTTAAGTAAAAACGGTCAAGCTATTGATCAATTTGATTATCGAGATGCAGACTATGAAGCTCGAGTAGCAGTTCATGAAGCTGGTCATCTTTTATGTGCTAGTGCCATAGGTGATGATAGTTATGATTGCATCTCTATTAAATCTGTAGGTAATATTGGAGGCTATGTTAAACACAAGTCTTCAGTAAGCTATACCTATAAACATTTCTGCAATAAGCTTACTACCTTATTAGGTGGTATGGTTGCTGAAAATATAGTTACAGGCGAGCACAGTAGCGGTTGTTATGATGATTTAGCTAAGGCTAAAGATTTAGCTAAAGCAATGGTAGAAGATTATGGCATGCCTTCTTTGGATGCTAAGCCTTTAGATTTAGTTAAAAGAGCTCAACAACTAGCCCAAAAAATACTCTCTGATAATAGTGATACTATTATTGAACTAGCTAAACTTTTAATAAATAATAAAGAATTAAATAAAGAAGAGATAGATAATTTCTTTAAAGAAAATGAACTTGTTAGATACAATCTATCTCCTGCAGATTTTGCCGAATGCTAGAGATGGGTTAATACCCATTTCTAGTAATTACAAATAATTACTATTTAAAGAGAAGCTAATAGAAAGTAAAATAGTAATATGAAATATAAATTTAAAGACTTAATGGATATTAAATCCGGTATCAATGTAACAAGAATTAAAGACGAAGATAAGAAATATCTGTATACGGTAGTTGATATGTTAAATGATTTGCATGGAGTAGAAAGTGAAATAGAAGGAAATTCAGATACTTTAAAGGAAGGAGATATTCTATTTCAAAGTTTAAAGGCTAGTGCAAGCGTTGTTTCTAAATATACCTGTAAAAAAATAGTTTCGGCTAATTTCTCATATTGTCGTAGTAAAGAAGAAGGAATCTATGATCCGTGGTATCTGTGCTATGCCATAAATGAGAAAAAAGAGATCCGTAAGCAGATCTATGAATTATCTCGTCCTTCTACAGGAACGATCTCTCGTCTTTCAGCTAAACTTTTTTCTGAATTAGAAATTGATTTACCTGATTTATCTTTACAAAAAGATTTAGCTAAACTCTATCAAAAAACAATGCGCCTTAATTATCTTAAAGAGAAAGATAATTATATTTCGAATAAAAAAATATTATTAAAAATGGAGGAATTAGAAGATAAATATGTATAGTCTATTTGAAGAAAAATATACCTTGGATGATTGTTACTACAATATTCAAAAAAAACATAAATATTTTTCACGATTAAGTTTTGCCACCTTGGCTTTTCATTGTGAATTAAGTACTTATACTGGTGTGATTGCTGAAGATTTAAAATTTGATAAGCTTTATGAAATAGATAGCCTTAAAGAATTTAAAGCTTTTTATCAAAGATTAGAAGATTCAAATCCTTACTATAAAGGCTTGTTTATGCACATGTTTGATCCAAAAGCTAATTTTGATCTAGAAGTCTTTAAGGACATGATTTATAACATTGGCTGTGTAGATGTATATGAAGAAAAGTTTGATGATGAAATTGTTGATCTTCTTTCGTCTATTTTTTCTAAACTTAGTGCAGAAGAAAGCAATACTGATAAAACTGAATTTATATATGGTCATTTTGTAGTTGATTTATTAGCGAATGAAAACACCAAAGATAAAAGCCTTTTAGAAACATATGGGGTAAGCAGTATAGATGATATAGGTTTCTTGAATAAACATTGTGAGTTTAAATCAATTGAAGTTTATGAAGAAAATTTTTATCAATATTTTGATTCCATGTTTTATTTTCTGATGACTAGAAATTCCAACAATCCAGATATTCTTAGCCCTCATAATCAAAGCTCATACGATTTAGATCTTGGCAAAAAAGATATTGTTTTCTCTAGCCCTTTCTTAAATAGGAGTAAAGACACGCACTTTGAAATTGATATTAAGCAGTATCCACTTTTTGCTGATATCAAAAATTTTCCTAAGAGTCTAAGAAAAGAATATGCTTGTTTAATTAAAGACTTAAATAGATTAAATGATGAAGGCGTGATGTATGCTGTAATGCCTTATGGTTTTTTATTAGCTAGAGATAGTGGCAAATTAATTATTGAAAAATTAATTGAAAATAATTTATTAGAAACAGTTGTTGAACTTCAAGATCGTGCTGTCACGGGTATTAAGACTAAATTCTGTTTACTAGTATTAAGAAAAAATAGAGAGAAAGATGATGTGTTATTTGTTAGACAGAATGATTTCTTTGGCGGGAAAAAGGAAGATCCTAATGGAAGCATCAATATTATAAAACAGAGGAAAGTAGTAGATGGACTATCATATCTAGCTAGTAAACAAGAGATTGTTGATAATGATTATTTGTTGAGTGTTGCAAAATACATTGATAAACAAGAAGAAGCTGATGAAAAAGAATTGTTGGAATTAAGTGAAGAATACCACCAACAAGTCAAAGAAGAGATCAAACAATTAGAAAAAGAAATTATAGATTTAGAAAAAGAAATAGTTGCTAAATACGAAAAATCTTAAGAGCTAATACAAAGACTTAGTTAATAACTAAGTCTTTTATTTATATCTAGATAAAGAAATAATGCTAAGATTACAGTAACGGATAAGAAAGAGGTAATAATGAAAACTTTTAATGAATTAACTTATAAAAGAGTTGAAGAAGAAGAGATTAAAGAAAGACTACAGAAGAGTATTGATGAGCTTAAAAATGCTAAAAGTTGTGAAGAAGTAATGCAGATCTATTACGATTGGCAAGAGTTTGAAGATGAATTCACAACTATGATGTCTTTAGCTCATATTCGCAATACGATGAATACAGCTGATGAATTCTATGAAAATGAGGTTAAGGTTAATGGGGCAGCTATGGCTCGTTTAACTGACCTATTTAAAGAATTTGATAGTGTTATTTTAAATAGTGAATTTAAAGAAGAACTTAAACAACATTGGGGTGAACTCTTATTTAAGGAATTAGAGATCCAACAATCCCTCCAATCAGATAAATTAATTGATAATAAAATTGCCCAACAAGATTTAACAAACGAGTATGCTAAAACTATTGCTTCTAGCTCATGTGAGTTTAAGGGTGAAACTTGTAACTTTTATGGTTTATTAAAACATATGCTTAATCAAAATGCTGACCATCGTTATGAGGCGATGGAAGCTTGGTCTAAGATGTATGAAAATATCAGTGGCAAGTTAGATGATATCTATGACAAGTTATGTGCTTTAAGAAAAGAAAGTGCTGAGATTTTAGGTTATGAAGATTATATAACTATGACTTATTTAGCTAGGGGTCGTTATGATTATTTGCCTAAGGATATCGATGAATTTAGAGAAAATGTTGCTAAGTATATTGTGCCGGTAGTTCATGATTTATTTAGACAACAGGAAGAAAGATTAGGTTTAGATGAACTACGTTGGTGTGATGAAACCTTACAGTATCCTGAAGGTAATCCTACTCCTTTTGGTAGTACTAAAGAAAAGGTAGAAGCTGCCCAAAAGATGTATCAGGAATTATCTCCAGAAACCGCAGAATTCTTTAACTTTATGGTTGAACATGAACTCTATGATTTAGAAACTAGAAACAATAAAAGACAAGGAGGCTATGCAACTTCTTTGCCTAAATATAAAGCACCATTCATCTTTTCGAATTTTAACGGCACTGCAGCTGATGTCGATGTTTTGACTCATGAAGCCGGACATTGTTTTATGGGTTATATGTCAGTAAGAAGTCAAAAGATCAGTAATTATCGTTGGAGTACTAGTGAGATTAATGAAATTCATTCAATGGCTATGGAATTCTTTACTCATCCTTGGATGCATCTTTTCTTTAAAGATGATGCTGATAGATATCGTAAGGCTCATTTAATTGAAAGCTTCTCTTCTATTTGTTACTTAGTAGCAGTTGATGAATTCCAACATCGTGTTTTCCGTGAAGATTTAAATGCGAGTGGTAGAAGAAAAGCTTGGAAGGAAATTGAAAAGAAATACATGCCGTGGCGTAGTTATGGTGATATTGAATTCTTAAATGAGGGTGGTTTCTGGATGCAGAAACAACATATCTTCCTCTATCCTTTCTACTATGTTGATTATGCCTTGGCTCAATTATGTGCCTTACAGTATTACATTAGAATGCAGGACAATCGTGAAGAAACCTGGCAAGATTATTTAAGATTATGTAAGGCAGCAGGAAGTAAACCTTACTTTGAACTATTAGAATTAGCTAATCTAAATAATCCTTTTAAAGAAGAAACAATAAAGGAAGTTGTTAGCGGACTGAAACCATATTTAGAGATTTAGAATGCAATTAAGTACTAATGATAAATTAATGATTATTATTTTCTTCATAACGATGCTTATGATGTTTATTGCGGTTTATTATTTTAACTTTAATGGTGTTAATGGTAAGCTTCGTAAATTTATTAGTGGTGGAGGCATCAAGATAGCTAAGTTAGTAGAAAGTAATGGTAATAATAAAAGATATTGTTTTGAGTATGAGGGTAAGGATTATTATCTTGATTTAGATTTAAAGAAGGATTATGAAAGTGTAACTGTTTATTTTGATATTAATAATCCTAATGATTATTTAGTTTTAGAAAAAATAAACAAGTTAGAAAGAATGTTTCCTTCTTTAATTCCAGCAATCGCAATTATTATCCTTTTACTAGCATATATGCTTATATATAGAAAGTAGGTTATATGATCGTCTATTATCCTGATTCAATTTTAGCTAGTGTAGCTGCTATAAGAGCTTATTATGGTTTAAACAGTCAATATGAAGCTGATCAAAGATTAGAAAAAGTAATTAATGAAAAGAAACCTCAACAAATCATAATGGTTTTAGTAGATGCAATGGGTGCTAATTTAATAAACAGAAAAATGAAAGAAGATGACTTTATTAAAAAGTATATGTTGTATCAAACTTCTTCTGTTTTTCCGCCTACGACAACCGCGGCAACTACTTCAATTCTTTGTGGTAATTCACCCAATAAAACCGGTTGGTTAGGTTGGACACAATACGATATTGGTAATGATGATATTGTTGTACCTTTTTTAGGCAAAAGTGTTTATCAAGATAAAGAATATGAAAGCGATTATTTTAAAAAGAAATATGCCAATAAAGAGATAATCGATGAACTGCTAGAAAAAGGGATTATGGCTGAAAAGGTTATGCCTGCTTTTGCGGGTGGTTATGATTCTTTTACAGAGATGTGTAACTATTTAAAAACAGCTAGTAAAGAAAAAAGATATCAGTTTATTTATGCTTATTGGGATAAATATGATAGCTATATGCATGAAGTTGGCCCTAATAATAAAGGGGCAGATATGATGCTTAAAGAAATAAATGATATCTTAGCTGATTTAGCTAATAATTTAGCTGAGGACAGCTTATTGATTGTCGTAGCAGATCATGGACAGGTAGAGGTTGAAAACTATGACGTGTATCACAGTAAATTTAATCAGTATTTAAATCTACCTTTATTTTTAGAAGGTAGGGCAGCTATGTTTTCGGTTGTTGAAGAGAAGAAAGAAGAGTTTTTAAAGTCATTTAAGGAAGAGTTTGAAGATAGCTTTATTATTCTAAGTAAAGAGGAAGTATTGCTCTCTAAGCTTTTTGGTGAAGGAGATAATCATCCTTTATTGCAAGAGTGTCCCTTTGACTTTTTAGCGATTGCTAAGAGTAAATTAACATTTACTTATGAGATAGATGATAAACATGTAAGTAGATTTAAAGGCCATCACGCCGGAATGTGCGAAGATGAACTTTTTGTACCAGTGATCGTTTATCCTCAATGATTTGTGCTAAACTAAAATAAATAATAAGGAGGTTGTTGATAATGGGTTTAGTAAAAAAATTAATAACAGGCGCTGCACTGTTAGCTACCGGAGCTGTTGCAGCAAGCTCAGTATATGCTCGTAAGCATAATGCTGAATTAGAAGCTAAAGCTTCAAGTGCTGATAGTAAAGAAGAAGTTGAAAACACCTTAGGTTTCTCTTTTAAAGAGCCAAGTAAGATGTTAGAAAACTTACAAAAGGTTGGCTATCGCATTTATCCTGATTACACTTTGGCTGAAGTACGTTATGAGGGAGAAGATGAAAAGGGCTTAACTTTAAGAGTTTCTAAAGTCTTAAGCAAGGAAGAATTAAACAATGACTATCATCTTTATGCTCAAGAAAAGGATGTTTATGTCAATGATACCTTAGTTCATTTATTAGGTAATGATGATAGTGTATCTAATATCTTATTTGATAAAGATGGCGTAGCTTATACGATGGTATCTGAACTACCAATGAGCGTTGAAGTTGCCCAAGAAATCGTCCGTAGTTTCTAAACTACGGATTTTTTTAATTTCAGCTAAAATTCAGATAAGCAAAATATAATATGTTTAGTCAAGCAGGAAACTGCAGAAAGGAGCAAACAAAATGGCATTATTTAACAAAGTTGTTAATAAAGCTGAAGAAACA
>Ga0065711_1009937_pt1 | contig 10290 bp, 7 predicted proteins | sample Hoacrofraction12_FD_59098 | JGI IMG/M metagenome (GOLD analysis project Ga0065711, IMG submission 59098) | Hoatzin crop microbial communities from Cojedes, Venezuela - Epithelial fraction 12 v2 (version 2) | ecosystem: Host-associated > Birds > Digestive system > Esophagus > Crop | place...
CTGCGCGGCCCCCGGCGGGGCGGGGAGGCCGGAGCGGGTGGCGGGATGCTGCCGGCCCCAGCGGCCTCCTGCCGCGGCGTGCCCGTGGAGATCGCCCGTGGCCTGCGTGGGGGAGAGCTGGCGGGGTCGGGCTTTGACCGCTGGGGGAGCGGCCGGTGCCCCGGGTGGGACCGCTCCCGCCTGGCTTCCCCGGGAGCTGCCGACGCAGCTCCTGCTGCTTCCGAGGGAGGTGGCGGGTGCTCGGCCTCGGTACCCGGAATCGGGGGGTGTCTGGAAGCCGTGAGCCGGCCTGACCGTACGCCAGGCCGCCAGCTCGGCCGGAGGTGTGCGGGGTGGCCTTGGAGAGGGCTCCGGGGTGGCGAAGGAGGGGGACCGGGGCAGGCTGTGGGGAAGATGGTGGCTTTGCTTTTCTGGTCGCAGCGATGCGCGCTCTCATGGAGACCTGCAGGCGCCTGCCCTTCCTCGTATTTTTACAGGGTTTACGATGCCATTCAAATCATGCTTTCGGAAGTGCGGCAAGTGAGCACCACACGCACGGCTCCGGAGCGAAATCCCGGCTCCAGAGAACCGCAGGCAGGCTCCGGGGAGGTTTCGGAGCGAGAGCTGTGCTTTGGTGCGCAAGCCCTTCTCTTCAGTTAAAACGGGCACGAGAGAAAACGTGGCAGCCCTTCTGTCTGCACAAGTGTCGGGTGCCTTGGCTCCGCGCACCACCCGCGTCGTTGACCTGCGTGCCGTTTTCCTTTCCCCGGGGTGACAGCAGTTCCCGTGCGGGGCTGGGGTCGGTGCTGGCCCCCGTGCCAGCCATCGCAGCCCGGCGGGTGAGCCCGGCGGGCAGCCCCCGCCTCCCCGGCTCGCTGGAGAGGCCACTGGTCGGAGAGCTGCGTCGCCCTGCCGCGAGCCCAAGCTAACGAAGCCACGCTTGTCGGTGAAAACTAGTTTGCTAAATGGAGCTGGTTCTGATGGGAGAGCTGCATCCGTACATTTGGGAACCTAAAATTTTGAGGGAGGTGGAAAGGGGATAATTGAAGGGCAGAGTTGAGAGGTCTTGAGCGCGGCCAGGGCAATGTAAATCTGATTACCACGAGCAGCATTCATTCTGTCATTAAGGTGGGCTGTGCGTTTTTAGAGCTGGGTTTCTAACGATGCCACATGATTTGGAGGTCCTACAGCCCCTTATGACCTTGATGCATTTACCATGTGAATTAATATTAATTTCTGTGGAAGGAACAAAACGCTGTTATCTGTAAAGTACAGTGTAATCCCGTAATCTCTCTAATCGGAGTTTTGACCACAACTTTTTAAAACAGGTCTGATGCTAAACATCTCTGTCAAAAGTTTGCTGAGGTGAACGTATTTACAGTGGCAAAACAGTGTGTGCGTGTCTCTCATTTTTCAAATTTCCTTCTGAAGTACTAGGCTGAAATTAGGCAGAAAAATCTGGTTTTATGGAAAACTGAGTAACTTAATCGGTTCAATTTGTAACAGTATTCAATCTCTCTTTTCATAATCCTGCCAATCATGATTTTTTTTTAATGTCTTTTTGAGGGGCTTTCTATGTTTCCGGGGGGGCGTGTGTGAATGAGGCATAGGGATGTCTGCAGCCTCAGGGAGGGCCAGAAGTTTAGCCCAGGGCCTGCTTTTAAAGCTCTGCCATTCCACTGCTGGTCCCTTGCAGGCGAGGGATTTGGTGCCATGTGCTTGCTTCTTCCCCTTGCTCCTTTTCTCCTGGCTGTGCTGTGTCCCTTTTTATGGCTACATGAGCTGGAAGGGGGAGAACAGCAGAGAGCTCAAGGAATGATAGGGAAGATATTTTTAGCCAGAGTGGAAGCTGAAGTGCTGGAAAGCAAAGACACAGTGAAAAAGCCCTGTGAATACTTAACTTGGTCTAGCATTAACTGCTGCCTCTTTTTGTCATGAAGATCTGCTCCTGTCTCATGTTGCCTCTGCCGCTGAAAGCTATGACTCTTGATTATTTTTCCAATTGTGGGTGAACACTGGCAAAATGTATACTTTTTTGCATACATATTTGGGGTTTTTTATAGATATGAGAGAGAATCTATGTACTCTGAAACTCTGATTCCTTCTTTCTGGCTTTTTAATAAATGTTGATTAAACCTTATACTTTCTGTAGCATTGATTCCCTCGGCTCCCAGGTTATTGGCTTCACAGCAAATAATTTTTAGGTTTGTGGATTTTTTTTTTTTTCATTACCACTGAAGGGTTTGTTATTGTGCACAACTGTCCCTTCTTGGAATAGATATTAGTCTAGCTGAAATGTCAGAGTTTCTTCAGTCTGCTGCTGCTTCCATTTTCTTCCTCATTTGTCTGAAGCTGCCAGGAAGGGGAGGAAAGAAAAAAGGTGTGGCAACATTGCTGTTAATATTTCTTTACTTCCCAGCTGCAGATGCACACTTAAAATAGCATGACTCATCTTGTACATCCTTTGATCTTCTAGGACTGATCTAAAATGCTGCTTCCCAGCGGGTACAGGGTAGTTTTACTTTCATTTGTGACTCTTCTTCTCAAAGTTTCTAGTCTCAACTTTGAGAGAAAGTAAGAAAGGAAGAGAAAATAAATAAATCAGCCTGGCTGAACATGAGGAGAATTTGCTTTCAGCTGTTCTTGACAATAGGTTTTGGATGACTGGTTTATGTCAGGAAAAAAAAGGGTTGTGGTCTGTTGTCCCCTCCTCCACCCCCCTTCATTTACTTGGATTGTATATTTGGGGTTTTTTTTTTCTTTTCCTTGACTTTTCTTTCTTTTTTTCATTGCAAGCCTTTTCTTGGGGAATCTTTCCCATCCCTTGCCACATATTATTATTCATAGAGAAACTTAGCTGCGTGTGCGATGGGAAGTGTGCTCTCGTAACCTGTGGTTTTCCAGATTTTGAATTAAATTTGTTCTTCTGGATTTCAATGAAACAAGAAGTCTTAATCTTTAACTATGCTTTAATCCAGCAGCTGGTTCCAGCTAGAGATCTGTAATCGAGGCTTACTTTAGAGAACAATATGAAACATAACAAAAATGTGAACATCAGTTCCATTTAATGTATTTGTATTCCTTTTTGTTTTGCTTTAAATCTGAGATTTAAATCTGAGTCTTTATTTCCTGTCATGTTATGAATTCCTGAAACAGAACAAAGTGATTACATACAATTTGAAGGAGCTGCATCTAAGCTAATCTTATTCTTGGAGGCAACGGATGCCAGTTCCAGCTCCTGAGATGTGGAAAAGGAGCATTCCGAGCTCTAGGTGCCCTTGAGCTGGTAGCATAGCTCCTCTTGCCTGTTTCCTCATCTGTAGACAGGGTGTAATGCTCCTTGCCTTTCCGAACTCTGTTTTCCAGCTCATGAAACACTTGTCAGGCATTATTTCTTGTTGCTCAAGGGTAATGATTTACTATAACCTCCTGTGAAATGCAGAACTCTTTCCTTTCATGCTATGCTGAAGAGGCATATTCCTGCTGAGGGCTGAATCAGCATCTCAGAAACGATGGCATGTCCCTCAGTATTCCCCAACACCCACCTGAAAATGGCTCATGGATGCTTTATGGAAAAAAGCATCTGGGCCCTCAGGCGTTCAGGGTATCTCCTCTGCTGTCAAGACGAGTTTTATGAGAATCACTTTTCCAGGCAGTGGTGGTTGGAAAGGACAATGCAGATGTGTGCGCTCTGAGTTTCAGTGTTGTGGAGAAAACAGGACAACGTGGGAGGGTACATTCCCCAACAACAGCAGTGAGGTCCGAAGCTTTGAGCCTTTACTCATCAGCTTTCTCTTTGGCTTACCTTAGGGCTGGGCTTCAACATTGTTGGTGGGACAGATCAGCAGTACATTTCCAATGACAGCAGCATCTATGTCAGCCGGATCAAAAAGGATGGGGCAGCTTACCTTGATGGCCGATTACAAGAAGGAGATAAAATTTTAGCGGTAAGCCCTTTCTTCTGTCGCCCCATGTGTCCCTGAAGTGCTGTGATCAGTGATGTGATATGAGATGCAGGCTTGCCATTGCAGGGCACAGGGAAGGAAGGATGTGATGAATCTAATTAGATGATGCTGAGGAAACTCCATGGAAGGAGCTATCTTGGGGGTCTGCAGACACCTTTGAGCACCAGGGAGATGTGTGCCTCTGCATATAGGCCCATCTTTTCTGCCTTCTTGACTTGTCTCAGAAGCACTCCTTCAACTGTATTTCCTCTGTGACTTGCTCCCTAAGGTTTTAGAATCTGTCAGACCTTCTCTTGCCCACAATGGATCGTCATTTACACATGTGTAAATAAAAGAATCGGTCTCCAACCTCGAAAGTTTCAATTTTTTTGACTGGCAGTCAGTGATTACTGATCCTCGTGCTCAAGGGGATTTTTAGGCTATAAAACTTATAGGCCATAAAACTATTCATTGCAGCTCATCATGAGTAATACAGGCTGCTTCCTCTTCTAGAAAAATGTTTTAAAGTGACTGAGGTGCAGTCCCTCTGGTTCTTTAGGTGGTTGGCAATCATACGAGACAATATGCTTTACAAAGTGAGGAGTGAAGAAGTAGCCTCTCCTAGTGTGATATGTGATCTTTTAATACTCCTTAATTTTATTTTACACTTGCTTATTATGTTCCACATGTAATCTTTTTAGCCTCTATGGAGTGCCTTGCACTAGCTGGAGCCTATTATTGATCCAGAAAATGATATTAAGTTAAACGGAGAATATTATCTTATCTTTTCTTGACAGTTTGATATTTATGTACTTGCGTTTGGGGAGTCGGAATATCAAGAGAAGGGAGGCACTGGTTGTGATCTCAGGGGATACAATTAGGAGTAATGGGGATGAAAAAGAAAAATTAGGATGAATATCTTCAGTTAGTAAATTAAATCAAGTAGGTTATAAAACCTTCTGCCATGAGATATTATTTTAAATCAAGAAAAATCCTAATGCTTTTAAGTGGATGCCAGTAGGTATGTAAGTCTTATTTTGTTTTGTTACATCAATATGCTGTTAAATATATGTTTGCAACACTCTTTCAAACAGAAAGCTTTCAAAGGGGAACCAAAGGTAAATGTGGGAAAGAGGCTCATCATAAAAATTTTTCTATAGCTGCTCTTTTATTTTCATTAGCTGTCAGAACTACACCTTTGATTTGTTTCCAGTAAAGCAACAGCATAAGAAGCTGCTGTTGACACTACTGTGTTCTTACATACTGATTTTGCTTCTAGGTAGTTTTTTTTCAGTACCTCTGTGTTTTGGCTTGGAGTTTCTCATGTTGTCTCTCAACATACAAAAATACATTTATAATACAAATGGATGAATATGGATCTTGCTGATTATATTATCATGCCCCAACTGCAGGATTTTGTGAAAGAGGAAGATGTTTTTATCTCCTGTCCTTCCTATGTTAGCCTGCGTCATTAAGAATTTGCTTTTTGCCCTTAAGCAACTGGTTCTCCTTTTCTGCTAGGTCAATGGCAAAGACTTGAAGGATTTGCGGCACAAGGATGCTGTGGAGCTGTTCAGGAATGCAGGCTATGATGTGTCTCTGAAAATTCAGCGCAGGGTATGTTTTACCTGTTTCTTAGGGTTATTTCTGGGTCATTGTGGACTAGTTTCTATGATTGATAACTCTCTGTTTCATGAAGCAGAAAAATACTATGTCCGGGTGCTCAGTGTGAATTATGCATATAAAGATTTTGTTTGAACTGTGGCCTTGTCTAGTTGACCACAGCTGAAATAATTCGTGCATTACTTGTTTGTAACAGTGTCAGTGAAGAGGTGAGTTGGGAGAAGCCCCCAGGTTATTGTTTTGCTGGAGTATGGTGTGTCTTCTTGCTGATCTTCTTTCTTGGAGGCAGAGGTTTGTCTGTGAAGACAGAATCTCAAGTTCTCCATTTTTGTTTCAGAAGCCAAAATCTTACAGGAGACAAAACTCCCCTGTTGTTTGAGGTCATCGGTCATGTTAGTGTTGAGATGTGTGTGCAGCCCACCTCAAAGGAACAAACGTGGGCTGCTATGTTTTAAATATACTGGCACTGTTTTGGATATAGGAAGAGAGGAATCTTTAATCCAGTGTTGTAATTTGAACATCCCTGGCTAGCATTGAAGATGTCGAAGTAAATACTGATCAGCCTGAAGCATGCTGATGGGGAGAGGTGGGTTGAGGCCCCTTTTTCACTGCCTTAATAAAAGGAGTAAATCTTCTGGACCAGTGTACAGGGCAGGTAAGAAAAAAAGGGTAGCCTGCAGGAAAAAAGACTGGGTCGCCTGCAGGAAAGCTCAGTCTGTCCAAAGCCATTCTAACCCTCCCATGTGTGGTGGAGTGTACAGGTACCTGGGGAAACCAGCTTGCACGTCCTTACAGAACTGCCTGGTCTTGACGCAGAGCTGGGAGCTCTTTTGTGATGGGCTCTGACACAAATACTTTCTTTTCCTTGTAGGTGCAACCACAAAATGGCCCTGTGGGTCATCAAGGCGATGAAGAAGCAGGTGGGCTTCCTCTAGCAGTCATTCTTGTGCCAGGCCTGGCGCTTGCTGCGGCAGCGGTCTGGATCTTGCTGAGGTATCGACAGCGGATGTGAAGAGTTCACGTTTTGGATATCACTGCGTATTTTACACAGCTATGATGTAATTTAAAGATAGAGAATCAACGATCTTATCACAGACCGATGTCAAAAAGGATCATTGCCTATCATAAAGCTGCTGCTGATGTTCTTTATATATTGATTTTGTTGCAGGGTGGATGGAAGGGGAGAGGAAGAGGGGAAGGGAGATGACAGTGTTCATGTATAGAGTAGGATAGCTGTTTTTTTGACCAATTTGAGGAGGTGTTGCCATCCCCCTCTATTTTGCACCGTGAACTTTCAAACACACTCATCATGTTTTAAGATGTGACTTCTGGTTAAAGGGAGTGGGGGTTGGGGTGTTTTTAAATCAAAAACATTTACTGGAGGCTTTACCTTATTTCCACTGAATTTTTCTTGAAACTAATGATCCCTGTCTGAACCATGAATAAAGAGAAGCAATGCGGAGGGTATATTATTTTTTCCATTGAATTTTTGTTGGTGGTTGCTAAATAAATGCCTTAAGAAAAATGTATAAAGTCTAATCTGTGGTTTCACAGGTAAAATCATCAGTGTAGCTGCTGATTTAACAGTAATATGCAGTATTGGTGAAGTATTCTACCTGTTCTGGAAAGACAGAAGATAGCCTGCTGCTAGAAAAAGACTTTTGATTGTCAGAATGACTACTCGTTCTTGGATCAGAGTTGTAGGAGAAAGCTTTCCACAGAATGCTTGCATACCAGAGAGAGACAGGCAGACAACTGAATCAACGATAAGCAGTGGAAAGAGATTTGGCCGTGCTGAAGCTGCAGAAGAGTCTTTAAGTTAGTAATGGAACAATAGTCCCTCCATCTGTCAGGTGGGTTAAAGTCTGCATCTCTCCGGTTAAAGGTCTGTTTTAAGGGTTATTTTTTGCGTGGGGAATACTTCAGATAAAGTTTTCTGTAGCAGCTACCTTGCTCTCTGCAATCAGAAAACCTTATGATGATTGAAAGGGAGAAGCCGAGAGCAGGCTGGGATCATCCTGGTGGTTGCTTGTTTGTGAAGACTGATGTGGTGTTCAGCCACCTCTTGTCCCATTTATTGACAAAATCCTTGTGGAATATACATCTCAACCCCAAACTCTCCTGTGAGCTGTAGCTCCTATTAGTTTCTCTCAGCAGCTGGACTGCTCAGCTAAACTTTGTGTGTTTTCCAGAGTCTTTTCCATCGTGTGGTTTCTGTGGCCTTCAGTTTCATCTTTACACTGAACACTGTATGTACATTTTCTGTGATTGCGTAAGAAATGAATTAAAAAAATCTGTAATGAGGACAGCTTGTAAATGCAAGTAGTCAGAGACAGTTTCAGCTTTTGTTACAACTGAAATCTCTGGATTTTGAAAAAAAGAAGTTGAAATCTTGAAGACAAGCAGAAAAAGCATCCTAACTGTAATTTATAAGTTTGGTTTTTTAAGAACTCATTTGCCATTAATACTGAGGGCAGCTGAAACTCTTAAATCTGCATGTTTCTGTCGCATTCTCATCTGTTCCCTCAACCATATTGTGAACTTACTGACCTGCTGAAGCTCGGATTTTCATATCTGTAGTTTAAAGACAAATACATCCACTTTGACTTCCTGTATGTTCTAGGCATTAGTTTCTCACAGAGTGTCCTGGATTGTATGTTTTAATAATACGTATTTGACTTAGGCTTAACAGTGAGAAAGAGCAGCCAGACTTGATCTGAAGATAGGAAGATGCACTACTTCTGCACTTTTTAATTAAAACAAACTAGGAAGGAGCGTGTGGGAGGGAAAGGTGCCTTGCTTTCCATTTGCCTTTAGGTTCCAACAACTGGTTTGTTAGGTTGTTCTGTGCTAGATTAAAGAGGCCTCTAACAACTGGTAGTCCCTCCCTGTGAGGGGATTTGTGTGTTGTAATTGCCTTGCCTCTCACATTATTTTTAAGAAATGAAGCCAACTGAGCCCTTTAAGATTCTTGGTGTGAGATACTTTGTCTCTTGGAGTAGTTTCTGTGGCTTTCTGCATCCTTTCTGTATTGCTTTGTAAAATCCAGATACCCCAGCCCATGTGTGGAGTCTCACTATTGAGCAGGCCAATGCCATATACTAGGAATTTTCCATACCATCTTTATCTGCAAAGCCTTAAAAATTTTTTTGTGAAGGTGCAGACATGTGCAAAGCAAATTTAAGCCAACTCCTAAGAGCTGGCTTTTCTTAAATGACTTTTAGAAATCTCTTTGAAGTAGTGTACAGCTTTACCCTTCTTCATTTGCTTTCTCAAGTCCCCAAAAGAATCTGTAAACCACAGAATAAACACTACCGCCACAGGAGAGGGAAATCCTCTTAAGTCCAGTTTGTAGATCAAAAGAGCAATCACTTTTGGTCATAGTGTGACACTAGAAATGAGCGTTAAGTGCCTGTATATTTTGACTTCTAAATCCTTGTCCACACCCGATGTGACCTGATGTGGGTGAAGGTGTCTGAATTTGCGTTTTGTTGAATGACTGCATCTCCAATTTGAATTGGCTGCGCATGCTCACTGACAGGCCCAGATTGCTCTCTCTCTGCCTTGTCTGCTCTATTATTTACCAGTCCACTATCTTCAGCAGTACTGGTCTTGTCTTCTACCAGATCGTTGGTGAAAATATTGAATGGAGTTTCATACAGAGGCAACTTCCCCCCGTAGAATTATAGAATGCTTTGGGTTGTAAGGGATCTATAAGAGGTCATGTAGCCCGACCCACCTGCAGTGAGCAGGGACTTCAACTAGACCAGGTTGCTCAGAGCACCATCCAGCCTGGGCTTGAATGTTTCCAGGGATGGGGCTTCCACTACCTCTCTAGGCAATCTTTTCCAGTGTTTCACCACCCTTATCATAAAAAAATTTCTTCCTTATATCCAGTCTAAATCTGCCCTCTCTTAGTTTAAAGCCATTGCTCCTCGTCCTACCGCAACAAGCCCTGCTGAAAATATTTTCCCCATCTTTCCTATAGGCTCCCTTCAGGTACCGAAAGGCTCCTCTAATGTCTCCCTGAAGCCTTCTCTTCTCCAGGCTGAACAAGCCCAACTCTCTCAGCCTTTCCTCACAGGAGAGGTGCTCCAGCCCTTGGATCATCTTTGTGGCCCTCTCTGGACCCGCTCCAACAGTTCCATGTCCTTCTTGTGCTGAGGGCTCCAGAGCTGGACGCAGTACTCCAGGTGGGGTCTCACCAGAGCAGAGTAGAGGGGCAGAATCCCCTCCCTCGACCTGCTGGCCACGCTTCTCTCGATGCAACCCAGGATACAGTTGGCCTTCTGGGTTACAAGCGCACATTGGTGGCTCATGTCCAGCTTTTCCTCCACCAGTACCCCCAAGTCCTTCTCAGCAGGGCTGCTCTCAATTCTTTCATCCCCCAGCCTGTAGTGATAGCGGGGGTTGTCCTGACCCAGATGCAGGACCTTGCACTTGGTCTCGTTGAACCTCATGAGGTTCACACAGGGCCATTTCTTGAGCTTGTCCAGGTCCCTCTGGATGGCATCCCATCCTTCTGGTGTGTCAACTGCACCACTCAGCTTGGTGTTTTCTGCAAACTTGCTTAGGGTGCACTTGATCTCGCTAAGTCATTGATGAAAATGTTAAACTGTCGGGGCGAAGTTCTACCCCGAGGGTTGCTGTCCTGGAGAGACGGCGGAAGAATGCAGCCAACTCAATGTGAGTGATAAGCAAGCTTCGTTTATTACAGTTTGGTTACACAATTTATAGAGTGATT
>Ga0065711_1012283_pt1 | contig 10290 bp, 6 predicted proteins | sample Hoacrofraction12_FD_59098 | JGI IMG/M metagenome (GOLD analysis project Ga0065711, IMG submission 59098) | Hoatzin crop microbial communities from Cojedes, Venezuela - Epithelial fraction 12 v2 (version 2) | ecosystem: Host-associated > Birds > Digestive system > Esophagus > Crop | place...
GTAATTAAACTAAACTAGATCCTTGCTGTTCTGAGAAGACAAGAAAGCTTTAAGATAAAGAGGCTCCTCAATAACACTACTTAGACAAACTCGACTTGCTGTTTTGAGAAGGCAGGAAAGCGAGGACTGCTAACTGCAGAAGGGAAGCATATCAAATATGCTGAGGAAATCCTTCGCCTATTAGAAGCCATTCAACTACCAACAAAAGTTGCCATCATGCACTGCCGAGGACCCCTGCAGGGTAACACTGACCAGGAAAGAGGTAACAGGTTGGCTGACTATGAAGCTAAACAAGCAGCAGAAAGATTTTAGCCTTAATCCCAGACAACAGAAGTATAAACTTAACTGACAAAAAAAAATATTGAGTATTCTAAAAATGATGAAGAATTAATAAAGGGATTAGGAGGACAGATTCCATCCCAGGAATAGGCCCACTCAAGTGACGGCAAAATCATAATCCCTGTTAAACAGATATGGGGGGTGGTTAAAAAAGAACACAATAGAACACATTGGGGAGCAGACTCTCTGTATAAATTTTTAAATCAGAAATGAATAAGGAAAAATATGTATACTACAGTCCGACAAGTAACCCAACAGTGTGAAATATGTTTAAGAATAACCCCAACACAGGTAACCGGGTACAGTTAGGAAGTATTGGAAAAAGAAGTGTACCAGGAGACCACTGGCAAATTGATTTCTCTGAACTTCCAAGAAAAGGAGAGTACAGGTACTTATTAGTACTTGCAGATACTTTTTCAGGTTGGCCAGAAGCATTCCCTCATAGAACAAACAAAGCAAGGGAGGTAACTAAGGTATTATTAAATGAAATAATACCTTGGTTTAGGGTACCAACAGTTATCTCCTCGGATAAGGGGACACATTTCTGTGCAGAAGCAGTGCAACAGGTCAGCAGACTATTAAGAATCAATTGGGAGTTACATACGCCCTACAGACCACAAGCCAGTGGGCAAGCAGAAAAGATGAACCACATGATAAAACAACAAATAACAAAAATATGCCAAGAAGCAAATCTATATTGGTACCAAGCATTGCTTATTGCACTACTTCGGATACATGTAAAACCTAGCACCAAAGAAAATCTAAGCCCTTGTGAGATACTATATGGGAGACCATATCAGGCTAAATTATCAAGGGGAAGATTTGAACCAGCTGGGAAATCAGTATCTACAGAATTATGTTATATCCTTGGGAAAACAATTAGAAAATATTAGTAAAAATGTCTTGAGTACCAGGGCTAAGGGGTTAGATCACTCGATCCATCCGTTTAGCCCTGGAGATTGGGTTTATGTTAAGAATTTTTCAGGTGATCCACTGAGAGAGAAGTAGCATGGACCTTACCAGGTATTGCTGACCACTTTCACTGCAATCAAGATTCGGGAACAACTGGCCTGGATCCATTATTCCTGAGTGAAGAAAGCTCCTGAACCAAGATGGACTGTCGAAAAGGCTGGCGGTTTGAAACTACAATTACGGCGGTAACTTTGTTAAACCTAGGCTTATTAGTCAACACTTGGAGTGAGAACTTATATTACAATGCAATTCAGATAACAGCAAAAGCCACAGGAGCTAAGGATTGTTAGATTTGTACTGCCTTACCAAAAGGTAACACGAGACTCCCTTTATACAGGGTAGGGTCTACTCATTGGAACTGTGACAATAATACTTGGCCCGAGTTTTGGAAAAGACACGATGGAGGATACTGTGATTATGACAACTCAACCTACATGACAGGGCCAAAATTTGACCTACAGATATTAGATAACAACACCCAGATATTGGTCAGCAATAATAGTTGCCTATGGAAAGCAAGATCCAACACTTGTTCGTGCCAAACCCCCTTCCATACACACAAAAATTGTACTTGCAGGGACGGGTGGAATGATTATTGAATCAACAAAACTACAGTAGAAGTGGGGACTTGGGATTTGAAAGGGACAGGTATGGTATATATTAATTTTTGTAACAGAACCCAATTAGAAATCTATAGCCCCTTGAACTGGGATTATTTTAGGAATGTATCAGTCGGCTGGGTAAACCGCGGAACATTTTATGGAGCTAATCTTACAGCCACTGACGGGCCCTGTAAATTACCCGACGGGTATTCATGGCTATGTGGCGATGGCATTAGCAGAAAGCAACTCCCTGCAGGTTGGAAGGGAATGTGTACCATAGGTCACCTAGTCAGCCAGGACCAAATATAGATCCAGTCCCAAATACCTAAAGGCATATTGAGAACAACATGGAAACGAGCCAAATGGGAAGACAACCCATTTGTAAGTAGGGGAACAAAATTTCATAGCTTTGTCAGATGGTTTTTGCCATGGTTAGGAGTAAGCAAACTAGAAAAAGCCATAGTAAACATTTCCACAGTTTTAGAGAAGATAGAAAATCTAACAATACATACTATGGAAAATTTACAGACAGAAGCATCATCCCTTAGTAAAGTTGTGCTACAGAACCGAATGGCATTAAATTTATTGACCGCAAAAGAAGGGGGAGTGTGTATGATCATTAATACCAGTTGCTGTGCATATATCAATAAAGACAGACAGATAGAAGCAGATCTGAATATGCTCTGGGAGAACACACAAGTGTTCCATAAAGTAGCTTTGGACGATACTTCCTTGGGGTTTTGAGATTTATGGGATAAAGGAACCTCTTGACTCCCTAATTTAGAATGATTAAAACAATTATCGATGGAATTAATCACCCTGATGGTTTTAAGAATACTTGTTTGCATATCTCTCAAATGTTTCCTTTGTGTTGTCAGGATTCAGTTGAGACATACAGTGACTGGAAAAGGAACAAGATTAGGCACCAAACAGAAACCGGAAAATACTTTTCCCAGACCCTTGGAATAAAAGGCTGAGAAATTTGAAAATACCTATAAAATACAATAGTGAGGATTCGTAGCTTTCTAGCTACAAATCCTCAAAAGGAGGGATTTGATACCTGTAAATGTATAATTTCCACTTACCAGAGTGATTGTAATTAAACTAAACTAGATCCTTGCTGTTCTGAGAAGACAGGAAAGCTTTAAGATAAAGAGGCTCCTCAATAACACTACTTAGACAAACTCGACTTGCTGTTTTGAGAAGGCAGGAAAGCTCTAAGCTAGAGGGGCTCCTAAATAAGTCTACCCCAGACAGCTCAGCCTTGGGAGGGCAGATGTACCAAGCTACAGAGATAAAGAGGCACCAAGAGGGCAACAAGACCAGAGCAAAACAACCTGGAAGGACACGGTATANGTGATCTTAGAACTGAGTCTGCGTAGAAACAAAGGTCAACCAGCGGACACTGTGATGAGGAGTATAAGCCTTCATCTTGAGACCCCCAAAGACCACCCGTGGACACTAACAGACATGCGTGAAAGATATTAACATACGCTAATTTGTTCTCAGAAAAGTCATGAATATGCTAAACATTTCTCGGAAATATAATGAATATGTACATTGTGATTGTATTTAACCTGAAATGACAGGGTGTTTGGTGTGCACGTTTGGAGGAGAGATCCCCCATGTGCCCAGCGCCGCAATGAATACCTGCTTAATAGCCCTCTGACTATTGAGTCTTCAGCTCCGGCTTTTCACGCCACCACTCTCAAGAGTTGCGCTGTAGCTACCTACAGTATCTCGTTGAATAGCTCTAAATAGCATTCACAATAGCCATTGTGGGCTGAAATGTCCAGTTGCCCAAGGTTAATACATTCTCAAACAAGCACAGGAAAAATTTCTTTACTGAGAGAGTAGTCAGACATTGGAGCAGGCTGCCCAGGGCAGTGGTTGAGTCACCATCCCTGAAGATGCTCAAAAAAATGTGTCAATAAGGCACTTCAGGACATGATTTAGTAGCTATGGCGGTGATGGGTTGACAGTTGGACTTGATGATCTTCAAGGTCTTTTCCAACCTTAATGATTCTATGATTCTGTAATCAATTTCAGCTGAAACAATTCCAGCCCTTCTAACTATGAAGGTACATAAACGTGAACAGAGGTGTCTTCTTCAGGCTGGAGTCAAATGTCCAGTGCTAGCTCCCCTGCCCCGCACCACAGCTCTCTGACAGTTGTGAGTATAGCTTTATCCAGGTTACTGAAAGCTCTTTGCTGCTGTAGGCAGAGCTCTGTTTTCAGCAGTTCGGTACAGGTTGGATTGAGTTCTATCAGACTTCATGATGATTGGAGGGAGCATCAATACAGAAACTGTTTATTCTCAGTACTATGCCTTCATTTACACTGAACACATTTACACTGAACAAAAGGTCTACGAGAGCCTGACATCCATTTTTTATGCAAGATATTAAATCATATTTTGTAAGAAAAATTGTTGTTTTTTTAGATTTAGAATGAAAATGAATCAACAAACAAATCGCAGAATTGCTGACCCAAACCACGGGAAGTACCCTTTGAGGAAAAAAGGCAAAGCATATAAATAAATTTTACATAATGCCCAAAGCACCCGACTAGAGCGAAGGAGAGGATGGAGGACCAGCAGCAGGAGATAGATCTAGAGCAAAGTGTCAAGCACAGTTGCTCTGCTTCCATGCCTCATCTCATTTGCCACAACACCAGCGGTTAAAAGAGAAAGAGATAAAAAATTATTAGAAAAAAAAAAAATCATGGACCATTTCTGTTAGAGTACAGTAGACAATCAGTATTTCAAAGTGCACTACGTTATTGATTAGAAAACTGCATAAAAGTGTTACGAAGTACACAAAATGCATTGTATTACACGCTAAACTAAGCAAAGTAAAAATATGGAAAAACATCCTATTAACTGGAAATAAATTAGACGTAGAATAAGTATAGTTAAATAACAGAAAGGCAGAATCTCAATTTGTAATACAGAACATCTAAATCACTTCAGTTATGGTTCAGCCAAAAGACATGGAAGAAGTACCAATGAATTCAAAAGATAAATGAAAGCTAGGCTGACAATAGCGAACTAGCATATCCCAGAAAAACAAGACACAGATTAGGTTTGCTTACTCTAATACTGCATCAATCACAGCCCTTCTTATTCTAGTTTCTTGGAGAATAACAAATGATTCTGGCTTAAAAAAAAGCTTTCTTATCTGAAATTAAATTGCCAGATAAGCCCTGCTCATCAAAAGCAGATCTATGTGGAAGTCATATATAGTTGTATTAAAAACAAACAAACCACAACAGAATTCCCATCTTTATTTCATACAACTGAAATACAGCCCCCAGAAGATGCCACAAACAAGGATTTAAGACCCGATAGAAACGTATCTCCATTGAATAAACAAATCCAGTCTATTCAAATTTTCAGTAATGAACATCATTGTTATCTACTCTATTAAAATGGTAATAAAAAGAATACTTTACAAGAAAACAAATACTTCCTTTTAAAACAGCGTCACTTTTTTCCTTTTAAAACAGCGAAACCCAGGCCTTTCATCTGAAAGCAAACGGGACTGACAATAACACTCTTCTCGCACTAGTTTGAAGCTGCTATCTGGGGCACAACACAGACAACAATTTAATGTTCAAGGCACCAAATAACAAGTCACAGAAAATGAAAAAGTGCACTGTTGCTTATGTCAAGTTATAGCAAGAAAAAGTTCTTCCAGGTAAAGTAATAATGTTAATGTGCAATAGTCAGGGGGATACACATTTTGCATTAACTCAAATACGTGTAAACAAATGAGAAATGGCCTCTTAAATGGCAAGCTTGTATTAAGAGAAAAAGGATTAAGTGAAAAGGAAGCACATGCATGTATAGGTTATAGAATAAGCAAGAAGCAAAGTGTCCTGGATGCGTGTTTGTAGAATATTAATTTTGAAAATCCCTGAAAATTTATTAAAGAATTCTGAGCAGCAGTTTTTCAAACCAAGTGAACCATATTTGTATGTTTCTGGGCAGCTGCACATCAACAAAGTAGAATTACAGTGTTAACACATGTACTGTGGTAAGAGGTAATTGTTTTTCTGTCCCTAATCTCAAAAGAAAGAATGGGGAAAAAAAAACCCACAACAAAACACAACGCAGGGAAAGAACAACATATTCATAGCAGAGTTAATTCTCACAGTGCAATTGATCCATCATCTTCACATTATGACTATAGCCAAATGCCACTGACAATTTTTTATGTCAATTCAAAGGTTGCCCCAAAAACTATACTTATAAGAAACTAAACCTGAGAAACTAGGATAAGAAGTTTCCCAGACAAGGACAGCCCATGTTGGGTCAGGGCTGGGGGAGCAAAAAATGAGATAGAAAGATGAACTCTTACAGAAGGGTGCTGGACACTACCTTCATCCCTGAAAGGAAAAGTAATTTGGAGAATTAAAAGACTTCAGGGAAAAATCAGCATAAATCCAGTCTCTGTGGCAAATTCAGGGTTGTAGGTGCTGTCTCAAGCCGACTGTTGGTTCACTTGCACTAGTACTTATGCATAAGAAAAACCTTTCCCGAATCATCTTCTTCCACCATTTCTGCTGTTCACATTCGTAAGTACACTGAGCTGTAACAAACTACACACTTTTCACTCTGCCGAACAAGAAAAAAGCCTATACATTTTCATGAAGTTATGTTGTATGGGATTTGCAGCTAGGGTTGCAGAGCAGAAAGGCTAGTGAATTTTAAGCTCAATTTGCTGGAACTAGTCAACTTTTCATACAAAGTTTCGGAATATTCCCTACAGTAAGCAGCACAAGCTAAATCCCATCTAAGACTAGTTAAGCCTGTCTTAAGAAGACAGCATAATGTTAAACAGCTTCCATTTAGTAAATAAAAACATGATACTGGATTGTCTTAGTGTAACGGTTTGATTCTGAGAGCCCCCAGGCCATATCCCTCTTCTCTGTCCCCATTTGCCTTTCTGAATCTTGCTAGCCGTTTTTATTGTTTTAAAATCTTTTTCTTTCCCATTTTTTCATCCTTTTCATACACAGGGCTACAGAAACCATCTAACTGCCAAACAGCCCAGCCCTGAGAGCATTCACGCAAAAGAAAGAAACCACGTAGCAGTCAACTCAGTTATTTGTGGGCAGATTACTGCACCTCTAAAACAGATGCAAGAAAGCAAGCATAAGTATGAAGCAGTTACGTTGTTTCTAGAGAAACTCATCTCCCAAAGTGCAGGATGACTTCCATGCAGAACCTGAGCTAACCTTCCCACATCTCACCTGGCATCACACTAAGGAGGGAAACCTTACCATAACTCCCTGCATCCTCTTTGCAGAGGAGGGAACACTGGGAAGTGTTGTGAGACCTCCCAAGTGATTCTAGTGTGAACCTAGCACACCCGCAGACAGATGGACTGTCTCATTCCAGACCACGCAACCACCCCAACGCCGCAGCAAGCAAGGAGATGCATGTGCCACACGTAAATGCAAATGCTTAATACCTCAGGTCCAAAGCTGCACTGAACACAGCCAGCCCTCCCGGAGCACAGCACTGCAGAACTGAAGTGACCCCACGCTGCAGCTGAGCGTTGCTACACTCCACTCCCCAGCTCTCACACCAGCCATAGTTCTCCATTACTTGTAATATTACAGCTGCCCAGTTCCCTGAGCTATAGAGTATACCCGTGCACAGCACACCTCAGGGCGTGGGTAGAACTGGACATCAGATAATTCTACTAACGAGAGGACCAATGTAATTCTACACAGACCACTGTCAAACACAAGAAAAATAACAAAACTTCTGCCTCTTTCTGACCAATAAGGAGTTTGAACTACGGTATTAGGAATGACACATACTGAACCCACCTAAACACTGATTTCAAAAATACCCTACAAGAAAATAAAAACAAACACATAGCTATTCTTTCCCATTTCTACTCATGCTTGCATAGCTGGAAATAAAAAAACAACCAAAAAATGGCAGCGTCCTACAGCATACACACTTGTGTTTTAAACAAACTCTGCTGAGCATTTCATAATGAAGGTACGTAGAAGATCTGCGTTCTTTACTATAAGTTTTAAAGAAACTTCATGCCTATAAGCTTTTATCAGCCAACACTTACTTTCAGCAGCCAAAGTGCGTACAGTACATTTAGAACTCATGAGAGACAAAGAAGTGTAGAAAAAAATCTCACCTCAGATTGCTCCTGTTTTGCCTACAGAACATAGACACAGCCTTATTTAAAGACAACGTTCTATTTTTCTTGGATTGTATTGGTAACAACCATCAGTGACAGACAAGCACACAGATAATTCTCTAAATTAGGCAGTCTATTCAAGCAGTGACACTGCTGTCAAAGACTGTATTTAAGCTTCTCTGGCTACTGTGCCAAATTTCAGGAAAAAGAAGTAATGAAAATTTCGAAACTGGAAAGCATGGAAAAACAAATGAGGGGGTCTGCCCTTTCAAGAGAATGCTATTGGTTTGCAACTGGGCTAAATATTACATAGTATTTTATACTGTAACAATATTACATTACCTTCCCTCTAGTCAGGATTCCAGTTTGGAGATATTTATAAATTAAAACATACTGTGTATAGTATAACTTCAGTTCTTTTTTGTGAAATAATCTGAAAAAAGGCAAAAGTTGCAAGGTAAGAAAAAAACAGGGTACGAGGAAAAAGATGAGAAGGGACTGAAAATGTTTTTGATAACAAAGCTGAGAAGAAGAAAAGTCTCTGGAATAAACCAAGGTAATGACTCCAGTGGAGCACTCAAAGGTTATTCACATACTTTAAATATATGCATATACTGATACAATACCGCACTTAAGAGCACGCTTGAACCAACACTTTCAATGCGGGAGGGGGAAGCAGGGAGGGTGAGGATGGGGGACAATATAAAACCCAACAGAGAAACTGCATATGCAGTCTGAACAATAAAATAAGTCGTCATGGGTTATGCTGCCTAGAGTAATGACAAAGTAATGAAAGAATAAAACAATTCAGATAGGGTATGGGTATAGGCAGGGGGGGAGCACTACTTCTACCTCCCATAAAGCCAAATGAAAATGCTTTCACATTTGCTTCTCAGAACCTCGAGCTTTAAAGGAATGTATTTAACTGCACAGCCCTGCTCTACGAACTACACCGGGCTGCTTGTCAACCTCTTCTACCTCACAGTTACCATGCCCACAGCCCTGTGAGCTTCCACAAGGTTCCCTGGACTGGATGCACTGGTAAGCTCAAAGTATGCATCTGATGTGGCTTCCTGAACTGTCACTTCAGATACCACAAAGTTATCAATTTAGATTCAATATTACATAGTGAAGGTATTCACCCAAGCAATTTCTTCAGCAGCGATGGCATCTTACAATCATCCCACCCTTCCCAACTCTGTATTCTCACACCCATACCACTCACTGAGCTGCAGCCACTTGTCTCCAAGGGTTGAATAGTAAGGTGGATGAAGCTGACCAACAATAAATAAAAGCTCATGTCTGTGATTGTTCATTTTCTGAAACACTGATCATCTGGATGATCCCATGGACAGCTGTGGCTTACTGTGCACAGGTATAAAGCAGGAAGGATTTGTCCGGAACTCTGACCAACACTAGGGAAAAACTGGTGCAGGCAATTACACCACAAACAGGCACTGGTTTTATACATCAGTTTGCTCTGGAGTGGCAGGCATGCTCTAACTGTAAGCTGTTGTCAGATCCAGACACCATACAGGTCTCTCACCCTGAGCATATGCAATCTTTCTAATGGAGAAATTACCATGTAGTAAATCCTATCTGAAGTCATCATTGAAATTCTCCAAGCACCTACAAAACTTGGGTTTTAGTTAAAAAAAAAAAAAGCCACAAAAAAAACCCAACCACACCCCACCACATCCTTCTATGCTTTTCCTCAAATTAAAAAAAAATTCTTCCTCAGGCAGCAGAATTTCAGCAACAGAATGTATTAACAAGATTTTCCCATCAGCCTGCAAAAAAATTCAATATTTGCTAGAAAGCAAAACAAAAAAGATAATACATTTCAACTGTCAAAAAACAGTGCATTAAGCTTAGACCTAAGTTGTCAACTTCTCAAAAGCACCTCAAAAAACTCAGATCTTTTATGTTACAGGATTTTACACAGCACAATACAACAAAATGACAGTTCAACTGCAGCTAGGTATTTTTCAGCTATGTTAAACTAAACTGTAATACTTAGAAACTCTTGGAAATTTACTTTTAGTATTTTACTTCACATACCCCAAATGCAAAACAAGACAATACTCTCTATAAACCTATTCTAAACCTTTTCAGTAGACTCTTATTACAGTTAAAGCACCTGGAAATAAACTATCAATAAAACACACACATACTGCCAGACTAAAAAAAAAAAAAAAAAAAAA
>Ga0065711_1051654_pt1 | contig 10290 bp, 5 predicted proteins | sample Hoacrofraction12_FD_59098 | JGI IMG/M metagenome (GOLD analysis project Ga0065711, IMG submission 59098) | Hoatzin crop microbial communities from Cojedes, Venezuela - Epithelial fraction 12 v2 (version 2) | ecosystem: Host-associated > Birds > Digestive system > Esophagus > Crop | place...
TTGGGACTTCTTTCTGCGATCTCGTCCCCGCCAACCTGCATTACCAAGAGGGGGTAGTAATCAGAAGGCCGCACCAGACCAGGGAGTTTCTTCGCAACATCCCTAACCCGGGCCCCAGGGACGCAGCAGACTTCCCTGTGGGATGGGTCCGGTCGGCAGATCGGGCCCTCTGTTCCCCTCAGAAGGGAATCACCTATGACAATGACCCTCCTTTTTTTCTTAGTTGAGGCAGTTGTAATACGTGTGGCTGTCTGACTCGTTCTAAGCAACTCCCTGGATGGAGCCTCACCTTCACCCACATCCTCTGTGGCCAGTCCCTCACATTCCAGAGCCCCGTATCTGTTGCTTAAGGGCAACTGGGCCGGTGAGGGAGGCCGGGGGGAGATTTGCTTGCCCCCCCGAGCAGGGACCCGTTTCCATTCCCCCCCATCTTTTAGGCCCCCTCTTTCTACTCGGTGGCAAGAGGGTAGGGGGTTCTCTGCTTTCTGTGGAGCTGCTTCCTGCTGCCTCGGCCTCAGGGAGGGCAGGGTGCGGCTCCACCAGTCGATCTCCCTCTCACACTCCCGGATGCTCCTCAGCCTCTCCACTTCCTCCTTCACCTCTGCCACCAGGCTGAGCAGGTCAATACCTCTGCTATGTAATCTGTTAAGCAATAGATGAAGAATGGATGGAAGTAATGGAGCCGACTTAGTTTATCAGCCCACTGGAGTGGGAAGCAGCTTGCATGAATGAAGAGTAGAAAAGAAACAATGTATTTACCATTACACAACAAAAAGAAAAAGCATATTATGCGATTAGATTCATTATAAAGTCTTAGCAGTTTTTCCCACAGGTTTGTCCGTCCCACAAAGCATCTCACTCTTTATGTCATGATATATTAAATTATATGCCAAATCTTACATTTCTTTCATTTCAGCCTGTCATCAGTAGACCTACTGCAACTATCAATTTGACAGGTTTGTCTAGCCCAGACTTCAGATTTATTAACTGGGGAAGAGAAGACAGATTCCATCCAGAGCAAATACTGAAAGAGACAGAGTCTATACCAAAGTGAAAGAAACTGTGATATCCATGCCCAAATTTAGCAAATTTATATAGACTCATAGATTTTATTGCCTGAAGTTACTGCTGTGATCACGTGGACTGACTTTCAGCAAGAGGAACACAGAATTACTCCCCATTATTTCTGCCTTCAGGACATGCCACCTCAAGGATTTTGAGCATGTCTGTCTAAAAATGTATCAGTGAAGATATGAAAACTTCAAGCAACACAGAAACTAGCACGTTCCTAAATTCATAATTCCAATGAATCCTTATCATAATTAGTTTAAATACAAAATATTATTCTTAGGCTTAATTTAACAGGTTACTAATTCCAGTCGTTAGATCTTATTATTCCACTTACAGTTAGACTCTTAATCATAAAATATTTTCTTTAGGCAAGTACCTACACGTTATGATTGGATTACCTCTTGAAAAAAATATCTTCTGATTCCTTCTGAAGTTCCTCCATACTACTTACATGTACGTGTACAACATCTGCATCCGTTGGTTTTCGTGGGTGTACCATTAGAGGAACTCACTACTATTTGTGGCTGCACGTTTCTCAATCTGTTCCACTTTACAATTTATGCTTCTAAGATTTCTACAAATATCAATGCAAAATTTTAAAGAAGTAGACAAAATACTTAAAATAGACATAATGCTGCTTTTATGGAATGCAGAACCTTGTTTGATTCTTTTTTTACTTATTAGAGAACTGGACTTTCAACATTAATGGGACAAATTTACATAGTCCAAAACTATGATTTACCCTCACGTATACAGCCATAAGTATACCAAACCAAAATGAAATTCAATATTGCAGAATGTATTTGTCCAGTTTTCAAAAGACAGTGGGCCAGAACTGAACCAGCTCTTAAGGAGCAAATGTAAGGCTGCCAATGCACTTGGTATTCTGTGGAGAAGAGATTTTTAAATGTATAAACCCACAGCAAGTTAGTATGTGCTATACTCAGCAGCATGGAGGATTACTTTTGTACAGAAGCCCTTCTGTCTTTGTCCTGTATGGAAAGAATAACCTTCGTGTAACTTTTCCTGTAAATCTTCCTATTATATAAGCAATGCAAAGTGGCAAGATCAAACAGGTGATCTTGTATTAAAATTCTCCAAGCACAATAAACTTCCAGATTTCTTTGCTGGTGTAGCTGTAACTATACTCATACCTCTTGGGAGAGAAGCATGACATGAATCTTACACCAAATGAGCATTTTTATTTTGTCAGTTTTCCAACTGCAGTGTTTCCCTCTGTCCGTGTGTCCTGGGTTTGGCCAGGACAGGGTTAATTTTCACCAGACTCCAGGAAGGGGCACAGCCGGGGGGTGGGGGCTGACCCCACCTGGCCAAACAGAGCCTGGTATTCCATACCATGTGACGTCACGCTGGGTTCCGGTGGGGGGTGGCGGCGTGGTGGGAACTCCCTTGCTGCTCGGGAGCGCGCAGCGCTGGTCTTGTCCGAGAGAGTGGGCCTGTTTTTGTCGTGTTTTCTCCTTATCTGTATCATTGTTGTTACTGTTCTCTCTGTTTGCTGTTCTGTTAAACTGCCCTTATCCCGACCCACCAGTTTCTGCCTGTTTCTTTCCATTCTCCTCCGCACCCCGGCGGGGGGAGGGGCGGCCACGTGGCGCTTTTGTTGCCGACGGCAGCCGAAACCAAAACACAGTGTGAGATTAATTTTTGTGGAAATGGAATTGAACATCATGACAGCAAAGTATGTAGAAGTTATTCAGTAAGGTCAGACAAGTTCAGAGAACACTGCTGAACTTTAAAAGCCAGCTGAATTCACAGCACAATAGCAAGTGGTAAATGCAATGTAAAATACATTGGGGAAAAATCTCAAGGAAATGTGCATCTCACAAAGTTCTACATGGGTTGTATATACCCAGTGAAGTTCTCGTTACAGAGAGGTCAGTGAAGACGGTGCTCTGTATGAAGCTCAGTTAAAAAGAGTAAGACAGGAAATGCAGATAGAAAATCAACAACATTAATGCAATCAGCTTACCAGTTTTTGTTGTCATTTAAAAAAAAATGCTAAAAATCCCTCAAAATGAAGGAAGAACAGTATTTTGATTAAGAGAAAAGCAAATTTCCTACAGAAAGTGGCTGAAATAATTGGGAAGTCTTAATTTACAGCAGGAAAAAGATGAAAATAAAACTCAAATGTGAAAGGACATGACAAAAAGTATGAAATAGTAAATGAGATAAAAAGACTAAATTGGGGACAACTTTTTATGCCCTAATGAAAGAGCAAATAAGCTATTCAAGGAAGGAAAAAGGTGGAAATTTCAAAATTTATGAGATCTGTTTTGACATGCATCATAGTTTCAATGTGAAATTCACTGCATAATAGTAAAACTTTGCTTATGCATGAAGGTGAGAGAGTGTTTACGTGTTTATCTAGACACTGATTATATAGGCATGTATGTGTGTAGAAACGTTCACACACCAAAACTTTCTTTGAATACAATTAATTTTTTTTCCCAACAAGAATTTGATTTTCTGTTGAACTTTGCATGAAGTGAAGAGTATATACATGAAAAGCTAGAGTACAGCATAGTTATAAAAAATTATAGCAAATTTTTTTTGATTAAGTAAACCTATTTTTTTCAGGATTTAAGAATATTTAGAGCTATTAGATAGCAAGATAAAAAAAAAAATAAATAAAATCCCCCAAGCCCACCAAAACTACAGCATGTTATCTCCTGATTTTCTGTGCAAAAACTCATATTACATTCTGTGATAAGATATTGAGCTATATGGATTACAAGTTCAATTTAATATCCACTTTAATATTCTGGAAAAATTATAGCTGAAACATGGTTGAATAAAAATCATTTATAAGCAAGACTCTTCACATTAGAAGAAATTTGAGAATGAGTTCACAGTAGGTTCTACAGAAAAAGACAAGGCTCAGACTTTATAAGAAGGAAAATTTCCGTAGGGGTTAGTAGGGTTTTTAAATTTTTTTTTTTAAGTTTAAAAAACAAACAAACAAAAAATAACACTCAAAATGCTGGAACACTTTCTGTGGACACGAAGATGAGCCATGTTCAAATTCATTGATAAATATAGTTTTTAGTGTCAAATTAAGTTTTTAATTAATAACTTTTCTGAAATAGAACAAAACACTTCCACACAGAAAGTGGAAAATTTACGTGGTTTTAAATGAAAGATAGAACTCATGTCCAAGAAAAAAATAAACCCATTCTCTGAAACCTTAAGGAACTACTGTTTTCTGGCTTTTTGACGAGTTCAAATCATGTGAAATGGAGTGGAAAATAAGACAAAAACTTAGGAATAGGATTGGATTTAGCCTGAGATTTTCAGAACAATACGTATTTAGGATCATGGTCTCATAGCATGGAATTAGTGAGCTCACTGTATTGTAACAAATGGTGCTTAGCTATAACATCTGGCAGAGCCTTCTAAGCTTAACTGAAGAAACCAAGATAGAGAATTCATTTCCTTTGGATGTGTGATTAAAAACCCTCATAGTTAATTTTTTTTTCTTATTTACATTTTTCCTACTCCAGCTTCCATGCTTTGCATTTTGTTTAAATTTTCTTCACTAGGCATAAGAATCCTTATATATCCAACATTATTTTCCTGTGAAGGTAGTCATTCTCTTCTTTTTTTTTTTGGCAAGGTGGATTGATAAAGCTGCTTAAATTTCTAGCTGCAAGTTGCTTGCTTGAGCCTTTGAATGTGCTTTCTGTTTCTGTGCCAGTCCACCAAGCTTCCCACTAGTGAAAAATTGTATCTTTTCTTCTACATAATTAATAAAAAAGCTGAAAACATCAGACTTCTTTCCCTTCCCTGTGGAACCCTGGTAGGAGCAATTCCATTTAGTGAAATCGCCCTTAGATTGACAATAATTTGAGATCTGTGAGGTATCCAGTCCATAATTTATTTATTGTGTGCTTTACTGGTATTCCAAAGAGCTAATTCATGATCAAAATGTTACGAGATACAAAGTTAAACAGTATACAGAAATCTAAGACTGTCACATTATTGACAGGTTATTCTAGGAAGCAAACAATCTTCTCAAGGAATGCAATTAGGTTTGTGTGACAAGACCTATTTTTCATGAAGCCATGTGGAGCGGCATTAATTTTATTCCTGTTTATTAATCCTTAATTAATCAAATATGAAATTGGTATTTCCATTTTCAGTTTTAATATGCAAGTTTATTTGTTAGCACTATTGATGAAGAAAACATGCATTTATCTTCTCTCTCTCTCTCCTTCATTTTAGGAGTTACAGTGCTTGAAGGGCCTATTTATGCAGTGGGAGGACATGATGGTTGGAGTTATTTGAATACAGTTGAGAGATGGGACCCTCAAAGTCAGCAGTGGACATTTGTGGCAAGTATGTCAATTGCCAGAAGTACTGTTGGAGTAGCAGCATTAAATGGCAAGTGAGTAGGGTGTTCTTATATGGTTGAAACACATTTATTAGAGGGATGAATAACTGCGACACAGAGTAGTAAATAATTTTTAGCATACTGTAATAAAGGGTGCCTTTTAAAATAAATGTAGACAAAGTTGTGCACACCCTCCTATATCTCATGGCTTTTACATTTGTTTGAAATAAGTAATCTATATGTATTTTCTATATTACTTTTGTTTAATATTTATGTCAAATGCTTAAGAATACAGAGCTATAATTTCAGTGTGTATAGTATAAATCAATTCAGGACGAATAGTCTGCTGACTTATCTGACTTTTATATGTTGTATATGTCCGTTCTAGTTAACCAACTGAGCTTATCCATGTGATATAGTCATATAGCCAGTGACAAGATTTGTTACATATACATTTCATACCTTGCATTGGCCAAACATTGACCAATGAAACCTTCTTAGTATGAAGGCAACTACATTCACACTGGAAGAAAACAGAAATTTGATTCTTGTAAAAGCAATCAGACTGCATTAAACCTGTAATTCTAGTTGTGTTCAGATTCTATGTTCTTCTTTTATAACTTTCACTTTTTAAAATTTTGATGTGATATTTACTAAAACTCAATTTACATTAATGTGATATTAAATATTACTTGTTGCTTATTACTTTTAAAGCACTTGCTTTAGTTATGTGGATAAAAGAATATGGTGTGAACTGTAATAATTTAGAGGTGAGGGAGGAATTTATCACATCTGACCAGATATTTTTGTATAGACATCTACAACTGAGCCAATTGTCCTAAGCTTGCCTTCTGGTCAATGGAAAAAATACGTACTTTTAGAATATAATTTGTCTTACTTATTTTAGACATTTATGTTAGGACAGCATGAATTGTGCTCTATAAGTGACTATTTTTCTCTACTAGCTATACAGGAAACCTGAGGACTCTTGTCTCAGATTTTGACTTCTATATTTTTGATATCGTAAGTGGGGAAGATGAATCCCACTGTAAACAACTGAACATAAAAAATGGGCAGTCAGAACCCCTTGGGAACTGTGGGAGCATTGGAGTAGTGCAAATTTCTGGAATATTATTTTCCTAATACTTTATTGGTACCGAACAACAAGGAAGAAACGATGAGAAAAAGCTGCACGTGTGGGATGGAATGAAAGTAAACGCTGAGGACATTAAAAAAATAATTCATAAAAATCAGGATAAAAAGTATACAAGGAAAAAAAGGACTTGTAAAGACTATTGGGTTTCCTGGTAGCCTATGCTGTTACATAGTTCAACAAACCATTAAATTTTGCCCACCCAATTTCTTATAGTTGCAAATCATTCAGTTTTGATTATACAGTTGAATACACTCTCAAAACTCCTTTATATTAGGTTTTGCTTAACACAACCTAAGATACAGGCTTGAAATTGTAGGCTGAATTGATTTCTGGGATTGTCAGACTCTTTCCGCTGATGGTAAGAGTCACTGAACGTAAAAGTCAAACAAGGAGCTTAATTTAGCCCACAAACAACCATGTTAAAAGACATACATGACATTGTGTACCTTTCTGTAGTAGCAGGAGTCCTGACAGACAGTACATATATTCCCATAATTATGACGATGTGCAGTTATTTTTTTTTTCAGTTGAATCTCAAATTAATTGAAACTGCAGACTTTAAAAGTGTTAACTATTTGCAAAGTAACTCTGGATTAAATAGGCTTTATTGGATGCATTCATTATTAATATTATATTATTTAATTCATGGTGCTCTACTAAGGTGATCTGCTTCTCATCAATGACATTAGGAGTTAGTTTAATGTTGTGAAATCATCTGTAAATAGCTGAAGCTTAATTGTCATTGCTTTCTCTTACCAAGTCACCGTGGCACTGGAATGTTCCTGAATACATCAAATAGACAAAGCTGCTTTAATAACCCTGTTATTCTAAAAGAATCTGGTTTCAATGGAGTATGAACCGTGCAGAAAACTGGCAGAGACAAAATCTAGACAAATAACCCTGAAAATATAGATTTAAAATGATGAAGAGCTGCATATGTTTACGTATATATATTCCAGGTATGTTTCTTTTGCACAGCTGAGCACGTATTTAATGTTTCTCAGTTACTAAATGCTCAGTTGAATTTTGCATGACTTAAACAGAACACTTTTAAATGAAAAAAGCTATTCTCTGTGTCTTGGAAAGGTGAAATGGACACCACTGAAAACCGAAAAGCAGTGGTCTCACTGTAGCAAATAGCAAATATACTACTGATTTTAAATTTTTTTTTTTTAAAGTCTGAATAACCATCTTTAAAAACATCCAATATGCCAAGAACCAAAAGTTGAAAATATACGTAAGGACCAAACCTTTCAACTCTCTGGTGCTATTCATACTACACTGCTGTTCCACACAACTGACATATGCTGCGTTCCTCATCTGAGTTTTGCGGTTTGAAACCGGCAAACAGCTATGGATTTTTTTTTTTTTTTTTTAAAAAAAACAAATTCGAGGGATATTAAAAATGGAGGTGTCAATGAGAAACAAGAGGTTGAATTTAACATTAAAGAAAGGAGAAACTGGTTTAGCATGGAAGTTCTGAGGAGTCTTTACCTGTTTATTCCTTATGTCTCTTTTCTTCTGCACTGAGTTAAGTAAGTAAATAAATAAAATGCAGCAGGATTATACTATCTTTGAAGTGAGAGAGTTAGAAACTTTTCTACGTGTGTATCTCCCACACTGCTTTGGGCACTTTACATAAAAGGGATACTGTATGTTAAAAATCTCAAATGTGAGCTTCTTAAAAACCTGAAAAATTATAGTCTCTTCTTTTGGTTTTGATACTGGAAGATATTCCAGTTGTGATCTTCTAGAACTCTATGGTCTGCTTCATTGGTTTTCCAGTTAAAGCCATGTTAAGAAGAAAAAAATTACACTTTTACCATAAAATTGGATGAAAACTGTATTTTTCTGTAAATTTATCGTGGAAATAAATAAAATTTAAAAAATTTCCAATCTCATTAGGCTCTGAGACTATTGATTTGTAAATATCTTCTTATTAGTTCTTAATGTATTGAACCTTTTTGTGCTTACTTATGTTTTTGAAGCTAACTTGTATATTCTGTATAAGTAAATAATCAATTATTTTACTGTTCAAACAAATGGAAAATGATACTATCTGAAATTGGCAAAAGAGGGCACAAAGAAATGTATGTTATTTCACCAAAATACATTTTTATATTTAAACTGAAAATGTTATATTCGATCAAAGTCTTTCCTAAAGCCTAAAAAGGGTTGTGTCAGCATGTGCATCACAATCCAGTCTTAAAAATCTTTGAACTATTGAAGTTATAAAATCTTGCGTAATTTGTCAAAAATTCAGAAAAATAAATATCTGAAATACTTTTTTTTTTTTTTTCCAGATGACAGGGTTCTTTTGCATAATCAGGTTGCATTATTACATTTTGAGGTTGCAGTACTGTTTCACTGAGAAGGACGCAATGGAACATCTCTTTCTCGGAGCATGAATATCCCCTGCTTGTTACACTCAGGTTTCCCACACTAATAGGATACGGTAGTTGCTATCCTTCAATCAGGAGCACAAACAATATTCCTTTTCTTAAGCAGCTTCGTAAACCTAAGGTGCAGCTAGAAAAACTAATAAAAGGGATAAATGTTTTTTTAGGTAACAATAAGACGCATACTAGATTTATTCTACCAACATTTCAGTAAAGCAGCTGATCTGGTGTTACACAGCAAAAAATTAGTAAAAATGGAAAAAAGATGAACAGTACAAGAGATTTTAAGAAGAAAAGAACTGCATGTGATAACTAGGACATCACAAAGTTACTGTTGCAATTCTTTAAAGATCAGCCATGAGCTAAAAGAGTGTAACAGCAGGAGAATGCTACTTAATTAGCAGACCATTCAAAGTGACACCAAAGGGAATATTATCATATGGGACACGTTGGACTATTCTAAAGATGTATTTGGATGAGCCTAAGGAGCAACACAAATGGAATATTTAATAGTATATATTTGAATGAACAAAACTTGTGTTTGAAGAAAACTAATGGTAGAAAGTGGCAGAAGAAGGAAAAAAAGCTCAGTACCTTGTTAGCACAGAAAAATCAGTAGAAGAAACCAGTGAAAAAAAGAAATGCAAATGAGGAATACATAAATTTTTCTTCATTGTGAAAATACTTATGCTATTTGGATTACTGTGTTCAGTCCTGGTCATGTATATTGAAGAAAGTTTGACTGAAAGTGCAAAGTTTGAAATGGGAATACCACGATTTATCAAGACTGCTTGTCATACCAAAGAAAAGCAACAAACTACTATAGTTGGCAAAGGAACAGATGGATACAAATAGACAATTGAGATGGGAAAGTAGAGAGAGAATAAAAATGATAGGGAGACAAGAAGGTATACACAAAACTCCCATTGGGTTCTAAATGCACGTTTATTGGTTCATAGAAAGGATGATATCGCACGGGGTTCCTCCAAGTAGCTCCTTGAACAGGCCAAAGTTATCCCTCCTGAGGTCCAAGGTTTTGATCCTACTTGTTGCCCTGCTTCCTCCACACAGGATCCTGAACTACACCATTTCATGGTCACTGCAGCCGAGTCTACCTCTGACCTTCACATCCTCCACCAGTCCCTCCTTGTTTGTTAATACAAGGTCCAGCAGAGTGCCTTTGCTTTTTGGTTCCTCCACCACTTGCATCAGAAAGTTATCATCGATGCTCTGTAGGAACCTCCTGGATTGCGCCTGCCTAGCTGTATGGTCTTCCCAGCTGATGTCAGGGTGGTTGAAGTCCCCCATGAGAA
>Ga0065711_1051655_pt1 | contig 10290 bp, 4 predicted proteins | sample Hoacrofraction12_FD_59098 | JGI IMG/M metagenome (GOLD analysis project Ga0065711, IMG submission 59098) | Hoatzin crop microbial communities from Cojedes, Venezuela - Epithelial fraction 12 v2 (version 2) | ecosystem: Host-associated > Birds > Digestive system > Esophagus > Crop | place...
ATGTCTAGTATATTTTCCCAGAAAGATAGCGTTACGCCCATAGTATCTTTTGCCTGTTTGGACAGAATAGTATGTATAGAAGAGCCTGTTTTGTGATCAGAAGCAACTTTTTAAGAGGCAGAGAAAGCACTGCCAAGCTATTTGTGGTACTGTGTTATGGCTAGCAGAGGAGAGCAGGGTTGCAGTAAGGCTCTCAACAGTCCTAAAAATACATCATTAGGGATGTGCACTGAATGCTGATATGCGTTAGCAGAACTTCAGGCGTGGAAACTGCACGCAGCCTTGCTCACAGACACGCACAGTTGCTCCGGTATCAACAGAAATGGAAGAGTAGATGCAACGTGTGTCTCACCGTCGTTGTCAACAGCTGAATTGCTTGAAATTTCTGGGTGACATTCATAGCTTGCTAAGGAGGCTCCCCCACTATAGGATGCCTGTGCTGCAGCACCGTCTCTCTTGTTTTCGAGGGAAGCCTTGTGGCAGAGAGGAAGTTAAAACATTTGTGAAAACATACTTTTGGTTTGCAGGAGCTTCACCTTTCAATCTGCATTATTGCTTGAGGTCCCAAGATGTCTGAAAACATTTTCCAAAATAATTTTGAACTCTCTATGTTAAATGTGTGTTAATGTGTCATCTCTGTAGAAGTATTAAAAGGACTCGGGTGGGGGGGTGGGACAACACACCAAAACAAGAAAAAAAAAAGTTGAAATAGTTCAAGTTTACAGGATGGAGTGTTCAACTACAGGTAAATCCAGAGGTATCTGTAGTTATATGATTTACTGCAGTTATATGATTTTCTGCAGGATTAGAGTGAAGCAACAGCTTCAGCTGGTAAGTGTGCACAAGTTATTGCAGATTTGGGAAAGCGGTGATCCCAACTTGTGTTGCCTTTATGACAGTAATATGGCAGTAATTATAACTGAAGACTTAAAAAGTTGGAACCAAATTGTTGTCACGGTAAACCATTGCAGGTTAATCTTGATTACCCACTTACTGGAATATTTTTTTAATATATGCCTGAATAAAAGAAGTCCTTTGAAAGATTTCAGATTCTCATGAAACGTGAGAATTTCATAGACAAATTTTCATGAATGGAGTTTGAATAGTGATTTGATCTGAAATTAGTAACCAAGACTTTGTAAGAGTTTGGTTTCCAGATAAGTTGTGTTGCGAGCTGTTTATTTTATGACATTAAATCTTAACTGCTTAAGTTAAAAATATGTCATAAATATAACAGGTCATGGTATTTACAAGAATCTAAACTCAAGTGTTTTACTTTGGCTTGACTTCTGAATACTTTTTTTTACTGTTAACATGGATCCAGATATGCCTACTCAGGTAAAACAGAGATTTTCTTCGTAGGATGCACTCAATTAAATGATGTCCTTACTTGTGGAAAGGGGAGGTATCGGCTGCGTGATGGGACTGATGGTTATGTATAAATATCCGAGTGGAGATAGTCACGTGTTTCTTCTTTTGTCTGGCCAAACTGCAGCCTCATCGCGAGGCACTTGATCTCCTCTTACCATGCCCTGAGGAGACCTTTCAAAAGTGGGCGTTTCGAATACATGACATTTTAAACAATAGCTAAATAGCAGCATTCTATTTCAGTGCTTAATTATGGCTGAACGTACCCTTTCAGCAAAGGTGTCACTGCAGCGTTTCTGGTTTCACTTAATCTGGTGGTGCTCAGGATCCAACGTGGTGTGATAAGGTGCACTATTTCGTGCTCTGCAGGAGTGTCGGGTTATTTTTACTGCACTGACAGCTGTTTGACGGAGCTAAATCTGAGTGAGCAGAGGCTTATTTTCTGCAAGGAGTCACACAATCGGCGTTTTGGTTTTGTGCGTGAAATATCCCATCCTGCTGGCTGGAGACCACAGGGTCCCTGAGCAGGACAGGTGGACGTGGGCTTTTGGTTTCAGTTACAGCCCATGTCACCCCCTGCTTGGAAGCCATCCCCCAGCCCTTCGCACCGGGTTATATTCCCCGTGGCAAAGCAGCCCTTGGCTGGAAGGTCTATTGCTCTCATTAGAGCAGACATTTGAACGGTGGGAGAGACATCAGGAAAGAAATCTGGGCTGTGGTACAGGGAACCGTAGAGTTACTGTAGCTATATGGGTTGTCTGAGGGGTACCTTAGGAAAGCATCTGTAGAGGGAAATCACAAAGTCTGGTTGGTGTAATAAGCAAGGACTACAGATTATTTCCGTAAATCTAGTTTGAGACCCAAAGAGATGTACAGTTCATGCAGAACTCAAATACTCTTATGGGGCAGGCAGAGAGCAAACATTAAAACAAAAAAGTGTTTAAAGTAATCAGATAGGCAGATGAGTAAAGCAAAACAGGTATTCATAGCTGTATAAAACCTTTTGGAGCAAATATGAAGCTCTCCATTGCTTTTCAGTGAAAGCAGGATTACATCACTCGTCCTGCCATTTGCTCAGACATCACATGCCTACAGAAAGCCTGTGTGGAGCACTTCAGATGTGACTTGAATAAACTGTGTGAGCTGTTGGAGCTACTCACTTGACATGGCAATGTGAGCGAGTCTCTGAAGTCCCCACCTTCTGAAGCGCTGCCATTTTAAAACTGAAACTCATGCAATGAGAAAGAGAAGATGAAATAGGAACCATTTACCTCTGAGGTACACCTGTCTTTTACGATTTATTCAAATACTTTCAAAGTCTGGAAACAAGAAGAGTTCAGTCATTAATGATTTTTTGCTCTTTCCCCGCCTTTTTCTCCCCACACATAATTTGATCACTTCTAACATTTCTTATTTCCAAAAATGTACTTCTGATCGCTTTCTGGCCAGCTCTCATTTTCAGCTCAAGTGAGATGGTTCCTAGTGTATGTATTTTTTTGACCCCCTGTGTAAATTTGGACTCCCTTTTAACCACTCTGTAGTGTCTCACCCTTTGCTTCTGAGCAGTGTATTACGGAGTAGCCAAGCAGAGCTATTTCAGTGTGGGAGCCCAAGCATTTTTAACAGCTGCAGATTCTTGGATGTAATGGATGTCTTGGGCTAGAAAAAACAACCCTTGAGTGATATGTCCCTTGCATTTGAGAGTCATTCAGTGAAAGAAAGAGGATCAGATAGTTTTCTTTAGGGCAATGGAGACTTCACAATTAGATGTAGCCAAATGTGGTCTCATTAAAGGGAATGCTGGAACTGAGTGACTTAGGGCTTTCTGGTTTTATTGCATACAGTGCAGCAGCCAGCTCACATGTACCTTTTCGGAGCCTTGCTTTCAGTGAGGGGTTGGACTTCCCTGCCAACTGAAACTAGTTTTGATTCTATAACTTTATACTTTTTTTGCTGAGTTGGGTATAGAAGCATGTTTGCACCTTGATTGCTTGTAGAAGCTATGATAAACTAAAACCATGACACTATCAAAACTTATAAGGGTAGTAATGAAGAATAACTAACTTTTGGTGACATTGACTCCCATCGCTACCAAAACAAGAAAAAAGAAGCTAGTAATTAATTCAAGTTGAGGAAAAAATTCATCAGAGAGCGAGTGAATGAGTGGCACAGCAGATGCTCTCCAGAACTGGTCTAGGAAGCTATTATTTCATGTAAAAAGCTACGTGTGTTTCAGCTGTCTCCTAAGAGTCAAGACTGATGTTTTTTGGGAAACTGAGTCATCTGTTTCCACATAACTAAGTGATGAAAATTGAGCTTTCTGTCAGATAGGTTTTGGAACAGACATAGTGGGGAAAAAAACAGGTTGCAAATCCTGCCATCCACTTACAATTTCCACTGAAAGAAAAGTGTCCCACTTAGCGTGACTGAGCAGCATGATCCATCCTCCAGTGAAATGCAGCAAAGTAACCAGTAGTGGCTAATGCATGCTCTGGTGCTGTTTTTTGTTTGCCGTACCTTTGTATTGAGCTACCTGCCTTGTCTCTGTCATTTGTCAAGCACATAGGTCCCTCGGTATTTTGAAGTTGCCTGGAGATGCTTTGAACTCCTTTAGGCATCGGAACACCTTTGAAAAGCTGACATCTGCTGATCAATATTTATTGAGAAAACCAGATAAAATCACCTTGGCTTTGTTATCATAAGCAAATTAACCAGATTGTGTTACCAGCTCAGAGGTTCTCTAGACTGGCTCTGTATGGGCTGACTTTAGTCAAGTGGGGCACGGTAGCTCAGGCATCAGACATCACTATCTTTTTTTGTTATCTTGACACTGAATGCAATGGTAAGTGTGGTGCAAAGTTGTCTGAGCTTGATTTCCTGAGGTAAAACTCGGAAAGCAGTAACATTATCCGTGTTTGTTCTTTAACAAGAAAATCGGTGTCTCCCTTGTTCCACACTAGTTCAACTAGTGCAGAGTTGACTCCAGCAGAATATGCTATTTAAACCTAAAATCCAAATTTGTGGGGTCCAAAAAAACTGCACAAAACCTAAATACTAATAGTGTTTGTGTTTACTGCATGTGATTCACATGAGTTTTGTACGTAGACAGTTTTTTTTTTTTCAATGGTGTCCCAAATTTTGCAAGCTATGGGTTTGAAAGGGGGTTGTCTTGGGATTACATTTGGGGAAAGAATCACTGCAGGACTGTGAAAATGTCTGTTTCTGATGAAAGACAGCGCTTGGTAAAATAGGGTAGTTGATCAGTCGTCAGTAATTTTATTGTGTGTTATGGGAGACATTTATCCAAGCGTTAATAAGAGACATTCCAAGGTCTGCGATATGCTGAAAACTGGACGAAAGACTTGTGATATCCTCCTGAGCATCTCTTCCTCTCTTAATGGTGTTCTGCTAGTGCCCACAGGAGAGTAGTGTTCTCTTCACTGGTATTTGAAACCAGTCCAGGCTCAGAGCAGCTTGTGCTCCAAGAATATAAATGATGGAGGAAAGCTGAAAAGATTATTAAAAAAACCTTACTCAGTCAAAACATGTTGTTCAAAATGTAACCTCCAAACCTGGACAGTATTAGTGAGCTAACTATTTTAGGCACCATAGCACAGTAGGGTTTTGGTGGGAATGACATTCCTTAGCTAGAAATATAATACAAGTCTTTTAAAGAATTTCTGGTCTGACTAACAAAATGAGATACATTTTCATCACAGAGGGACACAAGGTGAAAAGTTCAGGTCTGGATCCGCTTTGAGTTTGGTCTGTTTATATGGATAAATGTGATAAAATGCAGCTGCAAGCTTCAGATTCATGTGTGTCTAATGTTCAGGACAACGCGGAGTCAGTTGGGTTTTGCACCTTCATCAGCTTCCAAACGTCTGCTGCCAGGAAAGGAGCGGTGCCACTGAACAACAGCGCTCAACTTCTTGTGCTGGACTTGGGCGGGAATTATGCTGTTTCAAAAGTAGATTGAAATCCTAGATCGTAGACAGTCAGAGCTAAGGCATCTTGACAACTCCCTCTGCACCCTCCCTTGCTGCTCTAAAATTACTTTCAAGTTTAAAATTTGCTGAGTAATAAAGCAAGGTACCATTCAGGTCTCTGATCTGTGTCTGAATAGCAAGAAAACTGCTGGCCGTGAAGCTACCTCAAGTTCCAAGTGGAACAAAATTTGTGAAGTGAACCAGCTGTTAGAAAACCCAGGTGTAAGCAGTGCGTAACAGCAAATCACATACCTCTTGGGCTGGAGATTGGCAGTTTACATAATTGTGCAGGATGCATCAGATTTGCCTCTGCTCCTTGTAAATTAAAACTAATCTGTTCTGAATGTAACAAATGTTTGGTGCTGTCCTGCATCTATTAAGAAATCTGTTTACGTTTGACTTGTGCTTATATATCTATCATAGACCAACTTAAAGTAGCCTGCTCCAAAGGCATAAGTGAATTTCTATTCAGTATCAAAATATTATTCTGCCCATCTTAAATATAAGAAACCAATCAACAAACAGCTAAGCAAAGATTCTGCTGGACTGATATTTAATCTTTGCACATGAATGGTATTTTTTACTTCAGGGCTTCATCCACAATTAATAAGCACTGAGGAATTTATTAGGTCAAGGCATAGTGTGCTTGCAGGAGTAAGGTTGTGCTGGGGTTGTCCGAGTGCAGACCAGTTCTTCAGCTCAAAGATCACTTTATTATTATTTCTGGTCTGGATTGTGAAGATATTCATGGTGTACATGTAAGAGTGGGGGAGGTAGTAGTTGATACATAAGGAGAAACAAAAAGATGGACCTGTGCATGCAGATGTATCTCCTACTTCTCTCACCTGAAAACTTAAGCAGGTGCTTACCTTGACAGGATTCGCCTGCAGCTGGCAGAAGCTATCAATCAGGATACTCAATGGGAAGGTCTCAGTAAGACTTGGCAAGTGCTTTAGTGTGAAATCAAAACTCACCCAGAGTGTATTGCCATGCCTGGGAGTTGTCTGGGCTGCAGTTGCTGTCTTCTGTGGGGTGGTGTTTTGTCATGCGAAGCACAAGCTGCACCAGAATAGAGGAAATGTTCCTGACTGTAAATCCTCTGTTTTCCCATCTTTCTTGCATAAAAAGTGCAGTCTCGAGAGTTGTGGTTTAATGTAATACCGGTAACATGATACTTGCTACTTCATATGGCACAGGTGAAATGTGGGATTATCAGTTGAAACACAACCTCGAGTTTGTAGAGTCCCAGCAGTTGCTTTGCATGAAGTTAAGGGAAGGCCGTATTGGAGGAAGTAAACCTTTGAGGCTGCTTATTAGTTTAGGGGCTGTTAGTGACAGTGAATTCAGCCTGCCAAAAAGCTTGAGTTGTCCCTAAGACCATTCACAAATATCCTTAAGAAAAGCTTAGATCTTCTGGAGAAGTCTGCTAAGAAAAGGCTGTCACTATACATATTTATTCACAGAATTGGCACTTTTCTGGCCTACTTGGGCTGGGGAGGGTAGGGAAAGAAGGTGGACAGACCCTCCTGCACGTTACGCCTGTGCAGAAATGGCATAGCTGCTGCTGCCCTTGCCAGGGGAATTTGATCACACCAGGTCCTCCATGTGTGGCAGAGCCTCCCAGAGCCCTGCCACCATGTGGGTCCGAAAAGTCCTAAGCCACGGTGGTGGAACTGTGTGTGGGAACTGTCCCGTTGTGTCTCATGTCTGAGCGTGGATCCTGAGGCAGATGGGAAGGAGACCCAACAAGGCTGCGCCTGCTGCAGTGCAACAAATGGACTGGGCAGTCCAGTTTGTTACCTAGTGTTCGATGAAGAACACACACAGTTTTGTAACACCTCAGGTCTTTTTTTGTAGGAAAGGTCAGGGATTTTCTCTGATGATTTTATCTACTTTTATCGTTCCTTGGTGAAAGTGTTGTGGTAGACCATGCTGAGCGTGAAATCGGCCTTGTAAAGACAACAGCTTGTTCCCATCGTAACAGTAAAGGCACACTAAAAACAGGCTTCTCTACTTACAGTGGCTGAATCCCAGCATCCCCCAAAGTTGCATTCATATAATAAGAAGAAATTTCACATTTCTGCCTAGTGTAGGAAATGGATGTGTGATTGGAAGGCGGGACCACAGAACTTAACCCCTGCTGCACCTTCCTCTGCACCAGGGTTGCTGGCATCTGCGTTGCAGTAATAGCAGACGTTTATAAAATGTATTTTCTTCTAAACCATCTCCTCAAGATTTTGTTGTAACAATGCCAAATCCCAGGCAGCATCACATACCGAGTGTTCTTTATAAATGACCCCAGCAGAGAATTTTGACATGTTATACCCATCCTCATCCGACAGTCAAAATCTATGCTTCCATTCATATAGGATATTCAGATTCTGTGGTGCATGGATATATATGATACAAATTTCTTGTTCATGTCTTGATCCCAGCTGATGAGTAATTCTATTCCTTTTAATGCACTGATGTTTGTATGAGTTAGTAGTTTAAAGCTGTACTTGCAATTTCAGGGAAATGCTTAGTCTGTAAATTGTACCTGTGTATTTTCCAAGTAGCTGAGCAGCTCTACTAGCACTAGCAGGCCTTAGTTGTAATAGCGATTATGGAGCTGATGGGAGATCAGGGTGCCCTGGCACTGGGTTCAGCTCAGATGAAAGAAAAGTCAGTGGTAAGAGTGAAGGGCTGCGGTGTCAGTTGGAAGGCAATCAGTGAATCACACCAGTAAGCTAATCCATGCTGAACTGGAGGGGAGAAACCTCCCAAATTAACTAGACAGCAGAAAGCAACTCACAGATCGAGCTTCCCCAGCCAGGGCCACGTGTTGGTGATTTGAGTATATCAGTGAGTCATTTTGAACAGGTTTGTTTCTTCTTCCAGAAGCCATTTTCTGCATTTTATAAAGTGGAGAAAACTGCCTAGGGTGTCAGTTGTGTTGAATGACAGAGCTGTATGCACTGTTTCCAGAAATACTCAAAATAGAAGACAAATTCTGCTTTCTAAAATATATCACAGACAGTGTGAAGGTTTTATCATAGATCCTGTAATGACATTAATCGCTAGGAAAACCTCATTTTTGTTTCTTGACAAGGTACGCAACCCGCCGCATGCTTTTCAGCTGGGGGAACAAGGATCCTGAAGCTAACCAGTGTTCTAGAGAACCGTTTTTACTATCCCCAGATGGAGAAGGAATCTACGTTTTAATATTTGTGCACATCTAATCCCACCACTGTCAATGGGACTTAAAATGCCTGCTGATCAATGTAATACATGTGGTAGATGTCACGGAGTGACTAATGCGATGTAATGCAGTAGCCACTGTGTACAGAGAAGCCTCCCATGTGGCTGTAAACATCTGCTTTTGTTATCAGGGACTCTAGGGCCGTCAGAGTTGGCAAAGGGGAAAAACAAAACAAAGGGAGGATTGCAAAAGAGACTTTGAGCTTTCATCTGCGTGGGGGCCCCTGAAGTGAAATGCCCTGTTGGGAGCATGCGGAGCTGCGTGTGTCCTCCCTTTATAGGTATCAACTAGCTCCCTCTGCCCCTGTCAAATGGTTATTCTTAGTCAAAGGGTCCCAGCTTCTGCCCACAAATCATTCTGATGAGAAGGTGGCGAACAACAAGTTTTTGTGCGTGCATGTGTGAGAGAGAGGAGACATTTACCCTGTGAAGATATACCCTGTTTTGCACTAAGTGAATGTTCCTGCCCACTCCAGTGATATTCCTTGCTGTTGACAGCGCAGATCCTCTGACCCAAAACCCACAGCTTAGGCTGCTGAGGGCAGTGGATACGTGTGGTGTGGGCTCATCAAGCTTCAAGGGAGAGGCTCCTTGTGTTGCCTGGCACGTTGCAGCACAGCCTGGGGTACCGTCTCTTCCAAGAGGGGTGTCAGGTTGTTGACTTCAATGTTGTGTATACCTTCATAGTCCTTGCTTCTTGTCTCAAATCTGCAATGCCCGTGTCTGAAGGGTGAACCAGCTCGCCTCTAAGATGCTGATGAAACGCCCTTTTCAAGCACAGTGTGTGGACTGTGGCACCTTGGTGGCCTTTCCAAAACCACAGGTGAAATTTTCATCAGCTTTCATTTGCAGAGTGGGTCCTTCAGAGGTAAAGTGGCTCCATCCAGCTGTGTTGTGTTGCCCTGTACGATCCCAGGAGGAGAGGGACAGAAATGAGCCTACATTGATTCCCTTCCCGATAGCCAGTTTGCTGGGGCAGGCACAGGAGGAGAATGCCGGTGTGGGCAAACACACTTGGTGGCTCTGGCGGGTGAAACGATGTCAGGAGAGAAGATAGGCTCTGGGAAGTTACAGCTCCTGGTACCTGAAAACCTGTCAAATGTTTTGAACTGATGCTGCAATCAAAACATTCGTTTGTTGTAAACTCCATTTGCAAACTCAGGCGCAGGCACTGAGACTTGTAGCAATGATTTGCCCCCACAGTCTTCATCTGTTTCACTTCTGTTTATAAGATTAGGCTTTCTGTTATTTTGAGAATACATGCTGACAAGAATTGTGTGGGTGTGATATTTTGGTATGTTTGCTGCTTCTTATTGTTTAAACAGCAAAATTGCCTTGAATCCGTTGCAATGGAGTATACAGACGGAGAGCATGATCTAAACTTTAGGCACCTCATCGACATTTTTATTTGCTAACGGGATAGTCATTGTTGTTCCGAACTAGTTTGTAGAAGCACGGGATGTCTCATTTGAATACAGACATGTAATTAAAGTGACTCCCTTTTTGAGTGTTTTGCCCCGTTAATAGCTCAAGTACCTATTCCCATTTTATGTGGTATTGCTCAGATACTGTAATGCAGTCAGAAAGCTCTTAAAGAATAATTCTCATGTAAATGGTTACAGCTGGTGTTGGATACAATATTCTTAAGTATCTTTTTCTCTCTCTCTTTCTTTTTTTTTTTTTTTTTTTTTTT
>Ga0065711_1051656_pt1 | contig 10290 bp, 7 predicted proteins | sample Hoacrofraction12_FD_59098 | JGI IMG/M metagenome (GOLD analysis project Ga0065711, IMG submission 59098) | Hoatzin crop microbial communities from Cojedes, Venezuela - Epithelial fraction 12 v2 (version 2) | ecosystem: Host-associated > Birds > Digestive system > Esophagus > Crop | place...
ATGCGCTCGCCAGGGTGGCGGCTGAAATCTTTCCGCATGTCTCGCAGCTCGCCCAGGGACAGGGACCGGGTGATGATCTCTGTCTCTATCTCCCGTGATGACCCTGGCTCATTGTCATCCCTCCCAGAGTGATCTGCTCTCTTTGTGTCTTTCTTTAGTTTTACAGGGGCGACTGCTACCGGCACGGGTTGGTCACTGGGCTCAGCCGCGATGCCTGTGGCTGGAGGTGGGGCTGGAGCCGCTGCCGTGCCTGCCGGGGAAACCAAGCCCAGACCCTGCAGCTGTGGCAGCGGCAGCCGTGGTGCCAGTCAGGGGGGCTGTGACTGCCTGCTGGGCTGGAGGGGCTGCAGGGCCAGCTGGGGGGGGCAGCGCCAGTCGCAGTGCCTGCCGCTTTGCTTCCCCCCCTTTCCCCTTTAGGCCACTGAACAGTGTTGAACAGGGCTCGGTAGGCATGGGCCAGACCCCAGCACCTTGCGGTAATTTGTGTCTCTCTGGAGTTCCCAGGGTGGCAGCACACTTTTTGCAGATATTTTACTAGTTTGTCCGGATTCTGCACTTGTTCAGGGGTGAGTTTCAAAGACACCGGGGGTGCCCACTGCTCTAGACATCTGCCCATGCTGTCCCACACACCCAGCCACTCACAGCTATCCAGCCCCGGTGCAGGTCTCTGCAGGATGTTCTTAACTACTTGTTTAACCCTAAACAAAAGCTGAAACCTATTCAGGAGGCAGAACAAAAGGAGAGTGCTGGCCTGAGTATCCCACGGGTACTCGAAATTCTCAAAAGCCTTTAGGACTAGCCCGAAGGAGAGAGGGGGGGCAAACGAGTGAGGGAAGGTATCCCCTCCGGTTTTCCCCACAGATTGGGTTTGATTATTAACAAATTCTAAGACATAGGATCCAGGGTACGGAAATGACTGCAGTGCCGCATGTAAATACAAGCCTAATTTCATGCACAGTGATGTTATCATGTCATAAGTTGATATCATACAGTACAGCAGAATCGTCATCCTGATCTTTTTCCCCAAGGTAATGAACAGCACGGCAACGAAAACACAAAGCAAGTACGAGTTTAAATACCAGAGACATTTGATCAAAGTCAGAAACATTTTTTTCCGGTGACTGTTTAACTAACAAAATAAATGCGTATAACAAAATCTAAGAAAGCTGTTTCAACACCTGCTGCTCCACCCTGCCGTTATCCCTGCCCCACGTTGGGCGCCAATTTAAATGTTCTGGTTCGGCTGCAGTCGGTAAGAAAAGTACCACGTGGCTGCCCTTCCCCCCGCCGCGGTGCGGAGGAGAATGGAAAGAAACAGGTAGAAACCGGTGGGTTGGGATAAGGGCAGTTTAACAGAACAGCAAACAAAGGGAACAGTAACAACAACAATACAGATAAGGAGAAAACACAACACAAACCGCATGACCTGCAGAGCCGCCCTCCACGACTGCCACCGCAAGCTCCCCAGCTGCAGGTCCGTTCCTGCCCCCCAGCTCCCCCCCACCAGAACCCAGCCTGACGGCACATGGTATGGAATACCCTGCTCTGTTTGGCCAGGTGGGGTCAGCCCGCCTGGCTGTGCCCCTTCCTGGAGTCCAGTGAAAATTAACCCTGTCCTGGCCAAACCCAGGACATATACGCACACATTTTGAGGGGTAAAAGCCACCATAGCCTCTGTAAAGGCAGGGATGCCTTGGTTTTGCCGTATTAGCTTGAATCTAAACAGCTTGGTTTGATACAGAATGCCCTATATCATATGTTAATGAAGTGGAAATGTAGCTCAAGCTTGATGCAACTTAAGACCCATTTAAGACAGCAGAGGAAGGTTTTCTGGACTCTGAAAGATTATTGCCTAAACTGAATCATAGGGTTTTCGTAGTTTTAAACAAGAAGTTTTCCATTGCTGATTCATTGCAGGTTTCTGCATTAGAGGTGAAAACAGGAGGTGATTGACATTCACTAGATTTGAGCCTTAGTAGAGCTATGACAAACTACTTGGGGTGAAGCTCTGTTCGCTGTGTCCAGCTGTATAGTTTTCAGTGAGGGTGAAGTATGAGGAATGAGATTTTAATGCTTCAGAAAGTCTAATAATATTTCTGGAAAGTAAAATGTCAGGAAAAGTCCTGGGAAGTGTCTGTTAACTGGTGTATTATGAACTCTAGGCAAAATTGAGCATTTTATCACTGAGGTTCTAAATTATATTGGTCAGCAAGTGAAAGTAAAAGAAGTTCATTTTTTCAGATTAATCACTCATTGAGGTCTGTTTGGAGAACTAGGATTTATTTAGAGCCCCATGATCCTTTGACTCATTCCATCTTATCTCCTTTTTTGTTTTATGGAAAAACTCACACCATGTATTAGAGATAAAAATAAATAGGGCTGAAGAAAACAGTCATATAATTTTCATGAAAATGGTGTCTTTATTTCATGGAAGATTTTAACCTGGATATGATATATGGAAAGATAATTTTTAATTGATGTCCACAAAGTTAAAGTTAATTTCTATACACAGTTTTAATGTGCTTCTGAAAATTGAACTTGCTGTATTTCTCATTCTAAATATTTTAGAATTATTGTTTTCTTTTTGCATCTGTAAATCTTGGTCCAGCAAAACCGTGAATAGAGAATTTTCATTTTCATTCTGAAGGAGGGTTTCTGTAAATAAATCCCAGTGAAAACTGTTTAGAATAATAAAAAAATTTATAATGTGAAGTTTATGATTTCTTTTGACCAAAATGAGACCAGTAAAGTTATTGATAATAGAAATGATTCTGAAAATTTCCACCCCCTTGTTTTCATTTTCAACTGTCGTAGAAATAATAACCTTCTCCCATGCTTAGCAAAACAGTCGATCAAACAAACCCCTTTGCTCACCCACCAATAAAACATAACATATTTAAAATTATTTGAAAAATGATAGACACTGCAGTTTTGCTGGTGAAGAACCTAAGACAGATGCAGTTGTATCAGCAAAGGAGTCCCTTGTCAGAATAGCGTATTACATTGAGCATATGGGTAAATTAGAATATTAAAATATTTTTTAGTATTTGCTGTAAATATATAGCTATGAATTTACATAAACCCTAAGACATGTAAGTAACTGACAGAATAAGTGACTATTAGTCGCTAGCTAGTAACCCTAACACAGACATGCAGGAGCACTTTTAAGATTATACTTTGAGTTCATCTTGCTTGTAGGGTCTATCCTGCAAACTTCTACTTAGTCCGTACTTTACAAGAACAATTTGTTTCCAATAGTTCAAAGGATTTATGCTTGAAATGAAAACAAGTAGATCATTTTATAATTCTGCTTCATACCAGCTTGTTTTATCTAAATTATTTGCTGTTAGACAGATTTTTAACCATGGATCAGAAAATACATCACAATATATTTTAGTAAAAAATAATTTTAATTGTTAACAGTTACTGTGTTTAATGAACAAACTAAAATGAATGGTGTAACAGAAACTTAATTTTCAAGTATTGCCCTGTTTTGATGCAGTCAGAATAATATTTTCTGTTCCCTTTGATTATCCTCGTGGAAATATTTTTAAATTTATTTTGCATATAATGCATTTTATTTACACAGAAGCATTGATTTTAAGTTACTGTTTTAAAATAGAACATGTTGGAATAATTTAATTTATTGGGGTAGGAAATATATTGGAATAATATACTTTATTGGGGTAGGAAATATATGAATTATTTAATAAAGAGTCTGAGGTACTGATGTGTGAAAGAACTGCTGCTCTTCATGCAATCAGTTCCTAGCATTAGTATAATGTAGATCTTTGGGAACTGCTAAGCACTAAAAAAACGCCTTACAACTAGGGTGAAATGGAAGAGGGTAGCTCCAAAGGCAATTGCTGAAGAATTCTAGTCATGATAGATGGCCCTAAAAGTAACTGGAAATGCTATATTTAAAAAAAAGTGTGAAAACACATGCCTGGTTGGCGACGGTTACTTGCAGTGTGTCTGTTTTGCTTGGATAGCGACAGCCAGCACCCAGACTTCCTTGTGCTTTGAAAGCAGCCTCTTGTCTTTCACATGATCATGTTACCATGCAAAGTATTGTATCCATTCAGTGCTGATGAAACCGAGCCTTAGGCTTCTTTGCTGGGGAAAAGTCATCAAATTTTTGACATAATTCATAGTGTCCCAAAACCTAATAAATTATAGTGCCTACATTTTGGCCCATGTTATTTGAGGGAAATACGGGCTCAATGCTAAAATGGGAAGCCTTCATTCTTTAATCATTATTTGGTAGAATTTTCTCCATCTCCTACCTTTGCCGTTTGGTACATCCTCCACTGGCGAAGACCTATGTCCACTAACTTTTGCTGAGGAAAGACTGTAAACTAAGCTCAGTGAGAATTTGGTGGTGGTGGTATGATTCTCCTTTAATGCATAGATATGGAGGAATAATAACCATCAATTTGTCAGAAATGCACTGTTATGGGAAGATAAGCAGCTCTCTTAAACATGGGAAACCTGAGAAATGGAGTTCAGTGTACCCAGTAGGTGTTACTGGGCTGTTGGGCCTGAGGCAACAGAGGAACAATGCCCCCAGAAATGCATGCCTGTCTCCCATGACTTCACTGTGTGTATTTGGGCAGAAAGGGAGCAATGAACTCTGGAAAAAAATTCTGGTGTATTCTGTACGCTGTCATATCCCGTGTCTGATACCAATGTCTCTCTTGTGCTGATAGGACAAGCCTCCCCAGAGAATGATAATACAATAAAAGACCTGCTACCAGAGGATGCTGGGATTGATCACCAGACTGTCCACCAGCTCATTACTGTGCTGATGAAGTTCATGGCGAAGGATGAGAGCAGCGCTGAGTCCGACATCAGCAGCGCTAAAGCTTTCAACACAGTGAAGCGCCATTTGTACGTCCTGCTTGGTTATGATCAGCAGGAAGGATGCTTCATGATTGCACCACAAAAAATGCGTGTTTCGACCTGCTTTAATGCCTTTATTGCTGGAATAGCGCAAGTAGGTGAAGGCACTTACTATTTTTTGCAGCTATTTCTCATTGCCTGTTGTTGAAATGGTGGTAGTGCAGCCTTGTTTGCACCAGAATAATGGCTGAGTGCAGTAATCCTACTTAAACATTCTTAACACCTCGTAAGTTGGTGAAAGAATTTGGGAACAAGGATGGCTGCTTCTTCTTTACTCTCAGAAGGCTCCGTGTAGCCAAATCAAGTGTATTCTCTAGGTTTTTGCTTTGCAGTTCAAAAGCAAATAGTTAAGTAGAAATATGCTAATTTATAGCTTCCTATTAGTACTCTAAGCTCGCTGCATCGTTGGCATAGAGAGAACGGTTTTGTGTGCATGCAGGCATGCAAATACTACCACTCTGAAAAATTAGAAACTGCTCCAAACCTCTTTGCCCTCTTTCCCTAGCCTTTGAATGCCTTACTTTCCTCGCGTGTCATTTCCTCCTTTCCCACTCAGGAAGGCCTGGTACCCGTGTGCTCTAGCTTGTTTCCCTGTATGAATGGTCTGTAAACTCTTTGACATTCTTCACTTCGCAGGAGACTCGTTCTCCTTCTTCCTTAGAGTGCACCGGGACTTTTTGTTCTCCCTTTCGTAGGGAGTGGTGCCACTGTGGTGAACTTCTGCCTATCTTGCTATGATAAATGACTGAGCACATCCTTGCCGTGTGCCTTTTTTCTCTGTCTTTGCAAAGACGACCGTAATTTCCTACCTCACAAGGCTCTTCTGAGGCTCAGTTAATTCTTACTGATAGAGCAGTTGGTGATGCTAGGCTGAAAAACATTTCACACTTGCAGAGTGTTCTTGTTATTTGCAATAAGGCATCATCATCACTTCCACACTTTTTCCTTGTCACAGTCCCTCATAAAGGATTGCCTTAGGAGGGAGAGAGGGCTGTGATTTCAGATCTCCCCTGCCCCAGCTCTTAAAATGCCCATTGTAACCTTCAAACATTGCTCAGAGCTATCCTGGCCTTTTCTATATCTGCAATTCTTACCAGGATTTTCTGGTTAGTACATTGGAATTAGTGATTTTGTGGTTTTTGTTTTGTTTTTTTTAAGTCAGTTGTAATGTAGATACTTGGATAATCTTTCACAGTCATGGAGAAGTCAGGTGTCCATGCTTCAGTAGATAAAATAGAAGGTGTTAATGCAAACTGTGTAGCTGCAAATGCATCCTGATCCATTGTCTCAGAGCACCATTGCTAGGTATGGTTAATCATCTTTCACTTGTACAGTTCTAAGCTGAAGTATGTAAAAGGAGATTCAGGCCTGTTACCGTTGTATTAAGAGTCTGGAAGTGGCAGGTTAGACAACAGGGCAGTATCTGCCACATTTTTTTACATGTTTTCCAAATTTGGATTCCCAAACTTCAGTGATCAAAACTGACCTGATTTTCAGAAGTACTACTTACTGCAGCACTAAATATCAGCCCTTGTCTTTCCTCTTCTGCCTTTAAAATGTCTCAGCATAGCCGAATCCACCATTTCTGTTTGAAAAGATTCATAGTTGAATCCTGGCTCTGCTGATGTCAAAAGGAGTTTGAGAACTTCGGTAGGCCAGGATTTTTCTCCTGCTACTTGACGTAGCAGACATCAAAACTTTGATATATATTTTGGCAGGATTTTTTTTTAGCTGTAGGGCTGCTTTGTGTTGGGAATCTCCTTTGCTGCAAGAGAAATGCTATTTGCAATCCAAAGATGTGTTTACAGAGTGAAAACTCAGTATGGATCTCTTGAGAGCTATTTCTGTTACAGTCCTTTCCCTAGTCATAAATACTTGCTTTCCTTGATCAGCTCCACAAAGTCTGGGATTGGGCTGACTTGCTGGCTCGTTGGTTTTGATTCCAAGCTTGACTGGAAGGGTCAGTTCAAGCAAAAAAAATTGTCAAATGTCTCTTAGTATTCTGCATCATAGAATCTGAGTATTTGGGATTCCTGAATGCACAGAATACCTTTTCCTCTCCCCGCAGCAGCCGTGGGCAGGATTCCGCTGGCAGCACGGCGTCACCCCGCGCGGTGGCAATGTTGTGCAGGCCTGTTGGGCGGGGAAGCTCTGCTCAATGTTTGCAGCATCGTTTATGCCACGTCTTCCTGTATCAACTTAAAAAATGGGTCTTCTCGGCTTAAGACATATCTGCGTTACAGTATGTGCTGTGTTAGGGCAGGGCTCTGTCTTCCTTATATGAATGAGTTTTTCCTATCCATACTATATAACTGTATGTCACCCTGAGGAAACAAGGCATTGCAGGGTAGGACCATATTTGGTGATTATATATCATCTGTTTGACAGGCTGACCCTACATGGATAGGCATGGGATTCATTTATTTAGCTCTACGCATACAGCACAGAAATTTGAGACAGTGGCACATTGAACTAGAGTATTTTACAGGGAAAAACCTCTAGTCAGCTTGTTCAGGAGCAAACTTGAGGATTGAGTTCTGTGTTTAAATTAGACTCATCCCCTTGCTCTAGTAAAAAAAAATATATATATATATATATATAGACCTGAAGGAAAACGGGTGATGTGGATGAAACTGATGTTTGAGCCTGTTTGGATGTACAGGGCTCCTGATACAACACTAAGTCCACTGAAACTGTGCAGGGAGATGTTAGAACTTGGAGGATGTGTTGGAGTTAGCTTGGCCTGCTGTTACACCTTCCTGGGTGTCAACCAGCATCAGAGAAAAGGGCTTAAGAACATGGGGCTTAAAAAAACCCAACAGCTAATGTTGCAAGCCTGATGAGAAAATAATGAAAACTGGCAATGCAGTGTTAATACAAAAACCCCAAATAACCAAAATACACCACCATCACCCCCGCAACCCACAATTACATCATATGTTAAACATGGGATAAACCTAATATGGTTGTGTCTGTTGAAGGGTGATCAACTTGTGCTATAATACAAGGCTATCCCAGCATAATATGTTTTATGAACTTGCCAATGCTGGTTAAAATTTAGACTCTGCTGGATGAAAGGCTTTCAGAACAGGTCTTTTTTTCTTTCATTTTACCTGTCTAACTAAAATGGGAACCTGGCAAGCTGGCAGAAATTTTATAACTGATAGTGACACTTCCATTAAAATGTCTGTTTCTTTTCACTGAACTAATACAGTTGAGGTATTGTTTATTTTGCTTTTCAACATCAGTGGATTTAATTTTGGTGAGCTAACTCCTATGCTGATATTCTTTTCAGGTGATGGACTATAACATCAACCTGGGAAAACACCTTCTTCCCTTGGTGGTGCAGGTGTTGAAATATTGCACTTGTCCTCAGCTAAGGCATTACTTTCAGCAGCCTCCTCGTTGCTCCCTCTGGTCCCTCAAACCTCACATTCGGCAGTTGTGGTTAAAGGCTTTGCTTGTCATTCTCTATAAGGTGAGTAGTCTTAAAAAGACACTGTCTCCCTCAAGATTCACGCTTCTGTTTGAGGTTTATTACAGGGAACACCTAGCTGTAATGCAAGTAAAACGAACTGTAAAGAACACTTTTCTTAGATTTGCTTACTCACTGTATTTCATTTCAATGTCTGAAGTAGTTAGGCTTTTATCTGCTACTGAAGTATTACTTCTGCTGTCTATATTGTCTTTCACATGGTTACCCAAGAAATAAAAATATTGATTTGAAAATAGGAAAAATGCTATATAAAGTTCCAATGAATAGTATTTTGAGTAACTTAGAATTAGTTTTAAAAAAATTCACTATCTTTAAAAGGGGAGTGTGTGTCAGATGAACAGCTTGCATTCTGTAGTTAAGTGATGCTTTTTGTGAAGTGTTAAAATGTAGTGTGTTTTTATGCAGTAAAATGGAGCTGTGAATACTTTTGATACGCTTAAATTTCTGGAAGGTCTGTAGGGCATACAAGGAAGTGGAGACACTAGAAATGAAAATATGCTCATTGAAATCAAGTATTTGGAGAACAGTTCTGATGAGACCTTTTGCATTATTATTGATAGTTGATTTTGTCATATAAAACTCAAAAAAAACAAAACAATATATTCTTGTAGGGATTTAAAAAATTTTTTTAAAGATAATTCTATTTATAAAGCTGAAAACAGTCCTGCTTCTGTATGATCAAAGGAAGGCAAAGGGCATCCAGCTGACCATATTATTGTCTTTTTTCTATTTTACTGCCTAAACGTTTGTCCAAGGAGAAAAGTTGGTTTTTAAGCTGAAATTTTTCTCTTTCACTGAACAGTACCCCTACAGAGACTGTGAAATCAGCAAGATCATACTTCACCTAATCCACATCACAGTCAATACCCTCAATGCTCAATATCACAGCTGCAAGCCCCATGCAACTGCTGGTCCTTTGTATAGTGACAACAGTAACATAAGCCGATACAGTGAAAAGGAAAAAGGTACATTTAACGCTCTCATTTATATGATAGTCATTGATTTAATGCATGAAGTATTGCAGATATTACAGAAACAGGTAAATATGATCTGAATTTCAGAACATAGTACTCAGAAATAAGTCCAAGGTGTGGCTTATCTGACTAGCCATAGCCATCTACAGTAAAAGGAATTCACAATTTCTCAGTAGGCTAAGCATAGCACAGCAGTCTAACTTCTCTTGGAGAGAGCACACCTTGCTTAGTAGTTCAGTCACCAAGCCGGGATAGTCCTTGGCCTTTCTCTAATAATATTAACTGATCATGCCCATGCACAAGCTGTGCAACCAGCCTGACACTGGATTCTGATTATACTTTATAATAACATGGCATAGTAGCAAGTATTTGATGTTGAGAAGGGAAAATAATGAATTCAGTCTATAGGTCACTTTTCTCCGTAGAAGGAGCTGAAGTTGGCTAGCTTACTTGCAGATGTATATGATGTAGATGTCTAAAGGTGGAAGAGAATGGTTCAACCCTTAGAGTCTGCATCTGATTGTTAACTCTTTATGTGCTTGCTAGCTGTAACAGAGGTACTGTGATGGTGTGAACTGGTGTAAGGTTGGGGCTTCAAATAACATGGTGTCACGGAGTGTAGTTCCTCAAGTCTGAAGTGTATTACAAGTATTTATGATCAAAGTTTAATAGGTTCTTTTGATGTTAATCTGCAGCTGCCTTTCAGCTGTTTTGCCTTTGAGCTGCTTATTTGCTATTTACATCCTCCTTCTCAAACAGTCTTTCTAGTGTGCAGCAAACTCTCCTTCTGAGGAAAAATACAGAATCACAGAATCACAGAATGGTAGGGGTTGGAAGGGACCTCTGTGGGTCATCTAGTCCAACCCTCCTGCCGAAGCAGGGTCACCTACAGCAGGCTGCACAGGACTTTGTCCAGGC
>Ga0065711_1051633_pt1 | contig 10289 bp, 7 predicted proteins | sample Hoacrofraction12_FD_59098 | JGI IMG/M metagenome (GOLD analysis project Ga0065711, IMG submission 59098) | Hoatzin crop microbial communities from Cojedes, Venezuela - Epithelial fraction 12 v2 (version 2) | ecosystem: Host-associated > Birds > Digestive system > Esophagus > Crop | place...
GAATATAATTTAAATTACAGATGGAAGAACCTGCTTGGTGTTCCAAACATGAGAGGGGGGAGATGTGTGAGCATATGTAAGCTCTGGAGCCGCATTTCTGACTGTTGCTGTGCTCTGCACCTCTGTCACATCCAACACCCAAATAATGGAAACACAAACACAAATCACACGCATAAGCTGCTGCTTCTCCAAGGGGAAATCCTTTATTTGGGAGAGTCTATATCATCTAGAAGTGCTAACATTTAGAAATGTAAGCAGTAGCATAGCCTTGACAACCTTATTTTTGATGGCTGAAATGGTTCTTCTTTGATATTGACAAATTAATAGAGCTTTCCACCCTAGTGTGAGGACTGGATTCATTGTATTCCTCTGCAAGATTTAGATGTAACCCTGAGCAACATCGTTGGGGTTTTTGCTCACAGAGGGGCTGTAGGAGATAGACAGCGGAGCACAAAGGGGGACCATTCACTCTGTAAGGTTGCAAGGCAGTTATTCTAGCAATGTGCTTGGGCTGGAGAGGAAGATCTGGGGCAGCAGACCTCATTCACTGTGGACGTGCACCATGCAGCACCAGAGACACGTACCATGACCCCACACCAGGGTGCACAGCCACAGGCTTGCTGGCGGGTCTGTGAGCTAGTCACTCCAGCTCAATCTCTTGCTTGATGTGTCCCCTCTGAAGGTAAGCTTCCCTCTCCCTGTCCAGGCAAGCAAGCGGCCTCTGAGATGATGCTGTGGTTCTCCTCTCTCTGGTTTGCCACTGACCTATTTCAAGTGAGTTCATGATACAAAGGTGCAAAGGGTCCGGAACAGAATGTCACAACCAGATCCTGTGAATTCTTCCATCTGCTGCTTTGCCTTTGGTTCACATTACTGCAAATAATGCCTTTCCTGCTGTGTCCTTTGAGATGTCCCATATTTTAGCTCTGAGTCACAATCTTTTCATCAAGAAGCTCAGCTGATGCTAGGACACTTATAAGGTATATTAATATAAATGTTCAAATTTTCAGTAGATTAAATAAATGATGCATATCTGGTATCAACAAGAAGCTTATTAAAGTAAAAATGTTAGAGTGACTAGGCTGTAAGAACTGGTTTTAATTTAAAGATAACATAAAGATGATACATTTGATGGTTATATCTGCTTTATCCAAACAGATCTCAGCTTTCTTATCTGATGGTAGGGATAGGGATCTCAGTCTCCCTAACGCTTCCCTTCCAAATATTGACACAGTGCCACGTATCCAAATCTATAGCCAAACTCCACTGCATTGTGGTTTTGCTTCTCCATCACAAGAGCTTCAGATGGAAAAGGCACAGCACAGTTGATGTTCAGCTAGGAAACAGAAAACATCAAATTTGTTTAAAGCCATGTTGTTTATTTGTTGTGTGACTTCGGTAAATCCCACTGACTTGCTCATTTCTCATCTTTACCATGTGAAAAATACAACTAATTCTTCTCACCCATATTTGTACAGCATGCTGAGGACTTCAACAACTAGTTGTTCCAAAACTTTTTTTTCTTTAACTCCTGTCCAAAACCAAGATTCTGTCTTGAAAAGGGGTCATTTATCATCATAACTTCCATCTAACACTTTTTGTTACTAATACTTAGTGTACATGTATTGTTTTAGCCAGGAACAAGTGGCTTCCCTCGGATCCTCAGATCATTTCAGAAGGACTGTATGCAATAGCTGTGGTACTCAGCTTCTCCCGCATTGCTTACATTCTTCCAGCCAACGAAAGCTTCGGCCCCCTGCAGATCTCTCTGGGGAGGACTGTGAAGGATATTTTCAAGTTCATGGTCATCTTCATCATGGTGTTCCTGGCCTTCATGATTGGAATGTTCAACCTTTACTCTTACTACCTTGGTGCAAAATACAACCCTGCTTTTACAACGTGAGTACCTGTAGAAAAGTGGCTTCTCTGGAGGAGTTTAGTTCATCCTGGTCCATTGCTGCTGAAAGGTCTGCTCAAATAGTTTCTGCTCCAGCTGTGTGGGGAAGTCACATTCAGCTTTTGCCAGGGAAACTTGTACCACAGCCTCCAGCCCTGGCAGCCAGCTCAAGGTCTGAACGTAGGGACACGTGTAGATCAGAAATTGTTATTTCTGGAAATCAAAATAACAGATCAAGAAAATGTTTTCTGAGATGTTCATTTTAACGAGTCAAGAGAAGCAGTGGAGAGGAGGTTAGACCTAGATTGTTGTTCTTGAAACTTCAAGCCAAAAAATATGTAAAATAAGGGAGGATTTTACTTATGTGAGGATTGTTTCAGGATACCACCTGAGGGCAGCTGTGATTATTAGGTGCACATGTGCAGAGTCAGCTGCTAGTCCTGTTGCTCTAAAAAGCCAAACCAGGACACCTGGGCTGTGTTTCTTAAATCCTGGCTGGGTACTTTCCAGCAGAGGCCATGCGAAAGCTGCATAGAGCATCATGACATGTTACTGGCCACGCAGAACATTAGGTCTACCTGGGTTAGGCTGGCAAATGCTTCTGGAACAAGGTTCAGGCTGAGGCTGCTTTTGAAAAGGGAAAGTCTACAACCCTTCGGGGGTAACACAAAATGCAAACTTGATTCTCTGGGACCCCAGGAACCCAAGCCCCAGTGCTGGGTGGGACAACTGAGGTCCTGCAGGAGCTTTCAGAGGAGGGGACAGCCTGGTGTCCTGCTGTGTCTGAGGGACATGTCCCATGCATCCACATCCTTCTCCCTTGCACTGCAACGTGGCACCAGCATAGCACCATGGCAGTCAGCTTTGTGTCTCACAAAACCACCATGACTTGCCTTAGGGACATGTTGGGGACTTTCCTTCGCACACACCTGTCTGTGAGGGAAGAGGAAACCTCGGCATAGTGTTTTCCCCTCGCTGTGATCTGACTTCCAGGCACCATGCCACGCTTGTAATGCCTGAGCCCATGGTGTTCACCAGATGCAAAGCAGACAGCAGCTGGCATTTGATGTGTCATTTCTCTAGCATGTCACACGGCGAGCTGGAGGCTTAACTTGTAGCTCCTACAGGAGAAATGACCTTTCCAGCATCATAGCTGTCCTGTGAGTGGCTGTTTCCTTCCAAATGCACAGGAGCCATTTTTACCACACCACCCTCTTGTGCGACATGTATCATGTAACATAATATTTACTTTCTCTAAATGAGCCAAACGTGCCTTCTCTCCTGTAACCTCAGGATACAGTTTCATGGAAAGATTTACAAGGCCAGATGCCATCACATTTATATGTGCTTGGTAGTAAGGTAGAAGAAAATTGAGTGTATGGGATGTGACTTACTTTTTACTTGCAGAGAAGGAGATGCCCTTGAACCACAAGGCTTAATGAGAAGTTGAGTCAATACCGTCCTTGATTGCCTGGTGGCACTCAGTTACAGCAGCCCTCAGGCACGTCTCTAGAACACTTTGCTGACAAATTCCAATCTCTGATGCAATGCTGTGCAGTAACTCTCTCATTAGCACTCACTACCTAAGTGGATCTTACTGTAGTTACTATCATTTGATGGAAATAATGAGCAAACATTGACTAAAATCATGTGCTCACTGGAGTAAAGATTGCTTAAATGCCCGAGGGATGTTTGGATTGGGGAGTCTTGTCAAAAGGCAGTGCTCTTCCTCCTTAACTTTAGCCTGGTGACTACTTATCCTGGAGGGACTTCATGCTGTTATGAAGTGAATTTTCCATGAGCATAAATTTTCCTTTTAAGAATTTGGAAGAGATTTAAAATAGGCTTACTTTCTTCTGATTATTTAAACACACAGGAGTGTCAAATGATGATCACTGAAAATGAGCCCTTTCATCATATGAAACAAAGAGAATAGATTAACATTCAATCTGAAAATCCTTCTCAGACATCTTATTCAACAAGCTAGAAACCCTGAGGTATACAGTCTCAAACAATCTTAATAAGCTAACGACAAGATTATATCGGCAGATGGGCAGCTACCAGCTCTAGCAATGTTTCCCTCCCTATTTTTCGTGAGCTGCCTGTGGGCCTTGTTGAATGTGGCAGTCTTCTGCTGCCATTAACTTATTCATGAAAAGAAGGAAAATTTCCACATTAGAGCTGAATAAGTAGCTCCACTGTTGTGGAAACTCACTGGGGCAAAGAAAAATAAAGCTTACTCTGGTGTCCTCATAAGCATTCTGTGACTTCAGTGACTTCACTGGATGCAATTCCTGGTGGGCATGTTTGTGACTTCTAATGAGGATGGGTGAAATTTTGCAGAAAGAAGGTTCCATACTCAGAAATGTGACTATTTGACTATGGGGCCTGATTCTCAGAGATCACTTGGCTAGTCATGATAGAAAAAGACCCATTGGATTTGTGCAGTAATCTATTGTGGCAACTTTCAAAGGGTGTTGAATTGACAGCTCACTGGATAGGCTCAGTGAGAAGTCTCACAGACAAAGAGCTACTTACTGAAAGAACTTTGAATTACACATTTAAGAAAACCATAAATTGCCAGGACAGTACATAGGCAGAAAAAAAGAGCGTACATCTGTCCACATAACACTCAGAGGGAATTGCTTGATTCATTCTAATGATGATAATCAGTGAATATTTGGAGTAATTTAGCTTTCACCTTCCCTTGCTATTGCACTTTTGAGATCCATGTGCTCAGTTTTGCTTGTGTTGTCATCTACAGAGCAAGCACGTAGCACCCCTGTGGCCTCTGGACCGAGTTATCGCGCAAAGTTTCTGTCATTTCTTCCATTTCAATGTTCTGGATGCAAAGGAAATAAAGGTGCAGCGGACCTCACGTCACGCTGTTAAATACAGAGATTATTTAGTTAACCATGGTATAATTTCAAGTATTTATTCAAGTTCTTCAATGCTGAAAAGTAGACCATTTCCATGACAGTTGCAACCGACTCCAGCTATGTTTATCTGTTTATTGTATGCTGTGTACAGAACACAGCTCTTGAAACCACCCGTAATTAAGAACATGCTATGCAAACAAAATTGAAATGGAGGCAAGACTGATTGCGTTCATCTTGCTTTCCGCATCACAAATCAGGCTGAAGGCTACAATGCGAGGTTTTCTGTCTCCCTCTCCCTGAAGGGAAAGGTGACTCACTGCTCAGTGCCAGTGTTACTTTGAGATTTGATGGCTTTCTTCTTCCCATTTCGCTTTCTCAAAATGTGATATTTCTGTAGATTGTATTGACTGCTTTGCTTTTTTGGCAGTGTTAAACCTCTGCCAACCAATTTAAGGAAATAACTCAGTCTGAAAGGATGCCTCAGGCTTTCCTAAAGAGGAGAACACAAGACTGACACAAAATCACAGCCTTGCCATGATCTTTTTTGATGAACAGCACACTGCTGTTTACAAAAGCAAGGAAAATCTGCAACTACTTGATTGCTTATGGTCTGTTTTCTTCCTTGATGCAAAATCTTTGTTTAACTTTCACAGGACTATGTGTACTAAAACAAAAAAAATCTCTCCGCTCTCTTCCCATTGCAAGTCAGCTCTACCAGAGTAGAGAGAGAGACTGTAGGGTACCCATCTCCGCTAGGAGCATCAGTCAGTTCTGCCACTGCCAGATCCTCCTGCTGCCAGGAGCTGTCAGTCTGGGCAGGACTCCTGACTTCCTCTGTTCCTTCATTTGTCTGCTTTGAGAGGATAAAACACCCGCTGACCTTGCAAGAAGGGGGTAAATTGCTTAGCTGGCATGCAGACACATCAGCATCTTGGAATCTTTGAGAACTTGGCTCAGATATCCTTCTCTTGTGTTTCAGTGTAATGTTCTCAAAAAAAACCACCTAACTGATGGTCCCTGTGGCCTGTGCCAAATCTCGTTCAATTTGGCAGTAAATGAAAAGGGAGAAAGAGCCATCCAGCCTTTTTGGATGGTAGAGATAGCCTGGTACAAGGTCTCCTTAGAATTTTTCCTCTACGAGAGGGAGACCTGCAACTGCCTGGGGGCATTGCTAAGCGCTATTTCGGCATGCTACAGGTCAAGCCCACCTCTCACACCTCCTTCCCAGTCCCACTACCACCAGCACTGGTCCCCCAGCTGACATGGAGAATAGGGACTACCACAGCCCAGTGCCCTGTCCCTTACCCGCCTCCTCTGCAGTGCTCAGGGCGGTCAGGGCCCCTTGCAGTCCTTAATTAACTTTTCAAGGAGAATCTGGCACTGCTCCAGAGCAAAGGTTAATGCTTGAGATGTGGAAAAGGAGCGGAGTTGACACGTGTATTAAAATCTGCCGGCAGGGTAGAAAACTAAGGGAACCTTTCCAAATTAAAAAGGGAAGGTTAATAGCAGAGTGCAGCTGGGATCAAGGCTGGGTGTTATGGTTTTCATTAGTTTGATAAGTGACTTAGATGGTGGGTTTCCACGTCCAAGATTTTTGGTGTTATGTGCTCTTTAACTGTGTAGTACAACATTTGATACAATAAGCACTGGACAGATCTCCGCCATAAGAGTGAAGAGTATCTGACATATTAATGCCAGCTACCCTGTGCTGCAGACGAGGGCGGGAGACAAGAGCAGTGTTACAAGAAAGGAAACGTCCAGCAAGTGGAAAAGTGATGGCACTTGCTTGGAGCACAATCATAGCTCATCCCACAAATGTATCTTTGTATGAAGCAACAAGCGGGAGTGAACAGGATACCAGTGACTCTGAGTATCGTGGACACTCAATAGAAAGCCACATTTTAAATGAAGTTGTGCAGCATGTATTTCAAACACTGCTCAGGCCTACTCCCGACAAGTCAATACAGTTATACTGGCTGAGAATGATATCTAAATACACACTGCAATCTTACTACTACTTGCAAATGGAATAAGGAATACCATAAGTTATAATGGGAGATAAAGATCAGTTTGCTGTGGCAGAAAAGAATTGCCCAATGCTCTGCACTAGCCTTTCAAAGGGTTGAAATTAATTTCACTTGCTTTTATGCATAGTGTAATTGATGCTGGAGTTGATGTAAAGCTTATTGTTCCCTCAGGATATATTGTAATTTATGTCTATAATCTGCTTTTATGAACAGATTTAGCAGCATTAGGCTGCCACCCCAGTAAAAAATAATTCATCAAAATAATTTGTCCATGGCATTGTCTTCTTAGAAGCCATTTACCTCCTGGCAGGCAGGGGGAGAAGAGACATAACTAGTTGTTGACATGCTAAGGATTATTCAGTGAAGGCAAAAGAGTTTCTAAATCAGAAGCTAACCAAACTGCTTCCAAAATGTACCAGCATCCCTCCTCCTCCTTCCTTCCTGCCTTTTCAGCTGTGTCTGCTCCCCTTCTGCCTGTTACGGCTTGGACTCCTCTGCGTCAGCCTCTCCTTTTGGCCTGTCAGTCCAGCTGCATCCTTTCCAGCCTCACTATGTCATTGGCTTATCACCCTCTTTTTTTCCTATCTTTCAACCTTTTTATTTTCCTCTGGTTCCTTTCTGCTTTCAAGCAAGGATAATAATCAAACTAAAAAGCCTCCCGCAATATCTTCTACCACTCCTTAATTTCAAATCTTTGCTACAAATGCCTGATTTGTTTGCAGCCCCAAAGCAGGATGGGGAAAAAATTGGACTATGATCTGACTGTATTTGCACTCTGTGTTCTTCGTATTAATGCCATGAATCAGAACTTTTCAGTCACTTCTCCTGGGTAAAAAGTAATGCTTCTCTTCTGCCCTGGAAACCACATCTAAGAAGGTCAAACTCAGTTCCTTCTTCCCTTTGTCAGATAATGTCTGCTTGTCTTCACTGGATGAGAAAACGGTGAGTGAGTAGAAGTAAAAGGCCCTACACAATAAGTTTCAAACTGTAAGTTGCCAGAGAAGTTGTCCTTAATAGGGACACAAAATCCAAGTGAAGAATAAGACACCTGAGAAGAACAGATGGAGCAATAAGGGGACACTGTAACTTTATACTATTAATCAGAAATCATATTTCTTTATAAAATAAGGAAATAGGATTTGGCACATCCCTGGGTGATGGATAATGGCTTACAATGACTGTGCCAAGGCATCACTATTATATTGGTGGATTGCCGCTTTTATTATTAGCATTTGGCCGGGCTAACCTGGTGTCAACTCTATAAAGTGATTATTTGCTTTATTTTTAGGGTAGAAGAAAGTTTTAAAACCTTATTCTGGTCAATATTTGGCTTATCTGAAGTGATATCTGTGGTGCTGAAGTACGATCATAAATTCATTGAGAATATTGGATATGTACTTTATGGAGTATATAACGTGACTATGGTGGTGGTGCTGCTTAATATGCTAATAGCCATGATCAACAACTCCTATCAGGAAATTGAGGTAAGACAAGAAATTTGATTACAAACCCAATGTACTTAATTATCACTGATAATGAATATGTTAAAAAAACAAGGAAGCTGTAGCTTATGCTGTATGCAAGATTAGAGTGTTGTTGGACACAGATCTTACACTACGTAAGAGTTAAGGCTGTGCTCGTCCCCAGATTACAACTCAATAATTAAATAATTTCTACAACAACTTCAGCTTTCCTGTTTTTAATGACGATCTGTGAGCAAACTCCATTTCCTTTACATGTATTTAATGAAAGCAGTTTGTGGTATTTTTGCTCCTTGTGTTGGTTATGCTAATGTATCCATGTGTGTTACCTTAGCTGCATTGTTTGGTTACAGCGGATCAAGTAATGTTTCATCTGGCTTTTTCCCCGGTTCTCTACTGGTTAAATGCCCAAGCCCATCTAGGTCTGAAACTCATGTATGCATATTTTAAAATTCCATGCTTTCCAAACAGCAGGTATACAACCCTGAGGTAGATTTTTTTTGAGGAGAGTCTAGGTCTGAAAAACAGAACTGTGTGCACATTCACAAAAAAGAAGCTTTGAAAGGATGTGAACACAGACCTCGAGAAATAGAAACAGGTTTCTGCAGAGAGGCGTTTGCAGGGTTTACCCAACTTTGTTCAGCAATATTGCTATTAGCAGACTGGATTTGCTAAATGCCTTAGACATAAACAACTCCCTGCTAATTTAAATAAAGGCAGAAAAAAAATTATTTGCATAATGTTAACGCTGAGTCACCTCTTTCTTCTGATTTGTTAAATGTCAAGATTCAGTAGTTCGGTTTGTATTAATGAGTTGTTCTAATCTCCCCTCAGAACATGACACTGCAAAAGGCCAGAGCTGAAAATATTTGCTCACTGTAATGTCTGATTCATCCATGTACTGTAGTGCAAATATAACTCTATTTTGTGCTTGTTTTAACGAAGTCTAAATGTCAGAGAGACCCGACTTATGTTCTCTGCCCCAGAAGCTTTCCTGTATGCAGACGACAAAGTCGCTTCCTCAAGGGTTTCTAATCACTTAAGATCAAGCATCTTCCTGAATCCTCTTCTGCTGAAACAAGATTTACTTCTGAACGGGTCTCAGCCTCTTACTGCATTTTCTAGTTTATTGTAGCAGGTAGAGAAGCTCTTGAAAGTTTCTGAAGAAAACTCTCTAAAAATACCTGAATAGGTGGCCTATATTAACTTTCTAGTCTAAACTTTGTGATGACCGTTTTCCTGGAAAAATGCTGTATCATCCTTCCTGATTGCATGGAAATTCTCAAAACCTTGTTAAAGACTACTTGTAACTATCAGCAAGCAAAACGAGTGTGAACTATTTGTCCCAGATCCTCCTCCTTGAGAACTGGGAAAAAACTAGCAAATCTCATACTAGTTCCTGTCAATCCTCAGCAGCGGGGAGATGCAAGACAGAGTCATCCTACTGACTGCAGAAAAAGTCCCTTTTGTGTTTATCTGATGACAGCAATGTCAATAAGGACAGAGGATGGTCATTACTTAGGAATTAAGTTCCGTTACAGTCGGTGGGGACATGCTTTACTGTTAGGTGGAGTGACAAGAGCAGATTCTTACGCTTTCCATTGAACATCCCTCTTCAGCTACTTCTGTTTTTCTGCTGTTTATGCCTCCAGTATTAGTGCTTTCTGCCAACTTTGCATTTATGGAAAGAAAACATCCTCTTACCAGTTGGAAATCAGAACCACTTCCATTAGTAGCTTCTTAACAGCTTAACAGAAAAGCATTAAAACAGCAGTGATTTCTACTACAATTGAGCTTAAGGCTTCTGTGAGGTGCAACCCCAAACAATGAGAAGACCAAATGGCAGAAGTGAATGCTGCTCCACTGACAAAAAGCTATTGCTGTAACTGTGACAGAATTAATCTCAGTTGTGTTATACCAGTTTCTGACTGGGTTTCAGAGCTATGATGTAATCAGATGTTATTAATTTCAGCAGAACACGGATGTACATGAGTATGGGGTATTG
>Ga0065711_1051657_pt1 | contig 10289 bp, 4 predicted proteins | sample Hoacrofraction12_FD_59098 | JGI IMG/M metagenome (GOLD analysis project Ga0065711, IMG submission 59098) | Hoatzin crop microbial communities from Cojedes, Venezuela - Epithelial fraction 12 v2 (version 2) | ecosystem: Host-associated > Birds > Digestive system > Esophagus > Crop | place...
TCCTCACAGGAGAGATGCTCCAGTCCCCTCATCATCCTCGTAGCCCTCCGCTGGACTCTCTCCAGTAGCTCCTCATCTTTCTTGAAGTGGGGAGCCCAGAACTGGACAGAGTACTGCAGATGGGGCCTCACTAGGGGAGAGTAGAGGTGAAGGAGAACCTCCCTCGACCTGCTGGCCACACTCCTCTTGATGCACCCCAGGATGCCACTGGCCTTCTTGGCAGCCAGGGCACACTGCTGGCTCATGGTTAACCTGTCGTCCACCAGGACACCCAGGTACCTCTCTGCAGATCTGCTCTCCAGCAGGTCTGCCCTGAGCCTGTACTGGTGCATGGGGTTGTTCCTCCCCAGGTGCAGGACCCTGCACTTGCCCTTGTTGAACCCCATCAGGTTTCTCTGCACCCAGCTCTCCAGCCTGTCCAGGTCAATGGTTATGGTGGGGGCACAACCAATCCAGGGGATTTCTGGAGTGTCTGGATAATTTCCTGATAGTAGTGATCAATAAGCTGAGCAGAGGAACTGTTCTACTGAATCTGCTGCTAAGAAATATTCCCCGCCTTTAGTGAGGAAATGACTGATAAAAAGCAGCTTTGCAAAAAAAGAGACCTAAGGTCCTTCTGCAGAACAACAAGCTGAATACGAGTCAGCCCTTGCAGCCAAGAAGGCCAGGTGTATACTGGGCTGTATTAGTAAGAGTACAACCAGCAGAGGCCAGGGAAAGGCCATTTCTAAGATGACATTTAGAACTGCTACTGTAAAATTTAGTTATAAGCCTTTTTTTAAGTATAACCAATTAAAACACTTTGAACTCCCCTTTTTGGGCCTGTAACAATTCAAAATCTAAGACAAAGTTTTACTAAAAAAATTGGTGAAAGCTCTAAGGCAACTCCTTCTAAGAGTAAATATGAAGCAGTATATGCCAGTAAGTTTTACCATATTAATGTGAAGAATCAAGCCTCAGATTCACAAGATTCTGAATGCATTCTCCTTATTCTTTTAAGCTTCAATAGACATAAACGGTCAGTCCAAGCATTACTCCCAGTTTGTCCTAAAGTAGCTTACCTCTGGCAGACAGCATTTGAATTTAGTACCAAGAACTCTCTCGAAGGGTCCAGAATTAACTTTGTCCAGCACAACTCAGATAACCTTTTGCACTTTATCATGCAGATATTTTTTCAAAAACAAACAAAGCCCAGAGTAAGAAGAAAACGTACTTTATCACCAGATATCCCTTCTGGTCAGATCAAGATCAAGTCAAGCACAATGGGTTTCTCAAGTTCTCACAGGAAAACATTTTGCCACAATGTAAGTACTTCATTTTTTTCAGCTACATTTATTCTGAAAATTGCCATTTCTCAACAGAATCTAGAAAAAGAGAGATCATTTTCTAGGTGGGTGGCCAACACCACCCAGCCTGTAATAGTCTTACTATTAGGTATGCTGAAGAGAAGCCAAGGCACCTTCAAGAGTTTGAAAAATAAATAAACCAAGAGCAAAAGCAAGCAAGCTGTACTACTGCACAGCAGCAAGATTTCCTACAGAGGTGAAGAGTACACAAAACCTGAATTCCTTACTGCATGCACAAAAATGGAATGGCTATGTTACCTACAGAGATAAATCTGCCTCTTGCAATATAATATGGGAGCGTCCTATTTGGCAAAAAGCCAATAGCAAACAAAATCCTCTCTGCGCTGTTTCTTTCATCATATATTCAAGGTACGTATTCCAGTACAAAATTTAACCCATTAATGATACAGTAGCTCCACTTACCCAGCCGGTATCATCCAAAACCACATACTTTGGGGTTTGATTCTGATGCCTATGGTGAACTGGAGCAGCCCTATGCACACCACTGATTTACTAACCTTATTGAATTAAATAGGAGAGGAGGATTGTCTCAGGCCTGAAAGAAATTACAGAGACTGAAACCTATTTGTTTCATTTCTACGAAAGTACATGGTTAAGTGTAGTTTTTAAAGAAGCACAGTTCACCTAGGTTGCATGGCAAACAAAAATTATCAGCTACACTTGAATTCATTACTAAACTTACATAATAGTTAAAATATAACAGTCTTAAAACAATTCAGATAAACTTCACACAGCTCTTCTCATTTTGGCCATAGCTATGCTACACATTTAAAAGGAAATGTTTTGTCCAGTATTTGCTTGTATGTTATTAAGACTGTGATGTAGTAAAGCTATTAGTTCTGGTGTGAGTACAAGTCAGAGGCTCTTTTTAAAAGAAAGTGCACACAGAAAGATGAGAGAAAGGAAGGGAAAGGGACAGAAGACAAAAAAAATGACAAGGTGAAAAAATAATAATTGCAGCTTCACTTTCTTGATAAATAGAGCTCACATGGTCTCAGCTGACATTCTGAGACATGGGAAACATTCCTGCTAGGCTGCTGCTTACAAACTGCGTATTTGCTTACAGAAGGTCACATGTAGTCTAGCATTTTTTGCTGGTTTTTATTATTTTATTAAGAGAGGTGAGCAGTGTCATAGCAAGATATGCAGATGCCACAACATCCAGTGATTAAAGAGCAGAGAGAGCTAGCAAAGGTATGCCACAGGACAATGCACAGATAAATTAAACTCAGTACTGATTAATACAACTTTGTGGAAGAGATGAACTGTTCATGTACCACCCAAGTTCTAAATGAATCATCATAATCAACAACAATAACACAACAACAAAGAGCATAGGCACCATTGTGAACTGTCTGGTGATGATCAATGCTCAAAGCACAGGTGCAGTCCCAAGAAAAAAAGTCAAGATTTATGAATAGTACAGTAAAATATAACTAGAAAGTTAGATTTTTGGAATATAAATCAATTGTATGGCATTCTTTACACTACCATGCATAAATCCTGCCAATCCTTCTCAAAACAAGTGCTGCAGAATTAATGGTGACACTGAGAAAGAGGGAAAGAATGGTAACAGGGCATGTGCGATTCCTTCATATAGAAAAAGAGAGAGGACTGAGAACACTGACCTCAGAAGCAAGACTACGTAAGAAGAGACGACAAAAATCAACACAATGGAGGAATGATATAGAGAATATTTGAGCTTCAGTCCTTCTTTGCCTCACAACTTAAGAGCAAAATAACAGAATTAGAAAGCTGATAAATTAAAAATATTATTAAAGGAGATACTTTTCCAAAAGGGAAAGATAACAGCCCAAAATGTCAGGAAACATATATATGTGGATTCCCAGATTGCCCATAGAAGACAGCAGAGGAATTTGTAGCTCATGTTTGGATCCATGTTTGGTGCCACTCATCCTAAGACTGTACCATCACCATCATGCATTGTCATCCATGTGCTTGACAATAACATTAATAATATAAAGCACACATGAATTAGTATATTCATGCACAAAGCCCCATGTGCATGGCTACAGTCTGATCTGTGTTGCTCTACAGGGCAAGCTGAAGTTTAGAGCCTAAGCAGCATACTGAATCATTTAAGACTCTTGACAGAGCTTACCTTGTCTGTGAAATCTATGTGGTCCTGTAGGAAAACTCTGTGGTAAGTGGCCATCCTCACAAAATCCTGCATCACATTCTGTTGTTGGGACAGACAACCATAAAACTAAAAGGAAAGGAGGTGAGGAAAAACAGAAAAAAGATAAAGCCCATCTTCTATCCATCTTACCTTAAATTACTTGATACTTCAATCATGAAGTCCTGACCACTCTCTGAAACCTAAGCTATCTTCCTAACCGACCTGGTGACTAAGGTCAAGTAAATGACAGTAACTTAGATTACACAAACTTGCACTAAGGTTTCATTACCTGAAAATACTGAGCAGCAGATGCTTCATCTGTTCGCTGACTGAACACAGAGTTCTCCTTCTTTTGGATACGGCATCTCTTTAACGCATTTAAAAATGCATTGTATTCTGGAAAACAAAAATAGAAAAGACAAAAATGTAGCAAAAAACACAAGGATAGTAAAATAAGATAAACATCCAATGACAAGATAAGAACACATTCAGTCTCACTTGAAAGAAATTCTTCATTTGGCTTATGGTGTTCATAAATATACACAGTAAACAGTTTCAAATTTCATTAAACAGACAAAAGCTGTTGCAAAGATCTGGCCAGCATGGAAAGATTTTAAGAAGCATCTGGATGCATGCAACAGTGTCATCAAGGATTCTCCATTCAGGTTAGCTAACTCCTCCAAATACCTGTGGTGGTGAACTCATACAGAAGACTGGGTGAACATAAGCCTCAGTCTGCTATTTCAGGTTAATCTACACTAACCCAAGCTCCACACAGAGAACCATCTATGCTTATTGTGAAGAGCATGGATTTGAGTGAGGAAGTTTACAACCTAGAATAAATCACTGAAATTTAATTGGCCTAAAAAGCCAGGCTGAGGACCATGTATCTTCCTTTAGCAGCAGTCTAGGTAAAAAGACCAGAGTTATAGCCCTTCAGCTTCTCTGGACAAGATCACTTCTGACGTTAGGTAAGTAACAGGAAAAACCACGTGGACCTAAAAAACAAATAATCGGTTCACACAAGGGCTTTTGTCTCCATCTTTTAAGATCAAACCAGCCCCCCATGCATAAGTTAATTCCTTGATGTCCAAAAGAAAGGCACATGCCCGTAAGTGGAGAAAGTATCTAGAAAATGCACTACAAGCAAAAATTGCTGGGGGGTGGCATAGATGACAACAATAAAATCTGGCATCTTCTGTTCACACAAAGACAAGAGAAGATAGAGACATCAGACCACATCACATTCATAATTTGCTAAACCAGAGAGACAGAAAACTCCTACAACAGTTCACAGATTTTCAAATAAAAATAGCAAATGCCTGAAGCTTGTAATTGTCCACTGGGAAGTACGTACTAAGTGCTTTAATCATTTGGAGATAAATCAATACTTTGAATAGCCCTTGAAACAAAGGGTCTGATGATAATAGAAAAAAATAATTAATAATCTTCTCAATTCAGTAACCAAGGAGAATCTCCCTCATCACTTCAGGAAATTTTGAAATCAAAATAGAAATTTAGTTGTACTGATCCTTTTCCACTGCAGAAAGTCGGCATATCCAAAAAGGAAGAGATGTAAAAGACAGCAAGTGACTTTCCCTTTAGCTTTGTAAATCAGGACAAGCTCAATATCAGGCTGTTTCGGAATGAAAACAAAGACCTACGTATACGCAATCCAACACAAGCACAGCTGCTGCAAAGCTATCTCTAATGGGCCAAAAGGTATTTTCGAGTAGGGTCTTGAGAGAGAGAACCTCAGAAGAAAATTTTAAATTCTTGGGGAAAGTGTATAGTAAAGACATCATAGAATTCAGCAAAAACATCACAAATTGCTGTTATTGTTATCCAAGCTTTCTAGTCTTTATACAGCTAGAAATCACTAAACTAGAAAACTGGATGGAAAACGCTCCATCTTTGGGGCAATCGTACGTTGTTTCAACATAAGAATCTCACACTAAAAATGTGACAGACAGCCACAATTCCTGAAAGAAGTCCAAATCAATTGAGGGCACAGACCCGTGAACCTTTGGGCTACTCCACATAACAAAGTCCACTTGTAAGAATCCACAGTTCAGGCCATTTCTCTCAGCTGAAATTATGAGCTGTCTAGTGTATGCAACGACATAATTTTGCTGAAAGTCTGGAACAAGAGCTCTATGAAGCATCACAGCATTAGTTTGCTGTGAACAAACAGGTCAGTTTAACCTTACTCTAGTAGAAAACTGTAAGGCTGGCAGAAATTGTAAAACACAATTTACCAGCTTATTCAATGCACTTCACCTGCTGAGGAAATCTGCTAGACAGCTGATCTGTTGTCACTCTGCAGAATATTCCCATGTAATTTCCAGGTGGGAGAAAGTCCCACTTTGTTACTTCTGGCCTGTCAGCTCCAGTGGGAAGAATATGCCACATTCAATGTCTAATTTGGGGTGATATAGGGGTCTCAAAGTAATTATAAATTACCAAGAAAATGTACAAATGCCATCAGCATGCTCTTCTCACTCGCATACATGGATGATGGTCAGAACGAAACAGTAAGTGACTGGATCATAACAATGAAGAGTAAGCCAAATTACAGACAATGCCAATTTTCTGCTGGAAGATGGAGAAATCAGCTTAAAACAGTCACTCTGTTCTTTCTCTACATGAAAAGACAACACCAGAAAAAAGTCTGGCATTGGACTGGACAGTGGAGATTTTTTTCCCAGGCAATCACCCTCTGTCTTAAGCTTCTCCCATGTTTTTATTTCTATCTGAAGGTAAGAGATGATGCTACAGATTCAGTGCATACTTGACTCCTTTCTTTCACTCTTCACACGTTATTTTCATTCCTCTGCAGAGACTTTTTGGTAGCTCAGAAGAACATCTTTGGTGTCTTTGGCATCCAGGAATGAAAACAGATTTCAAAACCACAACACTGTAAGAAAAACTGGAAAAGCTTGCCTAGAGTGCTTAAGCCATCAAAGTTTTTATCCTTGGAATTTTTCAAAACATAACTATAGAAAGATCTGAGCAACCTGGGGCTGGAACCTGCTTTGCAAAGGAAGCTTGACCAGAAGTTTTCTTCCAATCAAATTATTCTTTAATTCTATGAAAAAAATAGTATGATTTCCTTGAGATACAGCACTTCCTAATATCTAGATAAGAGATTTGTGGCCAGAGGTCTCCAGAGTGGTGGCAAATTACAAAACTGGTACTTGCTGAGTTGAAGGGTACATCAAAATAGAAAAAAAGCACAAGAGGTTGACAGAGTTCCTCCACAATCTCTCATAACGGACCTCAGATGCCCTTAAAGTTTTCCGAACAGAGTACCTGCAAGATCACAACACGCTCTGGCAGACTACAGAGCAGAAAAGTGTCTCATTTCATCAGCCTCAAGAAAAATACAGAATTAAAGTCTCCTCTATCAGATGGCAGTAAAGATTCAGCAATAAAAATGCAAACAGCATTAGATTAATACATCTCAATGTTTTCACAAACCTCAGATCCCAACTCCACATTCTACACATTCATCAGTGGGTAACATGAGAAAAAAAAAATCTGAGCATAAAACCAGAAACACACATTTAGTTGCTGTTGTTGAATGGGAAGTGAACAAATCAGCAGCAACCAAGACCACCGGTTTACAACTTACCCATGAAAACTTAATGATTCCACCTTTGAGAAATCCTCACAGCCTTGTCTGATCCTGCACTGACTGAATAAATATACTGTGAAAAGTCCCCTTACAGCATGAATTTGCTCTTCTTTTCTTTTTATCATCTGTTCAGTGGACATCAGTTTATCCTCAACATTTGTAAATAAAACACTCACCAAAAATCTTTCAGTTGCTTCTACTTACTGTTTGAGGGAACTTACAGCTAAACAGCTACAAACTAAAGATCAGGTTATAAGGAAGGAACTACTGTTGCAGACGTCACTTTGGGATTTTTTTATTTATTTTGAATGCAAACAGTCAAAGAATTCTAAAGGGAAATCTCTTAGGGAATGCAATTTGCCTAGCAATTATTTGTAACCATTGCTACCAGTTTCAAATATTGTCTGAGAGTTCAGATACACATTGATTTATGTGACAGGACAAAGTGCCAAATAATAAATCTTTAGCATCTAATATAGAAAAAAGGAATTATGGTGAAAATTCTGCACAAGACACAGGCATAAGAAATACATTCAGAAGACATATTGAAGCTTTACGAAATTCTCTCAAATAAGGACCTCCTACTATAAAAAAGAAAAACCAGTTTGTCTTTCTTTAGGACGGAGAAGAAACACCATGTTTCTTCATTTTGTAAGCTGTCCCAGAATAAAGAAAATAATTTACCTCAAGTCTGTTTCCATATCCAGGGAGTCTATTTTCTATATCCAATAACAATTTACAGTAGCCTGTCTTCTCATCATTTGATTCTGCATGCAAATACACTAAACGGTTTCCTCCTATATTTTCTGTAAATGAACTTCTCTTCTTATTAGCCAGTACCTCCTCCTGTTTGTGATATGAATTATGGCTTTACCTACATATTGATCAAGGTCTTTAAAATTAAAGTTACTTTTGATTTTCCTGAGAATCTGGGTTTCTGGATTTTCTTCTTCATTTAAAGGGGCCCAGAAAAGGAACTACGCCAAAACCAGGTGAATACTGGTGGGTCAAATACTCTGGAACTCTTTATTTTGCAACCAGTAGTCAACCATACAGAACTAAAAGTCAGCACAATATTTTTCAAGAACAGCCAAAGAATATTTGTTGTTAATCCTCAGCCCTATATTCTTCATCAAGGTTCTAGCACTGTATCTTCTGTCAGAGAGCAAACTCAAGTACAATGCTTTTTTACTGAAGGGTGTTGCCTAGTAATCTGAGTGTCGTGTTTCAAATGTCACCCCTGCAAGAGTCTTCTATACAGTCCTGAGAGATTCCTCCTATTACCTTGAACAAATCACACAGGCTTTTTACCTGTTTGTTCACCTGTAAAGAGAAAGATCTTGCTTGCTTACAACATTTTCAGGGTTATCAGGGGTAATACTTAAACAAAAATTAATCTATCCTGTAAAATCCAAAATTGAAGTGGTTGGGGGGGAGGGAAGGCACAAGTGCCTCTTTATGCTATGCACAGCCATCTTCTTTCACCCTCAAAACTCTTTCTTTTGCGTTATTCTCTGAAAATAATGCAAATTGGGAAGACGGCCGTGCTGCTTCTTCAGTGGTTTTGGCTATCTTCAAAGCAATAACTTACAGTACTCATTGACTGAAAAACAAACCCTTGTGCACCCACCACCCCAACTGCTTAAATCAATCTAAAGTTTTCCACTAGCAAGTTGAAAAAACCCTCAAAACTTTGTGTTACAGCCATGTTCCAAGAGTGTCAAATTAATGAGTTAAGGCTTTAAAATGTAACTCTGCATTTACTCTTTCCCATGCATTGTAAAACTTCCAATAAGTACTCCAAGAATGACCTGATGTTCTTGAGGACAGAGGTAAGGATACATATTCATTGCCTTATCATTTATACCTTCCCAGTATCTCAAATCCTCAGCCAACACAAAACTTCCTTAAAAACCACAGATGTTTCTCTTTCAAGGACCCTCATTTGCATGTTGTTCTGAAAATAACAAAATATTGGAATGAATACCACTATAAGTACGCAGCCTAATCTAGTTTGTATTAGCTAATCCGGACAGTAGTTTATTTCCAGCCCAGTGGAACAGGCTGCAAAACTTGTCACAGTGCTGGGTGCATCCAAATGACCTGCAGTCACTGCAGTGAGTACAACACAGCACTTAAATCTATGCATGTTACCTGCTGAAATAAACTGTTTTAAAAATACCGGTATTTTTAACTGGATCAGAAGTCCTCCTTAAACTCTTTGATGTGAATTGAAGCTTGTGTTCATAACACAGAAAATAATTACATCTAGCAAGTTAAACTGTCTCTGTTTTAAAAGTCAGAAAGAAACTTGGAAAATTATTTGATTAGGCACTCTTCAGTAACTGCCTATGTCCAAGCTTTTATTTCACAACCGCTAAGTCTCTTTTCGGTAAGCGGTATGCTTCCTCATATTTATTGTATATCATGTGATAAAAACATTCACGCAGCTACTGGGAAACAGCAAAAAAAGCCTAGTTCATACGCTAGTGTACCTCATAATAAATGATTCTTTGGGGCAAGACTCATCCTAAAGAATGAATTACTAACTTGCAGAAGAAAAGTGTCAGTTTCTCCTTTTTTCTTAGCCATTGAGAAGGTGAGGAAAACTCCTCCTCTTGTAGGCTGAAGTAGTTTCACAAGCATCTTCTTGAAGAAATAAAAAAAAAAACAACTCCACAGCAAATAATTTTAAAGAACATAAAAATGTAACTCACACATTTTCGTTGGAAGTCAACCTCGTTAGAATTGTTATTTATTTCTCATTTCCCCACACTTTTTTTTTCAATTAAAATCTGAAAACAGAAATTCATTTGAAAACTTTTACCTTGACAGAAAGCTGTATCTTGCTGAAGTTTTGACTAGCTACGCACGTCAGCTAACATTTGCTGTTGGACTTTAAACCCATGCTAATCAATTACACAGTCTGATAATTCAAGGACAGTCTCCTTCCCTTATTGGATGCAGGGGGGAATATTGCCAACAAGGGTGAGGAAAAGGCTGAGGTACTTAATTCCTTCTTCGCCTCAGTCTTTAATAGTCAGACTGGTTACTCCCACAGTAGTCAGCCCCCGGTGCTGCAAGATAGGGAAGGGGAGTGGAACAAACCTCCCATGATCCAGGAGGAAGCAGTTAACAACCCGCT
>Ga0065711_1051658_pt1 | contig 10289 bp, 11 predicted proteins | sample Hoacrofraction12_FD_59098 | JGI IMG/M metagenome (GOLD analysis project Ga0065711, IMG submission 59098) | Hoatzin crop microbial communities from Cojedes, Venezuela - Epithelial fraction 12 v2 (version 2) | ecosystem: Host-associated > Birds > Digestive system > Esophagus > Crop | place...
GGTTGGACAGGGCTCTGAGCACCCTGATCTAGTTAGCGGTGTCCCTGCTCGCTGCGGGGGGGTCGGACTAGATGACCTCTAGGGGTCCCTTCCGACCCAAAACTTTCTATGATTCTATAATTAGGGGGGAAGGTGCAGCCAGCACTCAGGACACTAAGCGTTAAAGCCAAATAAAGAGTTAAAGTCAATAGACGTCGGGACGTGTTCCGATGAAGCTGCGTGGATGAGTGCGTCTGTTGAGACCGTTGCAGGCTTCTGCTGTAAATAGCAGAAAATAGTACAGTAGTGTTGGTCTAGACAGAAGTTCATGTTATGGAGTACTTAAACTTAGGTGAGTGAATAGGTGTGAGTTGTCTGCGTTGGGTTTCCTTCAGAGTGGATAACTTGGGTGGGGGAAGATCACAGCTTAAAAATATCAGCATTGAGAAAGGAAAAATAGAAGCGGGGTATGGTTCTGCCTCTCAGCATGTTAAAGAGAAGCAACGAGTGACCTGTTTGTCCCTGGCTTGGGGTGGGATGTGGTCTTCCCCGGGTGCAAGCAGAGCCCTGGAAAGCCTCCGTGTCTTCTAAGCAGGGGTGAAGTGGCCGATGGAAAAGCTTCTGATTTGAAGGACTTCACCGTCGCTGTGTGGTGTGGCTGCCCCTCGCCTCGTGGCACGCGTCTGGGCTGGGGAGCTGCGTGTCCGCCAGGAGAGGGGAGATTGAGCGAGCTCGTCCGTGTCGGGTCTCTTCAGAATTTGAGAGATGGGGATTAATCTAGCAGAAGGCTGTAAACAGTGTTACTTTGCAGCATTGGGTAGTTATTTGCTCGTCTTCATTAACTCATTCTCTGTATTTTTCTTTTGATTTGCAGTGAAATAAAGAGAGAAAAGAGAGTCCCCTCACCGGACGTTATAGTGTTATCCGACAATGAACCTTCTAGCCCTAGAATGAATGGTTTAACAAAAATAGCATTAAAAGAGACCAACACGGAGGCACTCATGGTGAGTCGTCTTGTCTTGACACACTTTCAGTTGTGCTGTCCAGGAAGAAGAAGACACACCAGTTGTCCCTACAGAGGCGATCCCAGGGTCAGTGGATACGTGGTGTAATAAAGGCGGATGTGCAAGCTGGGGATCTTGGAGCTGTTAAAGGGTGGTGTTCTTTTTTATTTTTTTCAGGTTCTTAACTCTTGATTTTTATACACTTCAAAAGCGCACCCTTTTCAGAATCGGCTTTTTAGTGGATGCAATGTCCCTTACTCAGCATGGCAGAACACAGATTTGTTGTCTGACCCTTCATCTGACTTTGTCTGCTGGTTTTGCTAGTGAAAATATCTCAGGAACTTTTTTTTTTGCCTTTGAGTTCTTTCTCCATGCCCAGTTTGTGTCCATACATTGCAGGCTTGTCAGTGATATTAAGACATACATGACAATTATAATGCTGCGAGTTCTTGTCGTAACTTGTATGGTATCTATCTTTTCCCTCTCCCTGCTCCCTGTTTTCCCATCCTCTGTTGCCTTGCCTGGCCCTGCAGAAGAGCAGTCCAGAGGAGCGTGAGAGAATGATTAAACAACTAAAAGAAGAGTTACGGTTAGAAGAAGCAAAACTTGTTTTATTGAAAAAGTTACGGCAAAGTCAAATCCAGAAGGAGACCACTACTCAGAAGGTATTTATTTTCCTACAGATACTATCATCTCATCTTTTGAAATGGAGGGGAACAAATTTAAATAACTGTGGCGGTTGCCATAACCTTTGGAACATAAGGTAGCTTTCAAATGAAGCATATCTCACAATCTTTCTGAAGTTTATAGTGGTTTATCCTGTTAACCATTCCTTTTTGTGGAATTCCTTTTTTTGTCTTGCCAAGACCAAACGGCAAGACAGTTTATCCTATCGACTGTAGTCAAAAGCTGAAGATCTTTTTGTTAGAACTCCAGTGCATTTATGAATGTAATATGCTTCCAGTTGTTAAACACTCTGTCCAGTCCTTAACGCTGCACAGAGATTGCTGAAATACCTGTGGAGGAGATGCTTGCACATAACAAACGTGCTGACAGGTAGAGTTAAAGCGTTTGAACCCCAGGCTCTGGGAGCCAATGGCCGAGGGCCGTGCTTCGTGCTGCGTGGCAGGAGCCCAGGTCTGGGTTCCAGGATTTGCCAGGTGAAGCGAGTCTGCGCTTAGCTGCACGCTGTCATCATCCAAAAAAATCCAGGCAGCCCCTGGAAGGAATGGTTCAGCCCTCCCACCCTGAACTCCCTTCCCTTCCTCCTCTCTTCCCCCCACCCCTCATCTCGCACAACCACGCGCAATTTCCAGAGCGCTGGGAGGAGAACTGTTCTCGTCAGAAACTAACCCAGCCAAAAAAAACCAAACATCTGCCTTTTTGTCAGAGCGGTTGCCTGGCGTGCTCGCTCCGTGTGCCGTTCACGCTGGCGGGTGGCAGGAGGAGAGCAGAGGAGGCTGGGAGGCGAGGAGGCATGCGAACGCCCCATGTGCTGCCATCGAGGCACAAGCTCAGCTTCAGGCGTCCATAACAATGGCAACTAAACTATTTTATTTTACAGCGTGTGATGCTGACTTGATGGATGCTGTGATGGGGGCGATGTGTAGATTTAAGTGCCCTTGGCGGTGCGGATGGATGTTAAATCCATTCTCGTGGCTGGTTTTGGTTGTTTTATTGGCGTCTTTCTCCCGGACTTCAGAGTGCTTTGGCAGATGGGATTAAAACTAGTGCAAGTACCTGCGTCACTCCACTCGCTGCTGAACGCTGAGCAGTGAGCTCTGGATGTTTGCACTAACTAGGGTGGAACAGCATATTCTAAACTTCTTAAAATCTGAAGTCTTTTTCCTAAACTTTTTTTCACTTTGCTTTATGCCTGAACCTGATTCATTGAGACCGGTAGTGATGGTGGAGAAGACCGCAGTGGGCTGTAAGCTGAGACTGCTAAAATAGATTTCCACATTGCTCTGCTCTTGGTGTACAGGCTCTTTTATTTTCCTGGTATAATCTTATCTATACTTACCTAATAACTTCTTCATTTAAATACGCATGTTGAGCTGCTTGGAGGAAGAAAGGGAGGGGGGAGGAGGGAAACCACAGTCTTTGAAGATTCTCTTACTGAGGCGCAAGGAGGTAAACGCTTTTATTCCCTTAGCTTCTGTAATTCTGCTTTACACCCTTACACTCGTCTGCTTTCTTTCTGGTTTTTCCTCTTCCAGCCTGCTGGTTCCTCTGGGAGTGCTGTGGCCACCCCTCCGCCCTTGGTGCGGGGACCGCAGAGCGTTCCTGCTGGCAAGCCGTCCCTCCAGGTCAGTGGGGTGGGCCAGGCTGCCAGGTTCAGGGCGCGGAGCAGAGCGGAAGGTGCACAGGCCAGGCCAGGACAAACCCTCACGTTAGTGGCTTGGAGCTAGGTGGAATTTTTCTGTTTAACTCCCGCAAACCCCACTATAAGCATTTTAAGAACAGTCGGGGTGGGAGATAAAGTAGGATGTCAGCCGCAGATAGCAGCTCTCATGAGCTTATTTTTTCAGGGGGTGATCATCCTGATCCACCCTGCTGATAAATACGTCCACGTTAGTACTTACAACCTTTGGCAAAAGAGGAGGCCGTGGGGTTATGTCAGAGAAATATTGTGGTAGCCTGTTGCCGTACCCTCAAGAGGCAGAATTGTGCCCCCAGTATGATTAACGGTAAGGGCTGAGTGAAGCATATGATTTTTCTCCTTTGACTTGGTGGCTGAATGGCACACGATGGTAGGAGAGATCTTGGTTCAAATTAAATGAAATGTTGGAAAGCCTTGGGGAAGCACACAAAAGAAAAGCAGAGGCAATTGACATCTGTCAACTTCATCTTCCTCTTGAGCCTAGTATCTTGTTTTGCTTTTGGATTTCAAACATTTCTGGTTATTTACCTTGGGCCAACTGGAAACATCGTTCAGAACTGCCTCAGCACAAAATGCTTTCATTTGGAAAATGGCAACTCTTCCTTTCGAAATCCCCGAGGATGCTGTGCTGGAGGGAAGGGGTCAATTTGCCATCCATTGAGGAACCATGCACAAAACCTAAAGCGATCTGTCAGCTGGAGTAATCTCTTCCTTGAGGCGAGTTGCCTTCACTGAAGACAGCACTTTCAGAGGAACCGGACCACGAGTTAAATCATCAGCAATCAGTGAAACTTCGGTTGGACAGAGCAGAGAGCTGGGAGCTAAGAATCCAGAACTGAAGTTGTTCTGTCTAATTTGTGGTGTTTGTGCGCGTTAACCTAACCTCCATCTGCTTTTGCTCCACTGTAAAAGCTCTACTAATTCCCACGTGTAGGAGTTAACATTTGGCCTTCAGCTGAAAGGCGTAACAGAAGCGGACGCAACTTCCCACCTGCCTAAGTACGTGTGTACGCATGGTAACTCCTGAACGCGGGAGCTTCGGCGTCTTCGTTCACAGATGATGGTCAGTCTGGGGCTTGAGCGAGGGAAGTGGCAAGGTGTGGAAAGCCACGGGAGTAGGATGGAGAGGCTTGTTGCTCTTGAGCAGCGTTTCTTTCTCAGGCTCAGTTGTGTAGCATTAGTGGTCTGCGGGAATGTAAGTGATGCGTAAAACCGTATCGCCTTTTGTAGCATCAGGAGAAGCTTTGAGGATTTAATGCACTCTGCAGCCCAAAAAGCATGGGCAGCAATTTTTCAAGCTTCTTTAGCCCGATTCCTTTTCTTTTTCATTTTTTTCTAAAGCTTTCTCCTTCTCTTGTCTCTCTTTTTCCTCCCCAAAGACATGCACATACCCAGTCTGCTCACCTCCCCGGGTTCCTGCGTCTCCAACTTCTATCTGCCCCATGCTTCTCCTTGAAGACAACACTTTATATTTCCCCGTTCTCTCACTCCCCCCCAAAATACACTTTCTGGACACCAATTGCACTGAAGCCAGCCCGGCCGTCTTGTCCTGCAGTCTTTCCGCTGGCCCAGCACGGGCACAGCGTCCGTCCCATCAGCCAGCGAGGAGAGCTGCGCTCGTACCCCTGCTCTGGGGCTGGGGTTGTGGCGTGCCTCCTCGGTGCATCTGAGCACGGGAGTTCTCAAGCTGTTGAATTTTAGCGGTGGGAGGGCAGATGACAGTGTTGGTCAGGACTGCTCCTTATATTGAATTCTGTGCAGGATGAGAGAGAACAATCCCCGAGCGTGCAGCCAGGCTGCCGCCGCGTCCTTACCGATGTCTGTAGTGCTGCGTAAGATGTCAGACCCTGCTTTGTCAGCACACTGAGCAGCAGAAGAGAGCATGCACACAAATACACCAGGACAAAACAATGCGAGTAAACTATTGTTTTGTTTTGCAGACCTCTTCTACACGTATACCAGGCACTGTTATTCCTCCTCCCTTGGTCCGTGGAGGGCAGCAGACTTCTTCCAAATTAGGAACTCAGCAAAACACACAGATAGTAATGCCGCCTCTTGTCAGAGGAGCACAGGTAAGTATTTACCTTGCGGTGGAGGCACTCTGGTTTTCCTTAAAGCATCTGAACTAATTTCTTAGTCATCTTGCTGCTTGTCTGGAGGGAACCCATGAAGTTCCTGCTGGAATTTCTTAATAGGGCTGTATGTATTGCTACTGAAAGATCCTGCGTTGTTCCAGTTTTGCCTATCGTGCTGTCCTGTAACGGTTCAGGGAAGTGTGAGAAAATCCAGTGGTGATGCAGGATACTGCCTTTACCTGCGTAGCTGCTTCCCTTAGCTGCACTGCAGCAGTTTGTTTGCCTTTATTATGAAAGTTAACGTACAGGCTTGCAGCTTCACCTGCCTTTTAGGAGAGTGGCAGCAGAGGAAATGAAACGCAATCCCTTGTTCTTCCATTTTTTTCCCCCTCATTATTCTTTCCATCGTATCAGTTTCTCCTTTTCACATGCTAAAACTCAGGTTTTTTTCCTCATTGTCTCTTTCTTGCGATTGAATAAGAGCTGCTGGAATGAGATAGTTGACTGGAAGTCTGAAAGTGCTGCTTTGCAGGGTCTTTATCACCTATAAGAGAAAATAGCGGTGTCACTGGACGAGCAGGAAGCAGTGTTCAATTTGATACGGGCTTCTAAAATTATGACTTCTGTGGGATACCAGGGAAAAAATATTTCATTGTTAAATGAGGATTTGTTTTGCAGTGAAAGGTCTGCTTTTATCTGTTGCATAGCCAGCATTAAGGAGGAAGGCAGAGATTCGGTATTTCATTTTCTTTCTGTTCTGATTATGGAGAAGACCTCATTCTGAGAAATAGCGTTCCTAATGCCTTTAGAATGAAACAGGCTGGACAGTTATACATTTGGAAAGAAACTTGACTCAGAAATTTGGATTTTTGGCACAGCTGTTTTGGCCATAATGTGATGGCCTCGCATACGAGCATCTCGTTTCGCGACACGTTGTACTTGTTTCATTTTGACAGAGGGAAAGGGAAAAACATCGCATTTAGACACGGATGTTAATGATCACGCTTTCTTTGCGTTCCCTGCCCTGCCTCATTTCCACTGTCTCACGTCATCCCGTTCGACTCCCACCGCTTACCTCCCGCTATCTAATCCTCCCCATTGCTCATGGCACCATTGCATCAGCCCATTTCTGTGTCTTCCCAGCAAATCCACAACATCCGACAGCACTCCAGCACGGGGCCGCCTCCGCTGCTGCTGGCGCCGCGGGCATCGGTCCCCAGCGTGCAGATCCAGGGGCAGCGAATTATCCAGCAGGGTCTGATCCGCGTCGCCAACGTCCCCAACACCAGCCTGCTTGTCAACATCCCGCAGGTGAGTTCGTGCGGTGCTTTGTGCCAAACACAGCATTCGTCTCGGAGGAACAGAGGTGAACGGTTGTAATTAATGATCATTGGGTTGCTGTGTCTAAGTTGGCATGGCCCACTGTCATCTAACTGAGGCGGCTGCTTATTACTGCTCCTTGTTCTTCCCATGCAGTCCCTTTCTCTGTTCCTGTTCACCTCCTGTACTTACAAATGAAGAAAAACGTTACAGAATATTGGAAAGAAATCGGTGTATTTCAGTGACCTGAGTGTTGCACCTCATTTCACGTTTGGTATTTCAGTACGGAGCTGGCTGTTGGGATATCTTTTTTTTCTCGCTTCCCTAAGAAGCATCAGTGAGTGTCCAGGGCTCAAAATGGGTTAGTGCTTCCGTTTGAAACACCAAGAGATCCTGAAGCAGCAGCTTAACATCTACCACTGATACTGGCATACCAAGGGCTATAGAAAAAGGAAGCAATTTAAAGTCAGTGCTTGGACAAAATCATAAAGAAAAGGGCTCCTTTTTGTATTTTTCTTTAGAATTTCTAAAACTGCCTTATAAAAATGATCAGTAAAGAAAAATGGAGTTCTTCAGAAAACGAGTTAAAGCATCAGACAACAGGCGTTGCAGTGTTCGGTCACCTGCGAGAACAAGATGTAGCGGGAGGCGGTTTGGTCTGGTCCTGAGCAGCAGCCGTCATCGCACGCCCAGCCCCACGCAGGGTCGGAGCCAGCGCTGCTTCCCTCCCTCTCATCCCTTTCGGTGGAGAGGAGCGCGTGTCTCGAAAGCACCGAGCCCTCCGGCCCTTGTCACTGAGCTGTGTCGTGTTTCCTCCCAGGCTTCACCGACTTCAATCAAAGGTACAACCGTGACATCCGCTCAGGCCAACGCTACCACGACCAGCGCCGCTTCCATCGTCAACTCCAACGACTCGCCGGCCAGCCGGCAAGCTGCCGCCAAGCTCGCCTTGCGGAAGCAGCTGGAGAAGACGCTGTTGGAGATCCCCCCTCCCAAGCCGCCTGCGCCGGAGATGAACTTCCTGCCAAGCGCAGCTAATAACGAATTTATTTACTTAGTCGGATTGGAAGAAGTTGTGCAGAACTTGCTGGAAACTCAAGGTGAGATAGCATTACAAGTGCACCTCAAAGGCGAGGAGAGAACCTTTCCCATCTGGATTTTATCTCAATGGCAGGCAGCAAGGAGTTTCAGGTGTCGGAGGATTAAATTGTCATACTCTGTCAAATCACTTCCTTTAATAATTTTCAAACTGTTTTATTTAAAATTCTAAAAAACATCTAAAACATTTCTAAAAAAAAAAAAAAAGTTACAATTTCTCATAGGCTAGGCACTGATTGTAAAGACTTCTCTGAAATGCATCCAGTTCTCCCCGGAGCTGTTGATGTCCTAGCAGCCTCTTGCTCGTCCGGCACCACGAGATGTTCTAACCAGTAGCTAAAGAAGCATCCACTGGGTGCCTACGCACACACTCACAGAAGGGAAGAGTTTAAAGATTTATAATGCAAAAGGCTGCAGACCGAGGGGTGGAGGGTTTGCTTTGCATTTTTTTTTTAATGCTGGAATATTCTTGAGGTTTCCCAAGTATCACTCACTCACAGAAGCCACAGATGGAGCTGAGCTAACCTGGTTGTGTTCTCCAGGTAAAGTCTCGGTTGCTGTCTCATCTCGCGAGCCCTATATGTGTGCTCAGTGTAAGACTGACTTCACCTGCCGCTGGAGGGAGGAGAAGAACGGAACCATTATGTGTGAAACCTGCATGACATCGAATCAGAAAAAGGCCTTGAAAGCTGAGCACACTAACCGACTGAAGGCTGCCTTCGTAAAAGCGCTGCAGCAAGAGCAGGAGATTGAGCAGAGGATACTGCAGCAGTCTCCCGTACAGACCAAGGCAGACCCTATAGCGCAGCACCACTCGCTCAAGCAGGTGAGGCTCCTGGGGATGGTGGGACAAGGGTCCCGTGGCTCCAAGCACAAGCGCTCGGCGTGCAGGCGTGAAGCTGCTGCGTGAGCTCGCTGTATTTAAGCTTCCCAGTCTGGGTGTTTGAGTGTGGGCTTAAAACCCGGCTGGGTAAAGTGGTTTTTGTTGTGTGGGGACCTGATACTTAAATTATGTTCTCTGTACCTGAAGAACAGAAGAGAGTGGTGTTTTCCTGCAGTGTGATTTTAATTATCCAGGATGTTTAACTCGTGTCCTGCAAACTCTGTTCCTGAATATTTTTTTGGATGTACCAAATGGAAAGAGGTGCTCCAGTGGCGAAGGCACAAGAGTAAATTGACTTAGGATAGGGGGAAAAAAAAAAAATTGGCTTGAGCCAGGAACATGTAATGTTGCTTGTGAAGTTCTAAGGTGCTGGTAGCAACCATCCATGGCAGACTGGGTCTCGCACGCCTTGTAAAACCACCTGGCAGCTGGGGGAAGACAAAAGCTCTTTAAGTTCTGCTTTGGGTTGAAATAATCAAGGTACTGGTGATCTAGGAGAGGGAAGCAGAGTGCTGCCTGTGTGTGGAGGTGCTTACACAGCGTGTTTTTTGCAGCTTTGCCGTTGATTATAATTCCTCATCCCTACAGGTGCTTTCAGAAGTAGAAGGTGGGTTCTTACTTTGAGGTAGAGGGGTCTTGGAAGTTTCCAGCCCTGAAACTGTAGTAACGCATTCCACGCTTGGCAGAAGCAGCCAGGGAAGGAGAGGGCTGGTGAAGGTTCATGGAGGCTGTTGTACTTGAGAGACAGAAAACTGCTATGCCTGTCTTACCCATTGCTCTCTTGGCAGACTTCTAGCCAGATGTCTCGAGGTCCTCCTGGAGCTCCGCGAGGAGTGTTGCATGCATTTAGCCAGTCACCCAAGTTGCAGAATGCATCGTCTGCAGCAGCACTTGGGAGCAGGCCAGGTAAGCATGCTGAGAGACCTGTCAGCAAGGGCAGCGCTGCCGCCTGGAAGAAGACTTCCATCAATACAGGTAGATTTTTCTCTAAATTAGTTTCTTTTCTTTGTACTTACTAGCTGCACTCTATCCAACAATCATAGTTCTTTGGGTAAGGGTGCTTTCTCTTTGACACTTCCTGCATGAAGGCCTGACGGTACCGAGGCTTTGCTCTTAGCGTGGTTCTTGGCACTTGCTTTTGGTGTGGTTTTATGCTAGTCAAAAGGGGCGGTCAGGTGGCACTACCAAACCGAAACGTCTGCTGTACCCATTTATAAAGAGACTCAACAGATGTAGTGTCCGACTGCTCGTCGTTGGGTCCGTGTGTGCAGCCGGTACTGCGCTGCAGGAGTTGGTCATTGGCTGAATTCAGTCATTTGGTTTCGACTGGTGTTTTCTCTTTGAGGGTGACACGCAGTGAATGGGTGGGTTTGCTCTAGGGGGGGCTCAGTGCACACTGACCGAATCCCAGCATGGCAGGAGTTGGCAGGGACCTCTGTGGGTCACCCAGCCCAACCCCCTGCCCAAGCAGGGTCACCCAGAGCAGGCTGCACAGCACCGCGGCCAGGCGGGGCTGGAATATCTCCAGAGAAGGAGACTCCACAGCC
>Ga0065711_1051659_pt1 | contig 10289 bp, 6 predicted proteins | sample Hoacrofraction12_FD_59098 | JGI IMG/M metagenome (GOLD analysis project Ga0065711, IMG submission 59098) | Hoatzin crop microbial communities from Cojedes, Venezuela - Epithelial fraction 12 v2 (version 2) | ecosystem: Host-associated > Birds > Digestive system > Esophagus > Crop | place...
CCCCCCCCAGCCGACGCCTGCCCCAGTGGGTGAGGGGGTCCGGCTGCACATATCTGCTCTGAGGGGACCGCCGCAGCCGTTCGGGCGGTAACCGTCGATTACAATTCATATCCATCAGGGCTTTTTTTTAAGATTTTGGCCTCGGAGGGAGCCCCTGGTGTGAGATAACGCTTCACGCGGCACAGCAGGCACTCGCTGTCAAGGAGGCCGAGCGTCGACGCCGGGCTGCGTTGTACTCAGGGAAAAGTTTTGCCCAATGTATTGTGAGGTAAATTATTTCAGATTTCATGTGAAAAGAGTAGAGTCCGTTTGGGGATGGGGTGTAACCATTCCATTATCGAGTTTATAAGGCAAACAGCCTGAACCCTGCCTCGCTCGAGCCAGGCATCGCTATGGGGTGTTGAAGCACATCACCCAACTACCGCATCCATCCAGGGCTGAAGCAAAGCTCAGTGCAGACAGTGTCGTTTCATTGATTAAATCACAAGAAGTGCTTAAAATTAGGTTCTTGGATAATATTGTACATGAAGCTGCGCCTGATCAAGGAAAGAGCTTCTACTGACTGAGGAAATTGGATCAGGTACGTGGAGGTTAAGTAGATCCAATTTGAAAAGCATACTGTAAATAATTAATGGTTGTTAGGGTCTTATTCTAGTCAGATTTTAAAAGAAAAGTGGAAATCAGAAACCCTAAAGTGGTGAAAAAGTGTCAGGCAAATGTGGAGGTCAGATATGTGCAGTATTTTGATAAAAACAGGGGGAATATGAACACAGACATATAAATACAGGACAATGCATTTAAATATGAGCTTTTCCCCTTGATGCATTTGATCTGAAAGTCGCAATGATTAATCGCCCACATTTTCCCAAATACTGAACTGTTGTCATGCAAAATCTGTCAAAATAAAGGAATAACAGCACAAGAAAACTAGCAAACTTAAAAAACGATCTGTTTCTAAAAAAACACATTTGAAACATAACATAGCACACAACATAGCTGTACAATATTTCTTACGAAACACAACATGAGCACTTTAGAAAAGGACACAAATCCAAAACAATCAAATGGGTTTAACATTTAAATCCCCCGGAGCTGGTTCTGCTAAGTTTCTTTCCACCTTGGTCATCATTTTGTCTCATGGTAAGCCCTTGGGTGTCACGTCCCTGTCATATGCAGATCTTATAAATTGTAAATTATAATCAGAGTAGAAATTGTGGCATCGAAGGCAAAGCCTGGGAACCAGGGAGGATAGAGGAGGACTGTATATGCGCTCAGAGACACTGGGGTGGCTGTGGTCACCCAAAGGAGAAGCCCACCGTGGTGGAGAACCTACACTATCTTGCACGAACTACAGTCTCTGCAGCACGTGGACTGTGTGCAGAAGTTGTGAGCCCTGCGTGTTTTGTTGTTCTCAGCGCTGGAGTTGTCTGGGTCTCGGTCTTTCTGACAACCCTCCAGGCAGAGAAGTTCCCCCTTTAGGAATGCAGCTTTTAAGGAATTTGCAGCCCGCTTCACACTCCCTGACCCTTTGTACGGTGCCAAGGCTATAACCTTCCTATTGTGTTAATTACCGGTAGGAGCTGGAGAGAGACAGCAAAAAAAGGGAGCATGTGCAAGTGGATGAGCTCTGCTTTCACTGGCGCAGACCCAGACACGCAAATGGGGATTCAGCTCTAACTCTGATGTGCTCTTGAAGGAGCGAAGTCTACTCTGTGTCATACTCTTTGTTGCGATGGAGATTTGATGAGCCCTGACGCGTAATAAAGTTTAAATCATCACTTTGGTTTGCTAAGCGTTTGTTGCAATACAGGATGATATATATTTCTAATACTATGTAGTCAGAGCCTGAATTCTAGCGGGATGATGAGTGAAATGGAAAGAAAGTGTTACACCTACATCTTCCTACAGACCCATACAGTTTTTCAGTGTACATTGTAACTGGAGGACATGTTTTTCCAGCCATCGAGAAAGACAAAGTAGATGATTTAAAAAAATTGTTTCAAGCCTCTAACTCATTTACCCAAAGACCAGTAAAAATGCATAAAAAGCAGGTTAACGGTGTGACTACCCCTGATAAAAAAATTGTGTAGTAAATGACTGGTGACCCCCAGTGCTCTCCCTGTGTTTTGGTATGACAGCACGCTTGGCATATCTGTACATGAACTCTGTAGTCTGGACATAAAGACCAGGAGCAGAATGAGCTGAATTTGGAATCGTAACACTAAAAGCAAAATGTCAGTGCTTTTCTCAGCCTGTGTCAGAAACTGTCTACCATTTCCACATGGTTGCAGGTTGGATTTTTTGGTATGGACTTTCCTGATCTCCCAGTATTTCAGTTTTGGCAAGGAGAAAAGAAAATCTGTTCGAAGAAAAACATTAAAACAAAACAAAAAACCCAAACTAAAAAAACCCTCCAAAACCTCTTTAATGAAAATTTTGGATTTTAATCAACTGCACCACTGCAGAGAGTACATGAGAAGTTCCCATGGGCTTTCATGGTCGTTACGTGCACTTCCAGCCGTGCATGAGCTGACCTTTACAAGGGAAGGTTCCCTAGGAATCGCGCATGCCAACCACGTTTCTGAGGGCTGCGCTGCTGTGAAGGGCACTGCACGTACCACCGTGCTCCCTGGAAAATTCCCTTCTGGGCACGCAAAATTGGGGTGGACACAGCAGGAGATTTTAAAGGCTGCTGGATGGAAGGTGTTCACTGGTCATCTGTGCTGGCAGCATCCAGTTAAAACGTGCGGGGAGCAAAGCGATACCTCCCTCTTTAACCTGTCAGCAACTCTGGAAGAAATGGATGCTTAAGTTGTGGGTCCTTTAAGAGAATTGCCTCCTTTACTCTGCTTGGACAGAAAACACAAAAATTAAGTCTGACCTTTTCACAAAAAATAAAGTGAGAGAGACAAAAGATGCAAGTCCGTATCCTTCTCAGACAAACATCTCATTGAATTTACTGCCACCGCAGGTCCAAGTAAAACAAGCAGGATTCGGCCCATAAACTTTCATTCCAGCTGCCAGAGCAAAATTTTTAATTGATTAATACAAAATGAATTTGCAGCAATACTGGGTTGCTATGGAACCTGAGCAAGGAGGCCAAGTCACTTTGCGGTATGTGCTGTTTCTCCTTCAAAAATACAAAACAGAAGGACCAGATAACACATTCATTATGCACACTCTTGCAATTTGGAAGTTAACTCAAAGAAAAAACAAAACGGATTCCAAGTATGGGCCCCTTGGCATCAATTTGTAACAATCTTATATATCCGCTTGCAGTGAACAGTCAAAATTATGTTCTTTGGACTTGAGGCAGGAATAATATAAGTTGAATATCTCTGTATGAATGATACGTTACTTGCACATATTCAGAGGAAAACAGAACATAAACTTCAATTTTATTTATGTGCCAGTATTTCAGATTAAGATTAAAAAAAATCAGGGGAAGGTATGTCACAGTATTTGGTAGATTTATGAAAGTACTTAAGAAACACAAACTTTGGAAATGGGTTAACGCAAAGAATCTGTTTCCCAGCCTAACTAAGGCACTCCGCAAAATGCAGGCAACCGCTTTAGATTTAGAGAAGAGACAGACCAGAGCAGACTCTAAATAGTTAGGGGAAAGTAAGACAAACAATAAACATGACTTCAGTTTATGCTAGACATTTGGCTGTACTATTTCAGAATACTGTGTGTTCCTAGAACTACTCTGTCTCTTGCAGGATTTGGCCTTCAGAGATCAAGAGCTGATTTAAAACGGGTGTGTTCATGCTAGGATGAATTGAAGGGCTGCCAGGAATACAGAACACTCAAGGAGATACTTTTAAATGAACGATAGTAAATTGTTTCATAGACTATATTCTGTGGATTATACTCATATGTTTACAATTTGTCCCAAAAGAGGTGAAAAAGAGTAGATATAGAAATGCTGGCGTTTCACAGAACTGATACCACAAGGCAGTGGGATTTAATAGTTCTCAATATAGTGTGCAATCAATAAATCATTAATATCAGCTTTTTTTCCCATAGTACCCTCTTCTGTCAAGCTTCAAACAAGAATCTTTAAGAGCTTTACAAGTACGGAGTATGTAAGCTTTGAAATGCTGTTATCAGATCTGTTGGGTTCTGTTATCCGATTGGCTGATTGGATTGTCTGGGGAGCAGACTTACACTTCTGACAGATAGGGAAACTGAGGCACGGAGAAGTGAAATAATTTGATTCAAAAATCTGTGGTTTCCTGTATCTGCATACTGTATCTCTAGCCACTAAAATAGTCAAAAAGGCCATTTGTCATGCTCAAAATGTTTTAAATTAGCAGAATTCCCACCATAAAGGAAGGACCGGGGGCAGGCAGAAATACTGTCATTGCGATTACCTCAGTGCAGCAGCTACAATAGTTCTCACTTCAGAACTTTTAAGTCATGCTGCTGAAAATGCTTTATGCATCCTTAAAATATGGACGCTTCTAACAATGGTACTGGTGCACCAGTAATGGTAAGTGCCATAACAAACAAAGGCCATCACAATACAGCTCTGGCCTTCAAACACAGGGGGCTGGTATACGTTGGGAGTTCATAGGAAGGCTTTATAAGTGATAGCACAGTGAATTCTGTAGTGTGCTGGCTGGGTGTATTATCCTGTCGAAAGAAAGAGTGTAAACAGATTCATTTTTTGTCTTCCCCTCACTTTGCACGGTGGTTATGAGTGATTTTTATTGACATCCAAACTAAATCTTATTGAACTATATTAGAACTGTAGCTAGTCTTGCGCTGGAGAAAACCATGACCTGCTTACACAGCGGAAATGCTTAGGTACCACTGTCTGATAAAATAAATGAATTAACAAATAAATCTAAAACTCAAGGAATTTCATCCCACACTGTATCTGATTGATTAAAACCCCGCAAGCATAAAGCAGTACTGCAGGGTTGCGATCTTCTTGTGTGAAAGAGCCGTATTTGAAAAGTGGCGAGCGGAGTGGGCACCAGGACACCTCTGAGATGGATTGCTGACAGCACACAGGACAAGGTGGGAAGGGCAGTGCCCTGCCTGCATGGCTGAGCTCAGTTCTCCGCAGAATGTAAAAGGCAGTGATTTGCTCCGCTAGTATTTCAGGGCATTGGAGATCCTGCTGGGTTGAGGAGGGGAGCGGGAGAATATCTGGCATTTTGCTTTTCAAGCTGAAGGGGAACATGTTATTTGAAGACGAGCCCTGATTATCACATGGTAAAAAACTGTTTCAGCATCCAGGAGCCTCTCTCCCTCAGAGACGGAGAAAAAAGGGATTTTCCTGAGGGACAAACAGCATTCATGCCTTTCCTGTGGACAAGATAAAACAACTCTGGAAAATGAGCAAGCTGAGCTAGCTGCCTGGCAAAATATGTCAGTAAATCATAGGAGTAAGGAATAGTTGCGCAGATTTATTGCTGTTCTTTAACAATAGGTGGTCACAACATTCTTAGTTCAACACGGAATATATATCTTGTGTTTAGAATTGATTAAAAAAGCAGTCTTGGAAGACTACTCTTAGTTATATTTCCTGAATTTCCACCTGCACTTGTGTTTATTTTATTTAATTTAATTTTCTGTATTTGATTTATAGCTATGGAGCCAGAGGGGAAAATAAATGAAATAAAGGGGACAAATGAATATCATCTTAACAAGAAAAACCTGGGCAGCTGCCATGTCACCAAAATTAAGAAACGAGTAGTTGGGCCTTGAAAATGAGAAATAATCACATGCCCTGTATGAAGACTGGCATATTGGGAAAAAAGGGCCATGCAAGGTTAAGAAGGAATGAATAAATTCACTTGGACTGAAGTGGAGTATGAAGAACATATGTTACATGGACTTCACCTGCTTTGTGGGTGATTTGTGTACTCTTCCAAACAGTGTTTTTTCCCTCCCCTGTACTGTGAAGATACGCGATGATTTTCTTTATCCATTTGCCAGGATGGTATATTTTCTATCAAGGAAGTCACAAAGTCAGTGTCAGCAGGAGCTCGGGAACATTCTTGTTCATACAGGGCAGACCACAGGCAGACCTTCCTATGGGTGGAAAATGTCTAGAATGGCAGCGGCTCCATGCGGGGCGATGTGATGCTGGGATGTATAAAAGCACCATGACTGTATGCCTGTTATCTGCCTCTGTCCCAGCACAGATCATGGATCAAGCATTTGGGACTTATGCAATTATTCCCCAAATGAAGCAGAAGGTAGAAGGGGACAAAAAATAACCCAGACCTCAGATCTCCTTTCCCCCAGCTCCTGAGGTTACTAACCTGACCCAAACCAGCAGAAAACAATTATCCATTGAGCAAGATGGAGCAGGGAGGAAATTGTTCCCTTCTGAAATGCGGTTCCTCCAGGGCTTGGGGTGCTCTGGAGCAGCATAGCCGCACTTATAATTTTTTGCCAACACAAGAAAATAATACGGCAGATTTTCAGAAAATTACATGGCCAATTGCCTGAGCCGGATACTCAGCTTGCTTATTTGTAGGCACAACAGTAGAAACAGATTGTATAAAGTTAGCTACACAATTTTCTGAAACATCAGTCTGCAAGGCTGAGACTGTGCTGTTATTCAAACGCGCAAGCAGGTAATGTAATTTCCAAATATGTGGGAGATTGCTTGTATCTCTTTCGAAATCAAAGAAGTAAGGATCAAGACAGAAAGACTCTCTTCTGATAAAGACAGTATAAACAATCCTAATCACCACAGAATATTTATATCATTCCTTGGGAAATATTTATGCAAGTAATTCATATCATCTAAAGTTTTAAGGAAAATGCAAGCCCCTAATTATGGATCAGCATTACAAAAGCTTGCGCAGCTTTACTCAAACCCAACTTGTAAAAGAATAATGTAATCAGTAGGCAGGCTGATGAGCTGCCCGTGAAATGGCCTCTCTCAGTCTGACACTAATGCTCTATCTGATCCAAAACACCCAATACAAAGTATGAAGTTCTCTGCGAATGATTACATGCAAATCTCCTAAAAGGTCCATTTTCCTTTATTTGAACACCAAACTGTAGGCTTTGTAGAAATTGCTTTCTCTAAGCTTAGTGCTGACAAAAAGGTTTACACTAGCCTTGCAAAACTTTTCCTCATGTGCTTCGTCAAGGCAAAGCACCGTTTCATATTCCTGTCACCCCAGCACAGAAGAATTATTATACATGGGCCATTGCAAGACTTTTTCACCTGCCCCAGCAAATAACATTTACACAAATATCTTGCAGGGTGGTTGACACTAATTTTCTAAAATTCACTTCTGAAGTAATGCCAGAGACAAAACTGTGGAACGTTAGAAACCAACCGAAATTGCATGACATTAGAGCCCACCTACCAGGGAGCAAAACTACTGCATCCTATAGCCAAAGCACCAAAAAATCCACAAGTTCAGCTCATGGTCAGTGATACACTTTGGGACCTTCCTGACTGGTGTGGATGGTTTTTACATACATTGTATGCAAAATAATACATGGTGGGGCAAACTAGCCTGTTAAGGAATAAGATATGAATTTCCCCTTGTTAACTAGACAATCACAAAGGAGCATCTCTGGAAAGGCATAAAGATTGCAGTTGTTAAGAGAAATCCGGGGCTTCTTTGGGGAAACGAAGGGTAATGTGACATCGCACAGCAGAGTCACTGTAGCGTCTCGCTGCAGTCAGGGGAAGGGCAGCCTCATCTTCCCGAGGCCGGTTATCCTGTCTGCGATTTGCATTGGAGTGTCTTGTTTCTCTTCATTTATTATACAGGTAGACTTGGGTGATCCTAACTCAGCTGCATAAGTGCAAGTGACATGAACCCTGGGCTTAATGTCTAGAACCTGCCTGAAGATAAGGCAATGTCACTGAGACCTTATTGGCAGTGATAGTTTGGTTTGCTCCATAATACCTAAAGCCCGATCATATGCGCAGACTTAACACTTACTTTCCAAGCTCGTTGACAAAGGTGCTCTATAGTAGCGATGGAAGTGGAGACTAAACGCATAGGCAGCTGGAGATAAAAGTGGTAGTGAAGGAGAACTTTGAAGCAATGATATTTTATGCCTCTCTTGGGAAGAAACGTAGTCTGCCTGATTAACTACAGTCCAAGGAAAACATATGGCTGCAGATCTCTGGAGTGTGACAAAGGGTATCAAAGTTATACTGCAACAAGAATCCAACCCGTCTATCTGTAAGCTCTCTGGGGAGGAAATTTAGGGTGAGAGGAATGTTGCCTGAATAAAGAGATTGTATCTGTTCCTATTTTTGTTAAAATTACTCTTGGCTTTAGATTTCTGCACTGCATAAAGCTAATGAACTTACTTGTTAAGACTTTTATACCTACTGGGACAATTTCCACCTGATCCCGCTCTTTATCCCTGTTAGGGTGGGATGCTTGCATCCTGAAATTGTATGGAAGTCATTTTCCAGTGACTGTTATTTCTTACATTCTAGCCAATCTCCCTTAATTTTGGGAAGACCTTTTTCCAGTGCACAATTTCAAACAAAGCAAACAGCCTCCCTTCAACATCTAAGAGTCGTGGTTCAGAAGATCGTTCTCTTTCTTCAGCTGAGAAAAGAGATCAAGGCAATCTAGTGCTAGAAGACTCTTCTTAGATGGACTTCTAAGAGAATCTGATTAAGAAGAAATGTTATTTTCCATGGCAGTTTTTTTCTGTGAGCTATCCTTGGGGTTCCGGACCTCAGAACAGCAGAAAGCATCGTGAGGCTCCTGCAGAACAGGAAGTAGGATGGCTGCACCAGGTGGTGCTGAGCCTGGGTTAATGTGCTCTCGACACAAGCAGCAGGGCATGGTGCCATGCTAAAGGGGTAGGACCCCTAAGTCTGTCTCTCTGCAGCTAGGTTAATGATGGGTACAGTTCCTTTCCCTTTGGCTCTGAGAGATACCTGTGGTGTAACTGGGGAAGAGCTCTTCAGACCTAGCTGGTCTGATCCTTATGCACTGGACTCTCATTTGGCATCCACCTCATGCTCCCCCAGGAATGCATGTGAATCTTGCACATACCCTGTGCCTGGCACAACCCATTAAAGAATCAGAGCTATCCTGTGCCTTCCAATGCAGTTTCAACCTTTTTTTGTCTATTTATTCTGTAAGCTTTTTGAGACACGGGCTGCTTCTCCGTCTGTGCATGTGAAGCTAGCAAAACAGGACCTTGGTCTTGTGTTTGGCCATTAGGTGTTCTTGCAGTGCAATCTGTAAGAGTAGGGAAGTTATTTGTGCTCGAGTGGCTGTAATTATTGTGAAGGAGAGCTGATCACAATGTTCTGTAGGCTGTCAGAGGCGGAGAGTGTCCCTTTGCTACAATCTTGCCAGGAAGTTTGAAGTAAAGACCACACACTTACTGAAAAACCTGCAAAGAAGATGCGCAACCCTCATTGCTCTAATCCAAAGCTTCCCCTTATAAACTTCCATTTCAGCTTTGTTTTCCCAGAAAACTTCCTGAATTCTTGCTAAGGCAAAGAGCCAAAATTTAGCTATGCATCTGTAGGTGATGCTCATCTCTCCTGGGAAAGATTGCCAGGCAATGGTATTGACCAAGAAGGTGATGCAGGAATATGACAGTATTATGCCAGAAAAAAAACTGGTGTTGGACCAAAAATTTGCTTTGCATTTCTTTCAGGCTTAGAACAACATTAGCAAGTAAAAAGCAACAATCATCCACAAGAAAAAAGGAAATCAATACAGACAAAGTTTCAGGTTATTGAATGACACTGAATTGCAGGGTCCTGCACCTGGAAAGGAACAACCCCATGCACCAGTACAGGCTTGGGGTGGACCTGCTGGAGAGCAGCTCTGCGGAGAGGGACCTGGGTGTCCTGGTGGATGACAAGTTGACCACAAGTGAGCAGCGTGTCCTGGTTGCCAAGAAGGCCAATGGTCTCCTGGGGTGCATTAAGAAGAGTGTGGCCAGCAGGTCGAGGGAGGTTCTCCTTCCCCTCTACTCTGCCCTACTGAGGCCCCATCTGGAGTACTGCGTCCATTTCTAGGCTCCCCACTTCAAGGAAGATGAGGAGCTACTGGAGAGAGTCCATCGGAGGGCTATGAGAATGATGAGGGCACTGGAGCATCTCTCCTACGAGGAAAGGTTGAGGTAGCTGGACTTGTTCAGCCTGAAGAAGAGAAGGCTGAGAGGGGACCTTATAAAAGCCTATAAATATCTCAAGGGTGGGTGTCAGGAGGATGGGGCCAGACTCTTTTCAGTGGTGCCCAGCGACAGGACAAGGGGCAACGGGCACAAACTGAAGCAGAGGAAGTTCCGTCTGAACATGAGGAAGAACT
>Ga0065711_1051660_pt1 | contig 10289 bp, 10 predicted proteins | sample Hoacrofraction12_FD_59098 | JGI IMG/M metagenome (GOLD analysis project Ga0065711, IMG submission 59098) | Hoatzin crop microbial communities from Cojedes, Venezuela - Epithelial fraction 12 v2 (version 2) | ecosystem: Host-associated > Birds > Digestive system > Esophagus > Crop | place...
GGGAGGAGGGGCGGCGGGGCGGGGACCGGGCGAGGCGGGCCTGCCTCCCTCCGTCCCCCTGTCACGGGCTAATGAGCGGGGCAGGTCCGGAGGGCCGGGCTTCCTCCGCCGGAGCAGGCGGTAGGGCCGCTGACGCGGGCCGGGCCGGGGAGGCTACACTTCTTGTTTGAAATAAATCTTTCAAAAAAAAAGTGCTTTTGATTTTTTTTTTCCCCCTGAAACTCCGTGGTTATAAATATGAATGCCGGGGAAGCGCTGTAGCTGATATAGCCGCTGCCAGTCGCCTTTTCCAGGAGCCTGCGGGGCGGTGGGGGGCTCGGCTGAGGCGGCTCCCGCCGAGGCGTGAAAATGGTGGCAGCCCTTCAGGCCGCTCTGAGCTTGAAGGACATAAATCTGCACGTTATCAGAAATCTACACGTTACCAGAAATATGCACGTTATCAGAAATATGCACGTTACCAGACCTGCTGCTCAGCCGAGCAGTCTCTCCCCAGGTGTCACTGTCCTTACTCTGAGGAGCCCTCTAAGGGCTTCGTTTTCTTCTGCTGGAGAGCCCGCTCGGACACCATCTGGAAGTCTCCAGCAAAGAGGGAAATTAGTTTTCCCTGCTTAATTTTTCAGCCTATATCGCGATCAGATAGATGGCTGTCACCCGTGTGGCGTGTCCTTCCCTTGTCTGCAGGTCAGAGGTTGCGAGGCTGTGGCGATGCCGGAGCCGAGCCACCTCTCGAAACCCGTGACGTGGAAGGCGTGCAGGTGTCTCCGTGAGAAGTGCGTAAAGATGAGATCGTGGCCTGAGAGTTCACGAGCTGGTCATGCTCCTTCTTTTTATCATAAATTTTATAAAACAGCATTTCTTGTATCGTGTTGCAAATTTTCTGCGGGAGCTGTTTTTCACCAAAATTTTTTTTAATCTAGGGAAACAAACCGTTCTACAAAAAGAGACTGAAGTATCTGAGAGTCTGTGAGAAATAATCAAAGCTTTAAATTAAATGGAGGCTGATGTATTTTATTTCTGTGAGATTTAAATGATTCATTTTTACTTTATAATACGGAATTAAAAAGCTATGGTAGTATTGTGATGGCAGACCACGATGTTTTCATTGATTATGATTTAGACTACATATAAGGAAGATATTTTTTACGATGAGCCTGGTGAAACACTGGCACAGGTTGCCCAGAGAGGTAGTGGAGGTCACATCCCTGGGAACATTCAAGGCCAGGTTGGATGGCGCTGTGAGCAACCTGGTCCCTGCTCAGTGCAGGGCAGTTGGGCTAGATGACCTCTAAAGGTCCCTTCCAACCCACAGCATTCGATGATTCTATGATTAATGTTTCCAAAAAAGAAAAAAAATATTTTGAAGGAAATTTTGAAATATAGTTCATTCTTTCTCATTTGGGACACAATTGCCTTTTGAGCATTGTTATTTCCTGCAGAAATAAACTCAGACTTGAGCGAGATCTGATGTTACCACGTAAGGAATAATATGCTACAAGGCAGCTGGTTGTGTTATGCCAAATGTCTTCATTGTGCAAGAAATGTAGTCATGCCATGTCAAACTGCTCTTCCCTTGAAAAATGTGGTAACTAACTTGGAAGATGCTTTTTTTATATAGATTAGGTTGAGGTTTCTGTTTTCAGTCAGCTTAAAAAGAATTCTCTCAAGCTCAAATCAATACTTAAAAGCTTTTTTTTGGTGAGGATTTTTGGGGCCTGGGATGTTTTTTGCCCCCAAATCCTTCATCTTGATGAGGTACTGTGAGGCTCACCTTGTTAGGTCAAAAGTAGATCATTAATATTACTAGTCAGGACATACCTTCAGCACATGTTCAGCCCATGACCTTGCTATCACATGCCCTGTTTCCAACAAGTACAGAGCCGTAAGTTTTCTTTTGGAGTCCTAATGCAGGAATTGGCATTTGCAACCAGGTTTCTTTACCATTTTTCTCATTTGGGGAAAGACAGAAAAGATTTTGTATCTTGTTAAAGCTGCCAACTAGACAGCACTGAGTTCCACCAATGCCCAGTCTACCCCTCTGCAATTATAGCAAATTGTTTTGTGGGACCTCCTTCTCCACTGAGCTGCTGTCCTGTGCCTCAGAAGAAGACTGAAAACCTTACGACTGCTCCCAGAGGCCCGCAGGGAAAGCTGTGTCACAACTCAGTCTGACAGCTCAAGCCTGCACATGCAGCTGAGAATTATTGTTATTAAGCATCCCAACATGCTGACCTATTCTTAGAAATATGACTGTCATCTAAATAAGTACCTATTTGGGATTAAAAAAAAAAATGCATTCCTCCAGCCCCTGTGGAGGAATTAATGCATTATTAGAATCATAGAATGGTTTGGGTTGGAAGGGACCTTCAAGATCATCTAGTTCCAAGCCCCCTGCCGTAGGCAGGGACATCTTCCACCAGATCAGGTTGCTCAAAGCCCCATCCAACCTGGCCTTGAACAGTTCCAGGGAGGGGGCATCCACAATTCCTCTGGGCAACATGTGCTGGTGCCTCACCACCCCCATAGTAAAGAATTTTTTTCTCATATCTAATCTAAATCTACCCTATTTTAGATTAAAGCCATTACCCCTTGTCCTATCACCACAGGCCCTTATAAGAAGTCCCTCTCCAGCTTTCTTGTAGGTACCCTGCAAGTATTGGAAAGCTGCTCTAAGGTCTCCCTGCAGCCTTCTCTTCTCTGGGTTGAACAACGCCAACTCTGTCAGCTTTTCCTCACAAGAGAGGTGCTCCATCCCTCTGGCCATCTTCGTGGCCCTCCTCTGGACTCGCTCCAACACATCCATGTCCTTCTTATGCTGGGGGCTGCAGAGCTGGATGCAGTACTCCAGGTGGGGTCTCATGAGAGCGGAGTAAAAGGGCAGAATCACCTCCCTCGACCTGCTGGCTACATTTCTCTTGATGCAGCCCAGGATACGGTTGGCCTTCTGGCCTGCAAGTGTACATATTGCTGGGGTCATGTTGAGCTTCTCGTCAACCAACACCCCTAAGTCCTTCTCCTCAGGGCTGCTCTCAATCCACTCATTGCCCAGCCTGTGTTTGTGCTTGGGATTGCCCCAACACACGTGCAGGACCTTGCACATGGCCTTGCTAAACTTCATGAGGTTTGCATGGGCCCACCTCTCAAGCCTGTCAAGGTCTGTCTGGGTGGCGTCCCTTCCCTCCAGCGTGTCAACTGCACCACTCAGCTTGGTGTCATTGGCAAACTTGCTGAGGATGCATTCAATGCTACTGTCCATGGGGCCGACAAAGATGTTCAACAGCACCGGTCCTAATACTGACCACTAAGGAAAGCTACTCGTCACTGGTCTCCACTTGGACATTGAGCCATTGACCACAGCTCTTTGAGTGCGACCATCCAGCCAGTTCCTTATCCAGCGAGTGGTCCATCCACCAAATCCATGTCTCTCCAATTTAGAGACAAGGCTGTCATGCAGGACAGTGTCACAGGACAGAGTCCTTTAAACCCCAGTCACCTGAGCTGCTAAACAGTGTAAATAGCAGGAATTAGGTAACAGTTCAGTCACCTGCCTCTGTTTTTCAGTATTTGAGTCCATGTGCTTAAGGTAGCCAAAGGTCTACGGGGCTTTCCAACTGAAATGTTGCAGACTGATGGGTAGGTCATCTAGCGCTGTCTGCAGTATTCAAGCTAAGTTGGGTAGACCCAGCTACTAACAACAGAGGGAACCAAAAGGCATACCACGAAACAAGGCGATGCACTCGGCTTCTAACAAACTTGTGGATATTACTTGGGCTGTAAAGGGAAGAATTCAAACACTGCATAATGCCAGGCTGAAGACAACTTGGGCAGTGAGAGCTTGCTGCTTTCTTCCTGCTCTTCTTCCTCTGCGCACAAATGCCATAGGATACGTGTTTAATTACACTGCTGTGTATTTTTCCTTCTGTGAAAATCCTGCCTTGTCCAGTGGGTAGGATGCTCTGCCCTGAGCAGCCCTGCTTGTGACTGAACCCCCCAAAAGATATGTCACCCCCTGAGTTCAGTGCCACAGCACAAGGCATGGTACATCACGGTGGTTTTCCACACTTGGCCTCACTGGCCTTAGGCTCTTTCGGCCGGCGAGTCGCAGCGCACCCTGCGTTTGCCTCCGTCGTCTCCTGGGGTACCCGTTCACGCTGCCAGGGCATCTTCCGGGTTCCCAGCGATAAAGGATGAATGATACAGACTATGGATCCAACCATGTGCCCCTGTGGAAAATGCCTCTGTACGTGCAGGTAAACTGAAAACACACTACTACACAGCGTTGAAAATGGCACAGGCAAATGAACCAGCTATACCTCTGAGAATAACCTTACAGAAGGTTTCTCAAGGCGTCTTCATCTGTGTTGCAGGACTGAATCACACTTGTACCTCTCCATCCTGTCCCAAAGTTGGGTTGTTTCCTGTAAACTTCTGTACCAAATAAATGAGGGCTGAGCAAGACAGCGCATCAGTTACTAGCAAGGCTTACATTAAGTAGAGACACAAAATGAACAGGGTTTAACATACTTTCTTCTACTATTTTTATTGATTCCCCATGCTTACTGTGGTCTTTTGAGAAGCTTGGTAACCCTCAAGTTTTATTTTTCTTCATTTTGAAAATATCATCCTCATTACTTACTTTATTTTTTTATTTTCCCTAGATAAAAGAATCAAATTAGTTTAGTATGAGACAAAGCACTGCAAATGTTGAAACTCATTGTCAACTGCAAAAGCGTTTGTGTAGCAATACTGTAAACAACTTCAGCTCTGTTAACCATGCCTCTTTAATACGTAATAAGTGCAAAAAAAAATCTTAGGGAGTCTGTTTGTGTTATGCAGACTTTTTATAGGTAACCTTGTAAATTTATGTGTTATATTTAAGAACAAATAACCCCCAATAATGACGTTTTATCTGTCAATTATTTTTTTTTATAATAAAGCTTAGAGACTGCAAGCCTAAATCCATTGTGATGGGAGCAGTTCAAAGGCACAGAGGAATACCCTGACCATGTAAAAGATTAAAAAAAAAAATTCAAGCATAATATGGGTTATGCAGATTCACATAACATCTCACTTGTAGCATAAGAAATGGACTACAGTTTTTCTCAAGTCCAATCAAAGGGCTGTTTGCTAAACCAAGTTTCTTCCTAACAGCCAAAGGAAGAGGAAAGAAAAGCCTGGGATCATTTGTCTCACACATGGCCCAGCGCTGCGCCCCGCAATGGCCTGAGCACAGTTTTCAGATGCTATGGAAAGAGTATAACAATCTAAGAAGACAGAAATCAAAGCCTTACTATATGTCCAAGCCTTTGGATGGTAAAATCTTACTTGAGAATGGCTGAAAACAATGAAAAGTCCATCTACTGCCGGTTTTGATACCGAATAAGACAGTAAAAGCAAACAATACAAATCTGCCTTAACAAGTTTGCAGAATTTTTGTCAGTTCAAATTATTTTTGAAGGATCTGGCTATGGTCTATGGCTAACTGATAAAATACCTGAATTTCTAGAGATGTCAGATATTGAATATGGCCACGCTGGGAAGGAGAAGGTAAATGGCAACTAAAGCTTTCTGAGATTCTTTTCTGTGCCTTTACATTAATGTCTCTTTTCCCATGTTACTGAAACACAGTAATTTCTCTTCTGCTGCTTGGCAGGTATATTGAATAAAAATATATGGAAAAGTGCTTATTCTTAGCTTTCCCAAATCTGCTGCATTAGAAAGAGGCCTAGTGAGATAACACAAGACCTGGCTTGTTTTTTAAAACTGGAGAGAGTCAAGCGGAGGGCTATGAGGATGATGAGGGGACTGGAGCATCTCTTCTATGAGGAAAGGCCGAGGGAGCTGGGCTTGTTTAGCCTGGAGAAGAGAAGGCTGAGAGGGAACCTTATAAATGCCTGTAAATATCTCAAGTGTGGGTGTCAGGAGGATGGGGCCAAACTCTTTTCAGTGGTGCCCAGCAACAGGACAAGGGACAATGGGCACAAAATGAAGCACAGGAAGTTCCGTCTGAACATGAGGAAGAACTTCTTCCCTCCGAGGGTGACGGAGCCCTGGAACAGGCTGCCCAGGGAGGCTATGGAGTCTTTTTCTCTGGAGATATTCAAGACCTGCCTGGATGAGGTCCTGTGCAGCCTGCTGTAGGTGACCCTGCTTCGGCAGGGGGGTTGGAGTAGATGACCCACAGAGGTCCCTTCCAACCCTGAACATTCTGTGATACCATTCTGTAATAGAGAGAGGTGCATAGGAGCAGCATATGCAGCGTACACAAAATCACAGAATCACAGAATCCTCTTGTGATTTTCATTTGCAGAGGTATCCTGTGCTGCAAGATCAAGTCCATGACAAGATAAAATTTTATACTGTACATAGTCTGAGAAATGAAATTATTTTACAGTGTATAGTATGAAATGCAGGATATAATAATTAGCACCAGTTATGAAAATAACTAACTATAGGTTTGCTTATCTGGTTTCCGGTAAGGGAATGTAACATAATCTAAAATAATAACTAGGATACAGTATCCAGGATAGTCTTTGAGAGTATATTTTGACAGATGGGCAAGTCTTTTGGAAACACTTCTCACTTCCGTCCTTTGTGCCATGCCACAACCTAGGACAGACTTCTGACTGAAGATAGGATTGTAACTTGGCATTTATACGCACAACCGTGTGATAACCTCTGGAACTGTTAGTATGCTGGTATGTTTAATATACTATTTCTTTTGATGAATGTGTCTGTAATTTATTCACATGCAAAAGTATACAAGCACCGTAAAAATGGGAACGTCATATGATTGTGTATTTATCTGTATTTGGAAAAGTGCCGATTCCTCTCCATACAGCAGAAATTAGATAGTAGGTCTACAGAGCACATGAATTAAATATGAACCTCTTACGTGCAGAAGAATTTTATGTCTAGTCCCACCAACAGTGCTCATCCCATTACGGTTGTGTGATAAGTCATCCTCCCACAGGCCAAACGCAGACAAACAACATTATGTTATTGAGTGATAATTTAGGAGGTTGACAGCAGCTAATGTTGCAGAAAGTGGCCGTTCCTCCAACCCACTCCTTCCCACCTGCAGGGCTACGAAGGCAGGAGAGCAGCAGACCAGGGCAGCGGGAAGGGTCAGGCTCCCTGCACTGTCATCCTCTACTTGTCACCAGGCTCTGTTCCCAAAAGCGATGGGCAGCATTTGGCCAATGACTAGCCAAGTCTATTTTTGGTAACTTTTTATCCCGTATATGCTATTCCTGTCACTACAAGAGCGCTCATGCAAATGTATGCATGGAGGCTGCAGTTACAAAGCTGCAATTTACTGGATTGCATTAATTTTACTACAGTAGATTGTGACAGACTGAAATTATCATGGTAAAGATGTCTTCATTTACACAAAGGGAGACTTATTCTGTTATTCCTAACTGGAACTGCGATTCTTGTAAAGCTTATTCTTATTATCATCTTCTCCTGATTGCACATGCCATTTCTTTTACAGTCTTGGTGCTATTTCTAGTTAACCTTGTTTTTAGAATAATAGACAAATTTTCAGTCTCAATTCAGAAGCAGTTCACATTGGAAAATGTAATTGTGATTGGCAGGATAATTGTTTATGGGTTTTAAATTCCTTTCCATCCCAGCTCCGTATCAGTGTATTAACATAACTGCTAAGCACTTTCTTGGTCATCTTTGAAGACATCAGCTGCATTCAAAAATCTTAATTTAATATATTCATGTCCTCCTAATCACATTACATATACTCAAGATTCCTTCCTTTATTATTTGCCAGAGGTTGCAACTCAATAAATACCTGTATCGACATCCCTTCCTTCCGTAAAATCATTCCATTTTTTTCCTAACGTCAGTCAAATGGTATCGCACTAGTAGCTTTTGAATAACCTTTCAATACCTTTTTCTACTTTCTTTTCTGTTCTCAAATGGATGAATATTACAGAGATAATGAGATACTTCTCAATTTGTAGACACTTCTAAATGTGGGCATCATAGACAGTTTTCATTTGATCTCTGATTTTTAGTTCTGAGGGTGGGAGTATGGGCAAAAAGTTGTCTTTTACACTTTTATTCCAGCATTTTTTTCAGTTTTGATTGGAGTTACTTTTTAGCCAGAAACACCTTGGAGTCTTTGGTCACGAAACCAAGCAATATAAATCTTAGTCAATACCTAGATAAGATACATCCAAGAAAAACAGGTAAAGATCTAAAGTTACTTCTGGTGCTTCAGTCGATTGCACCTGCTGCTCTAAGCAAGAACAGAGCTGCTGTATCCTCCTGGTACCAGGTGGAGACTAAGTACAAAGAAAGAAGCTTAAAATTGAAGTCAAGGTTATGACAGCTTTTGACCATGACCCATATCACAAGAACAGTAGCATCTTGGTCAGACTCCAGTTTGGATAATTTATTGTCTGACATGAATTCCCTTTGCCATTTCAGTCTCAAATTCCCTTTGCCATTTCAGTCTCAGTGAGCAGCCTTCTTCACTTCCAACCAGAACTCGTTTCATGCAATGTGTTCGTTAAAGAGTTGCTCCATTTCAGGAGTGGATGAAGTGATTAACATAAAGAAGTTAATGATTTGTCCAGGAGAATAAGAAAGAGTGACAAGCTACTCTAACTATTTTTATATGAGTATCACTCTGTATTTCAGGTAAGTAGCAGTTTTGCTGATGATCTAATGCTTAGTAGATTCATGACAATATTGCAAATTATATTGCAAAGGCTGTTCCACACAGATATGGGTTGTGTGGATCGAAGTGGCACGGTGCAACTTTTTAAACTTCACAGTTTGTTAACATAGCGCTCAAAGGTGATCAAGACTAGTCACACTTAACTGGCAATCTTTGAATCGCCAACACTTTGGAAGGAAACATTTGAAATCAGACTGGGGGAGTAGAAATGCTGGTGATGGCCTGTCTCCAAGATAAGCTTTACTGCTGGGAGCTGCCAAAAGAGAAGTTGCTGCCGAAGGAATGTGCAAATGTTGGGAATCTGATTGAACGAAATTCTTAAAGAGGATCAGGTGCCTCGAGCTTGGCTCTGCTGTGGCTCAGGGTTCTGCAAGACTTCTGTGAGCTAGGAAGCCTCTGCATAACTGGATGGGAAAGAAAAAAGTTGAGGGAGGACAAGTTTACTGTAAATACTCAGAAATTAAACTGTTTGCATGTTTGCATCTAAATATTGGCTGCACCTGCAGTACCCCTTTAATGGATTCTTTTCATAAAGAAATAATTTAGTTTTACAGCTATGGAGTCCTATTGTGTGTCTCTCAGCGTGTGATGCAAGGGTGGCAACAGCTAGTCTAATCACAGCCACCAATAAAGAGGAAATTGTAATTAACTGTAAAACATAGTAGCAATGAGAAAACAGACAACTTAGAAGCCTGGAGAGACTCCAGCTACTAGGAAGCTGAATTTCCCACTATGTGAATAAAAGTAACAGCAACATTTTTTTTTGTCTGTATCTAGATCTTTTCTGGAAAAGTGGAAACACACATTATTCTCCCATTGATAGAAAAGATGTGAGAAGCATGCCAATAGTATCGTGATCTTCAGCAGAAGAATAATTTACAGCTTTTTGATACAAAACCCGATATTCTCCAGGGAAGGGTCAAAACAGAGCCAGGAGCTACTTATCCTTATCAACTGAGCAATCTTAAGATTGTTGGGAAAAGATGCAGGATGTATAACAATGAGACAGAATGCAACATGGTGCAATTAAGGTAACAATTGAATAGAAAAAAATCCCCTTACCGATGCTACAAATAAGTTTCAAGATCCATATAATTGAAAAAGGTGCAATTAAATGAGTGTACTTAATTCCATTGCAGCATCTTTATAAGTAGTTGTCCTAATGAAGAGCTAATAAATATGGAGTCTTTGCACACTGTTACTCAGCACATAATGCATGAAACATGATTCCTGTGATCTTTTTATCTGGGAAAAAAACAAGAAACTTAGTTGCTCCAGTGTATCTCTGAAAAGTTATTTTGGTGTGCATCAGCTTTGGGAGACAATGACTTAATTTTCTTGTGATCTTGCTATCAGGTTACTCATTTAAATTATAATATTTTGCTCTCTCCCTGCAGAGCTGGAAGACCTTGCATTGTGTTCCTATTTAATGTGCATATCGCAGTATGGATAGCTTCCACTTCCCTTATTTCCTGCAGGCAGAAATTACAATTCCAGCTCTGCCTTCCTTCCACAACCCCTCCCAGATGACCTGCTGTACCATTTGAGGTCTTTAGTATGCTACCTTTTACAGATCACAACCCCCCCCCCC
>Ga0065711_1013491_pt1 | contig 10288 bp, 7 predicted proteins | sample Hoacrofraction12_FD_59098 | JGI IMG/M metagenome (GOLD analysis project Ga0065711, IMG submission 59098) | Hoatzin crop microbial communities from Cojedes, Venezuela - Epithelial fraction 12 v2 (version 2) | ecosystem: Host-associated > Birds > Digestive system > Esophagus > Crop | place...
GAAGTTCTTCCTCATGTTCAGATGGAACTTCCTCTGCTTCAGTTTGTGCCCATTGCCCCTTGTCCTGTCACTGGGCACCACTGAAAACAGTCTGGCCCCATCCTCCTGACACCCACCCTGCAGATATTTGTAAGTATATATTAGGTCCCCTCACAGCCTTCTCTTCTTCAGGCTGAACAAGCCCAGCTCCCTCAGCCTCTTGTCGTAGGAGAGATGCTCCAGTCCCCTCACCATCCTCGTAGCCCTCCGCTTGACAGGCTGATGGCAAGATGGCTTTACCTACAGAGCTGTTTAGATGTCGGTGTAGCCAATTCCATCCATAAGGCCGGGCAAACCGTACCAGGCACGGAGCCAGCAAGGAGGAAGGTAAAATACATGCCAGAAGCAGGGTCGGGACACTGGTGGTTTGGATAAACAGCCTGAAAACGTGCCTGTCATCACCACGTCTGGGTCAACACGTGGAAACAATATCTGGTGAACCAACAGCCTCGCACTGCACAGCGACCTAGATAGAAATACGATGCAGGGACGGAGAAGGTGAGACTGAGCACTGTTGTAACACACGGATCAGGTTATTTGCTGCTGCTTTTATCTGGCTGTAAGAGTTTAATAGTCAATAAACCACCTGGAAACAAGTTCTGGCCTCTCTCTTCATTCTCAGGCACTTTCACACCAACGCAACTGAGCAGCCAGACCAATTTCTGAACGATGTTTCTCAGTACTTAGCAAAACACTAACAAAATATTCCGAAAACCGCTGTACACATCCCAGCTGTGCGTGCACCACTTCGAGAGTGCAGCCTCCAGGTCTGTGTGAAGCTGCTCGGAGGGATTACACCAACACTGGAGTGACTACTCTGCTTTGGTGTGAGTAAACAGGTTTGTTTACACGAAGAAAACTCCTTGATCCTGGCCTTTGAGATTGCAGGAGATGATTCAGTTGAAGCAGGCCAGGATGATTTTGCTCACTGGAATCAGAAAGCAAAGGGAAGTGTTTGGGAGTCCATGCATGCTACTGTTCGAAACCCCTCCCCATTTGCACAAGTTTCGTCATGGTGTACTTAAAAGCCATATGACCAAGTAATTTGTCATCAGTTTTGGTGTTTCAGGTTCTTTTCCTTGTAATTTACCTTATAATTAGCACATTGTATCATACTTTCTAGCCCATCTAAGATCAGATTGTTCTGATCTGCAGACTCTAGCACAAAACCTTAGCCCGCTGAAAGCAAGCACATCGCCCTCACCTTTAAAGAAATTGTATCTGTGTGACACTTTCAAGAAGGAGAGGGATAATCACCTCGTAGGGCAATGGCTCAATGTTCCTGTATTATCATCATTTTCATATTATTTTTATAGCAACAAAATAAAGATCTCTCTTAACTCTGGAACTCCGCTGGCAGGAAGAAAAACATTTAAAGATTGCATATCAAAGGCCTTGAGATCAAATAATAACTTATCTGTAGCCCAGTGTGTTCAATATGCAGTCTGTGAGCGGGGAAAATGGTTTGCTTTCCTTTTTCACTCTTCTGTAGAAAGAATGGTGTCTTCCAAATTAGCTTTGTTGGCTCCAGATCACTGTGCTTAGTCAAAATTAAGCCTCTTTTTTTTTTTGTATTTTCTGCTTTTTCCCCCAAAAAAACAGGTAATGGAGTATTCCTCTTTTAAATGTACAGTAAATGAGATTTTGATATTACTGTGAGGCTGAGGTACCAGAAGTCAGAGTGACATTTTCGTCTTTCAATCTCATTTTTTAAGTTATTTCTTTTGAAAATAATAAATGAAGCTTGACCCCAATGAAATTTTTGCGCCACGCTTAAAATGCAGATAAATCTTGGAAAACATACTGTAGCTACATTTTGGAAGACAGCACTTGTTAATTCGCTGTCACAATCAAGAGACTGACATTAAGGAAAATGGAGAGTGTTAGGACAGATTTTTCCAACCTCTGTAGCAGTCAGCAGGTTTTCTTCTATATTTACGTGTTTTTTAGAAACAAAGTTCCAAGTGTTTTGCTCTTGGGACTTACTCCAGAGTTATGTTTGTGATTACTCTGTTGCACATCATCTCACTCACGACAGTCCGTTGGAGCAAGTAAAAAGTTTCTGCGTGGTAAACTGCAGTGATCCTTGCAGCATTTATTGCTGTTTTCATGGATCCCAGTGAAATCACTTCTCCACTCCTTACGGAGAGAGGCAGATCTCCTCTTCGGGAATGTTTCTTGCCTGATTGGGGGGATATCAGGTATCTTCCTTTGTCATTCGCAGCTGACGGTCGCCGTGGCTGCATTTTCCACTCTGCCGGCAGTCGTTTGTGTAGGATCTCAGGGAACGTCTCCCCGCACATACGTTTTTGGGAAGGATTCTCCTCTCGGCCTGCCCGCAGACCTCATCTTGCACTCGAGGAGATCCCGTTCCCCTTCGCCGTCCTACCACACAGCTCCGTGAGCCTCCTTCCGCTGCCTCCGGCCGAGCTCGGCACTGCCCCGCAGAACAGCATTGCAAAACCTCCTCGGGGATGAAGACCTCCTCTATTTATAGAGCGCTGAGGCTGGATGAAAGTTTCCAGAGAGAGTTCTGGAAGGGCTCCCGTCTCGCTGCTCTGAAGGCTCACACAGGGAAATGAACTTGCTACCTCGCTTCACAGCCTTGCCCCGCATGTAGCATTCACTAATCCTTCGCAGTAAAGCACACAGCGCACCAGGCAAGCATTTCACGTTACGCATCGGCATTTGTGAACCCCTGAAAAAGTTTTCTACCGTACGTGCCCCGTCCATATCTGGATTGCGAACGAAAAATCAAGAGGCTTGGGGCAGATTCGCTATCATGAACCCACATTCTCAACTCATTTTTATTCTAGGTCTGCAATTCAGTGCTATCCTAAGATAACAGAGAGGGAGGACTGTTTTCAGCTTCGTGCTGTAATTTTTTCTTAAAAGATTCAGTCTCTCGAGGCTGATATTTTTAAATCGAAAATAAGGTTCCAATGCGCTGCTGAGTGTTGCTCCACAAAGATATGATTCAGCGTTTCTTTTACTCGTGTCACAAATAAAACACGGAGTATTTCTCAAAATAGGGGAGAAATGGTCACCCGAGCTAAAATAAGGTAGGAGCCACACTGGGTCCGCATCCACAAACACACGAGCCTTTGTGTGTAGATGAGGAAGCCACGTTTGGCCTCTCACATTGATAAGTTGCTGTTTATTTAAAAAAAAAACAAAACAACAAAAAAAAAAAAGGCAGCAAGCCCGTAACTACTTTTGCCCACAGCACATGGCTTTTATTGGAGGCTGTGTTTGCACAAGGGAGGAGCGCTGCCTCCCACCCAAATTTCAACAAGTACCATTTGGTAAATAGGTGAGGACAGAGTCTCTATCTATTCCCTGCCTATCCCCTCCAGTGCAAACTCCATCCATACCACGCAGCATGGGAACTGTGATCGGAGCCACCCTTTTAGGAGTCTGGTTCTTAATCAAAACTCCTGACCGTGGTCCTAGCATTAGACACAGTCTGAGGTTAACCCTCCCCAAAACAAACAAACGAACAACAAAAACCCCTCAACCAACAATAACAACGAAAAAGAGAGAGTAATGCCAGGGAGAAAACGTAAGCCTAATCAAACCGTAAGGAAAAAAGTGAAATCTGCCCCCTGACAAGATAAACCAAACATTATCATCTTCCATTGCACTGTGGGTGGATGAAGAATGTGTAAATTGCTTGCTGACCTGCTTGTCGCTTCTGCATAAAAATGAAAGGCCATTTCTTCTAGCACCAATAAATGCCGCCTTATCTCTAGGTCACTAATTAGCTAGCTGGGTGAGCAAGGAACAGGTTCAGGGGTAGCAATTCTGACAGTGACAAACCGATGCAGCACGATAGCAACTCAGACGCAACCCAGCCCTAATTACAGCTCTGTAGCACGTACTATCACTCTGAGAACAAACCAAAGATGTTAATAATTCATATTCAGCTGTGTGCTTGCACGAACTCCTGGTAAGTTTAATCTTCTTGGACCTAATGCTTAGGTGCTGCTTCATAAAAGCTCTCCAGCGTACAAATCCAGCATTATATTTTACTGGATTCATTAACAGTGTTGTGCCATCTGAATGTCTATTGAAAGAGAAAACGAATAGTGTCAGTTTAGGTCATGCAGGGGGAAGACAACAATTTTTCATACTAATATACAAATTTAAATGACTATATATCCACTCCTAGCATTCCTGGTTTAGTAAATACATGTCCTTGGTAGAAGGTGCTTGGGAAGTGCTTTAGAACACGCCAAGACACCTTACGCTGGTATTAGCCTAAGAGTATTCGCACGCGGGGTTGTGTTTGTCAGCACAGGGAACAAGAAGACACAGAACACTGTCATCACGAGCGTGCATCGGTATCACAATTTCTAATACCACATTTGTTCAGTTCTAAAACCTCAAGAACTATTTCAGTCAACAGGCAGAACCTTTCAACTACTAAAAACTGAAAGGAAAAAACAATTTATGAAATGTGAGTCCCTGGCACGCTGTTCACAGAACCAACAGCTGCCTAGAACACCTCTCCCCGCATCCCCAGACAGCAGAATCAGCTGACGCCAGCCGTTCTCCTGTCTTGGTGTGGAACATCCTGCACTTTGGGCCTGCTGATCCTCTTGGTGCAGTTTCAAAAGGAAAGGCTTCTCTCTCAGGGAGAAAGTAGAAATGGGTCAAGTTATATAATACGAAGTAAATCAGGGTGAAGTGACACGACACGGCTGAGTCAGCGCACCGTTCTGACTTGGGTGGTCCTGCTGTTCCCTCCCTGACTCCTGGCCCTGCTGGCCCACACCCTCTCTTGCACCACATCAAACCGCTCGGGAAGCCGATCCAACTTGTTAATCCAACAGAAAACTATTCTCCTGACCTGACTCACCGAAGGGCTTGACAAGCATGGTGCTACGGAGCACGCTGCTGGAGGGAGCGGAACCAGCCCTTTTGGTGGGCAGCAGCTCAACGCCGTGGCTTAAACGCAGCACAGCCCAAGGAAGCGTCGCGGAAGGGCACAAGGGGAGCACTGAAGGCACACAGGAGGGCATGGAGCAAAAGCCCGTGTCTTCAGGAAGGATGGAAATGTAAGAAAAGGCACGGTGAAGCCCTTGGGAGCCACCTGATAAGCATGGGAGGGGTGCGTGGGAGCACATGGGCACTGTCCTGGCAGAGGGGGGAGCAGGGAGCGCAGAACACGGCGCTGAGCTGCACCGAGTCCGTCTCAGTCGCGACGGCCGTCTGGGGTTCAGGCTCCCAACGCCTGTGTGCGTGTCGGTAGCCAGCCTGGCAAAGGTGAGCTCTTCAGCACAGATGTGCTATCTTGATAGCTGAACAACACACGAGCTGTAATATCGTATCCCCGTTGTTCAAGAAGGGGGGACACACACCATTGTGCACTTGGAAAACAAACAAAAGTGAAGCCTGACCTCATTCTTTGAGAAATTGCCTCGTCAAAAAAAAAATCAAACCCCTAAGTCTTCTTGAGGAATAACACCTACTCGGTCTTATCAGCTCAAAAACTCCCTCGCTATTGTCTTTTCCTTCCTCTCTTAAATTACTGAGACAGGTTTCTCCCTTCTCAGCAGCAAATGTTCTAAGCTCGCTGTTTTCTTAGAATCTCTCTTCCTGGTACAACTGCCTCAATGAGCACAAGAATTTGGAGATATCAGAAATTGTGCCGGCCAGCTGGAGGAAGGGAAAAGAAACGGCATCTTCACCCAGAGACAAAATGTCCAGTCCTTTAACAAAAACAACTTCACGGCTTCAGGAACAGTTCTTGAGTTCCTCTCTTGAGCTCTGGCTAATAGTTTCTAGGGAATCAGGAAAAAAACCCGGAGACTGTAACTGATTAAATAGCAGGATATATTGTAATGCATGCGCCGAGGCGCTCCCAAGCTTCCCAAACCACGGGGCACAGAGCAAGCTGTCCTTCTTGCCCGCACCCCAGGGCATCCCCGTTCTCTTTTCCAAACGCAAGGCTGGGCGCTGGCAGAAGAGAGAACTACGTGCCTGGCAGCAGAAAGACAAGCAAAGAGAAAATATGATGTGCAATAAATCAGGTACGTGCAAAATAACCATGGCAAGCCACACCATCCTAACACTGCTCGGCATTGTTTCCACCTTGATGATCTTTCAGCATGTCACGATGCTGAATCATGATGACACAGGGGCAGGAAGCAGCGATCAGATGCAAAGTGAAAAGGTCACGTTACGACTGTGGCCCTGCGAAGCGCTGGAGAGACTTTCTCTACATCGGAGTCCCTTGTTCTCCTGCTGGAAGACTCGGCTGCACCGAAATCCAGAAAAGCTTCCGGAGCAGTGCAGATAAATTTGACCTACATACAGATAAACAGGAATTTTAAAAATCTTTTTTTTTCAAAACTGCTTATCGCTGTATCAGTGCGTGGATTTCAAATAGTGTTTAAAAAATGTTCTTTAAGAGTAACTTTCTGTCCATAACCAGACTTTAAGCACCCCGAGGGCCTGCTGGCTTGCTTAAGTTAGAGGCCAAAAATGTACATAATTGTCAATCTTTAGCAAGACAGGGAGTTCTTTTCTAACCAAAGCCAGAAATACTCCCTCTGGAGAAACCTCACAAACAATGTGGAAAAAGCTTTTGAACTTTCCATGGTACAAAGTTTAAAACGAGGACAAAACTGGAATGAGTCAGTCTTGAGCATTTTCTGAGCTCTGCTGCTTTTCCACAGCTTCACAGATACAGACATCTGGTAGCAGCATTTTCAGTCCAAAAAAAAAAAAATAAGACATTGTCTTGTACTTGCCTAGCGTTATTCATTTTCTCTGAATATGAATAAAATTATTAAAGCAGTCCCAATATTTTAACCTGCATCAATCTCTCTGGATCAGCCTTAACCATATTTTTGGTGTAATAAAAATAGGCTCTGTTCCCAGAGAAGCAAACGCGTATCATTTCAGACAGATTCAGGGACAGCAAAAACAACTTCAGTCAAACAGCCCGGAGGAATCCCGCAATATTAAACACAAGTTTACACAAAGTAATTGAGAATACTTCTCCTTCTAATTTAGCCCAACCCTTATAATCTCAGATTATAATGAAAGGTTTTTCCTTTAAACATTACACCATTACGATAGTCAGTGATAAACAACCAAATTACTCTGTTACTTTAATTTCAGCAGAAACTGTTAGGGAAAAACTTCACAATGGCATCAACCAGCACTGAGCGGGCTGGGAGGTGGCCCAGGGTGCTGCCGATTATTTTCAGGGCTCTGAGCCCGATCCTCTGTTGTCCCCAGGGCTCTGTGCCACTTCGTACCGCAGCAGGAGAGCGTCAAGCTCTTGGCGTACCAGAGAGATGACACCTGGATCTCGAGAAACCGCTGAGCCCCCTCAGCCTGTGCTGACCACAGAGCGACTCGGAGTGCTCCTCCGTAGCAGTCGGCGCTGGCACAGCCAGCCACAACCCTACGCCCTCCCCGTCGCCTGCAACAGGGGACCCTTCCTCGCTTTGCAGGAACAAGGGGGATGTTCAGGAGATGAACAAACCAGGCTAACCCTCTGAGTACCTCAGGAAACGAGCGTGCACTCAGCAAAGGAGCACTTGCAGAGCCTCGTGGATGCGCTTTGCACACTCTGTCCTGATCAGCAAGGAAGCGAGTTTAACAGAGAATCCAACTCAGGCAAACAGTTCTCCGAGGTTTATTTGGAAAAGCTGCGAACCTGCTACAGTCCACTTGCTGGTATGAAAAGCAAGCTTGAAAAATGCCGCTGTTGAGATCAGGGAACAACAGTTTAGGTGGAATAAGAGCACTCAGGCTGAAGAACAGGGTGGAGTGGTCTGGGGCGAAGAGAACAAGCGCCATAAGGCCCCAAGTTCCTGAATTTTGATCGTGACGCTGTGGTGGACACACATCTGTCTGACTGACGCCTTACACTACCACCAACCTCGGGAGCACGTGGAGCTTCCAAGGGGCCCTCTGGCAGCAGTGAGAAACTGAGCCTGGAGTCCCAAGGACTTTTTTTCCTGTTTGCAGCAAAACTGTCTGAAGATGAGATTGCTTTTCATTTAAACTTTATTTCTAAGCTGATTTTGTTCTGTGAATTAAACTTCTCTAATCTTGTTATTCTGCATTCCCCTTACCGGTGCAGTGCTCAAAATATGGAAAGCATGGTATAAATGCAGCTATTATTACTATGTAATGAAAACACAAAAGCTATCCATTGACCAACCTTTTATTTTTTCCCTGCATTTCTAATAAATGTATCAGATCAATATCTAAGTGGTGACAAACAGCTATGTCCCTGCATTAAGTTTATGCCAGAACACCCTCATCACGACTGGTATTACTTTAAAGACTTTTCATCTGCATTCTCTGCAAAGAAACAGTTCTTATCATATTGGCTAGTCACCAGCCAAGTTCTTTTCCAGCGTTCACCGATGCGGACGAGAAATCAGCTATCTTGGGAATGCCACGTTAGACAGCAAGGGAAGAGTAACCTGCAGAAAAGAAAGAGAAGGAAGTCCCTTCCCTCTCGGTTTTGGCAACCATCACGTCGATCGTTCGGGTTTGTATACCATATGTTGCTTTTCATCGGGCTTTGTCCTTATAATGTCTTGTAAGGAACAAGCTCTTTGGCAATGAATAGAGTCTTTATATGCTTGGAAAACATTTCTAGCACGTTGTAGACACTATTGTAATATAAATACTCATTCTCTTCCAGTGTTTCCTTACCACCACCACTCTTTTCTGCAGCTTTGTCACTGCACGACAACCTTCATTAATTAAATTGTTTTGTGCCGCTGGTGAAGTGCTGTAATCACAAAATATGGCAAATGCTTCATACACCTAAGAGGGATTTTGTTGAACCTGGTAATTCTGTTGACCATGCTGGGGAACAGTACGTCAGGACAATTTGAAGTAGCTCAGCACACCAGCAAATGTAAAAACTAAGAACAAGAACTTTAACTGCATCCCAAAAGGCATGTGGGAAAGTGAGGGAAAGAACAAAAGACTTCTGAAGCCAAATTAGCCCATGGATTAATAACCATCATTAGGTTTTAGCCAGACACCATATTTGTACCTCAGTCCTTTTCTTATTTGTTTCGCAGTTGGACTACTGAGTTTCGAGTCTGCGACTTTCATCTCCATGATGTTTGCTGAAGGAGTATGCAACAAATGCAAAAGGTCTTTAACTCTTCGGTTTCTTTCTGGCAGAACATCATTGTTTGCATTTCTGAAGTTTTTGAAAACAACAGCCTTGACTCTCTTCTCATTTAGCCCAGCTGAACAACGCTGCAGGTCCGTGGAATTCAGTCGCCTGCATCTCAGTTTAAAGCAAGCCAGAGGAATGTCTAGTCTCGTATTTCTGACATACCTCATATTCCTTTAGTTAAAGAACAACTCTCATTAAGCCTAGATTAAATATCTCTCCACCTTATGCTCTGGATTTAAAACTCTTTTTTTAACCCACTTCTTTCTGCCTCTGCCGCTGTATTTTCCTCCCTTTAAGAGCAATGAGCAAAGAAACTACTAATCTGCAACTCTTATGTGGTTTTAGTTCCCAGCTTTTCCAGTTCATTTGGCCTTTTTTTAAAAAAAAAAAAAAAAAATCAGCCTCGGAGCTTGCTGATCACCTTGAAATCTCATCCTTCAGGCTTTCATGACCTTGTCCTCTCAGTACTACTTCTGCCTTTCCAACAATTCACGCTGTTTTTCCCTCTCGTTTTCTGTGTATGTACCACAGGCATTTGCAGCCTTGGCACACTTTGTTTCTCCTTTCACATCCTTCACGTAGTACACGCAGTGCCTAGCATTCCTCCAAGTCCTGTTGCTATGTCAGTTAATTTTAAATCCAGTTCTATGTAGAGAGATGATAAGAACCAAACCATTTTAACTGCGTGCATAAAGCCATCTCACTATGCTACGAGCATATTACAGTCTGAAGCCTCACAACAGCCTGAGAGGAGCGAAAGCATTACTATTTGTCTTCTACAGTGGCACAGAAAAGCTGATTTATCTAAAATCATACGAAAGCCTGTGGGTCACCAACCAGAGGATTCATTTCACCTTTCTACCTCCGGATGTGTACACTGGCTTGTGTTATTTGACAGATGAATGGACAGTGAGGTGGATTGAGAACTGACTGAATGGCAGAGCTCAGAGGGTCGTCATCAGCGGCGCTGAGTCTAGTTGGAGGCCGGTAACTAGTGGTGTCCCTCAGGGGTCAGTACTGGGCCCAGCCTTGTTTAACTTCTTCATCAACGACCTGGATGAAGAGTTAGACTGTACTCTC
>Ga0065711_1051661_pt1 | contig 10288 bp, 15 predicted proteins | sample Hoacrofraction12_FD_59098 | JGI IMG/M metagenome (GOLD analysis project Ga0065711, IMG submission 59098) | Hoatzin crop microbial communities from Cojedes, Venezuela - Epithelial fraction 12 v2 (version 2) | ecosystem: Host-associated > Birds > Digestive system > Esophagus > Crop | place...
TTAATTTTGTTATATAATTTTGCATCTATGTTAAAGTAAGAGTTAAACACTGTTATTCAGTTTAGTTCTGTTCTTTGTAATCTTGCTAACAAGGACTGTTGTGGCTCAAATGTAGCTAACAAGGACTGCTCGTGAGACAGAAGAAGAGAAACAAGGACTGATAACCAGAACTTTGTTGTCCGTAAAGAAGCAACTCTCTAGCTGAAACTGTTTCTATGGTTTAGGACTCAGCCAACACAGACAACTCAGGAATTTTTGAGCCAAAGGTGAAAGCACACAGAGAGGAAGACTACGAGTCTTCATCCAGAAGACCCCCACAGACGACCACCAGACGACACTGCGCACGTGCTAAAGGGAGGTGGGGTATGATAATGAATTCCTAGAAATAATTACAATAGTCCAGCCTACTTAGATAAGCTTTGTAATAAATAGGTGCATGGTTTGTGACTCGGTGTGCAAGTTAGGAGGAGCGAACCCCCATGCACCCGGTGCCGCAATAAACATACCTGCTTTATAACTCTCTGAGTTGTGAAGTTTGATTCCGCACGTCAGTAGCTTCATATGACCAAACACCAGGCTATAAATGTCTAATTTCAATAGACACCTGGGTCCCCCACGGAGCATCCCAGGCACCACATCACCCACTGTGGGTGAGGATGAGCTGGGTCACCCACTGAGCCTGTCCAGGGCTGTCAGTCAGGACCTCGAGGGATCTGCAAGGGAGGCTGCAGATCAGGTCTCCCCACAGCAGCCTGAGGATTGCCCATGAGCAGCTCCAGAGCCTACTGCCCTCCTGATGGCAGCCCTGCTGGCAGCCTTGGGCACGTTCTTCAGCTGGCATTATTCCACTGTGCTGGGCAGTGTGGCATTGAGCTCTGGCTGTCAGCCCCATGTGCAAAGACAGAAGGCCATGGCTGGCATCTAGAGCGTCCATTGGGCCAGGGAGGGTCTGAGGGATCTACGGAACTAAGACACATCAATGATATCTGGGGACTTGTACAGAAGGACCATGCAGGACATGTGGCAGGAACCTCATGTTCCTGGGGACAGCCAGAGCTGGGGAGGGGGGGTGAGGGGGAGAAAGTCCCCAGATCCCTGGAGGCACAAGGGTGGTTGTAGGGCTGAGACACCTCAAGGGCCCCTGGGGCACAGAGGGATATGTATGTGGGGCGAGGGAATATCCATGGGATAAGGATTCCTAGGGCCACTGGAGGATCTGTGGGGCAGAGACACCAGTGGGATCGCTGGGGAAGCCAGGGAAACGGGGGAGAGGGGTGAGATCTGTGGGGCTGAGGCACCCACATGTTCCCTATGCTGGAGAAGCCCAGGGCTGCCCATGGCGTGGCAGGGCAGTCACACACCCCGGGGGGGCCCTTAACGCTCTGTGGGCCATGGCTTGTTTTCTTGCAGAGGAATTTCCTCCTCCACCCTGTGATGGGAAATAAACTGTGCTCCACCGCCTCTTGACCATTTCTTTCACTTTCGCCTGATTTCTGGGAAATGGTAGCAGGCAGACCCAGGCGAGTATAAGAGGAGGTGACAGCCCCAGCTCGGTGGGGAGATGCACCTGAGGCGGCCACAGCACAAGGTAGGGGCTGGGGCAGGTCCTCCTGGCTTTGCTCAGGCCTTTGCAGACTTTAAATCCAAGGGAAGCGGGAGGCTTTGGGTGGATGTTTCTGTGGGTGCTTTCCCCTCGCAGGAGACCTGTGTCAATCCCGGGGCTGCACCTGCTCTCTCCCAGCCAGCTTGGCCCCGGGGCTCACCATGCAGAGCCTCAGCTGCCCCGGAGCTGCCGCCTCCAGGCTTTGGTCTGCAGGCTGCCCAGCGGGGCTGAGGGAGCCTCCGCGTCTGGGTGAGGGCAAGGGGAGACCATCCCCGCCTCGGGTTCCCCCGTCACAATTCATGATCCGGCCAGTCTCCCCGTGCACCTGAGGCAGAGGCAGAAGGGTTTACAGGGCTGTTCAAAATGTGCTGCTCTTGCCCTTTCCTGCATGGCAGGAAAAATAATACTTGGAAGGAAAGGGGAAAAATTGTCTTTTGAGTGTAGTGATAAGACAAGGGGTAATGGCTTGAAACAAAAAGAGGGTGGATTTAGCTTACATATAAAGAAGAAATCATTTGCTATGAGGGTGGTGAAACACTGGCACAGGGTGCCCAGAAAAGCTGTGGATGCCCCCTCCCTGGCAGTGTTCAAGGCCAGGCTGGATGGGGCTTTGGGCAACCTGGTTTAGTGGAAGGTGTCCCTGCCCATGGCAGGGGGGTTGGACAAAATGATCTTTATGGTCCCTTCCTACCAAAATCATTCTATGATTCTATTGATTGTCTTCTAGTTCTTCTGTTTTGGCAGAAAAAACAAAACTGCAAGCATGGGAAAGGGATTGAGCAGGTTTTAAGGTTTTAGACACTAAGCTGCAGAGAGAGATGAGCAATGCACAATATAGCTGAGAGCAGTATTAGCAAGGAGGAAGGAGAGGACACCAGAAAAGGTGTGAAACAGTGCACAGAGAGAGACTCCAGGACAGAAACTTCAGTTGTTTTTCCTTTGCTTTCACAAAGCGGAGCTGGACTGGGCTGAACTGTGTTCGAAAAATGCAGTTCCTCAAAACGCACCCATGAAGTTGCATTTCAAGGAGAGGATGTAAAAAACACCCAATTTTACCATGCTCCTAAGCATTTTCAGAGGTGTTGGCAAATCCCTATGTGGCTTGAAGAGGGGTTTGAAACCAGTGGGGTTGCAACCACTAAACAAGATTCTCCTCATTGCGTGGCGGGGGAGGGGAGGTAGAATGAGCAGACCTGGGCTTCTCAGACTTATCTTTGTGATCTTTTAACCTTTCCTTTAGACCTTTAGCTTTGAAGTTGCAAGTCTCATTGCTGAAGTTTTCTCCTTGGCTGCCCAGGTTTGAGCTGCTGCAATGGAGAGTGCAGCGAGTGACAGAGAGAATGACAGCACAGAGAAACCTCATCCTGTTCCTCTGTCTACCCAGGAAGACAGAACCAACCAGCTACACCAGAAAGCAGGTAACAGGAAATGTTGTGAGTGGAGGAGATACAAACAGTCACTAACCCGGTGTCTCTAACCTAGCAACTTCCTCTTTTGTACAGTAAGGGGAAGCCAAGTAAAACTAACTCTAAAACGATACTTGCCTATTGAAGACTTCCAGCTCCTGCAATGGAGAATGAACTTTATCCTGTGTTTAAAATACCTGAATGTTATTTATAAGGAAATGTATATGAATGTATATAAAATTGATCTCCCATCAGTGCTACCAGAAAAAAAAAATTATTGTTCAGTTACTAAAAATAAAAAAAAAGAAAGAGAGAAGAAAAAGGTGGTGAACTCTGTCCAGTTTCCCTAGGCCCAAAGATAAGCCGTCTGCAAGAAGCAGCATGTCACACTTGTGTGACAGCCAGTCTCTTATCTCCTGTGCCAGGGGTTTAATCAGGGAGTCTGCAGAACTAGAAGCAGAAGATGCCACATATTGTGCTAAAGGCCCTGTAGTAAATTTTGTCCCCAGTGGAGATACACACCCTGCCTTTACATTTGTATGCTAGTCCCAAACTACGGGGAGAAGCAGTGCTGATGTGCACATTTTTCAGGGTGCTGTCAGCAGGCTGGGTGGCTGGCTTAACATCACCTCACAGGCACAATCTGCTCTTACCACACAATTTTGACACGGGCAAGTTTACTCCTGGGTAGTTTTCCTTGGAAAGGGCAGAATGTGGCAGAATTTCAGCAGCAGGAATTGGAGCTTCCTGACTTCGTAAAACTTGGTGCAAGCCCTGCCCCAGATCAGTCCTTGTCTTCTTTTCTATATGCTTCCTCTTATCCTTTTCAATCACATTTTCTTTCCCTGCACTATTGTTAACTTGTCTCCTCTAAATCCAAATAACTGGTGGGATTAGATATGCCAGTCTTTAGCTGGCTCAGATGAGTCCATCCACCAGGGTAGAAATCTGGGCTCTGTGACTGCTGACCCAGCTCAGGCCTTTCAGTCGATTCTAACTGGGAAAGGGGAGCATTTTAAAAGCAGTGGATGCTCATTCATTATTAGGAGCAAAGTGAGAGGGCTTGGCATCGTTGTAGCAAATACTGTGAAGACGGAAACTGTACTCAATACAAGCATTTTCTTGCACCAGGAATGAAACCCACAGCACCAAAAAGCAACAAGCAGCAACTTCTCTGCACAGACCATCAGACAGATACCATGCTGGCTTCCCAGGTATAAGCTCTAGAACAAAACTTTGGGGTGGGAACCCTGTTCCTCTAGGTCTAGGGTAGTCAAGTTACATGATTTCTGAGCATCACTTAGCCAGGATCTGGAGCTTCAGGGGAATCCAGGGACCCATCCTCTAAGACTTGAGCTTCACCCTATTTTGTGTCACACAGAGAAACTGGCAAAATGAGTGGATGCTTGTAGGTTGCAGAATATCTTGACCACAGCTGTCTGGAAGGGGGCTTATGGCAGCGGAAAGTAGTTGGGAATGATACAACCACATTAATTAGATATCCAGAGCTGAAATTTATAGTCCTTCCCTGTGAAATCTGCTCCTCTGTGTTATTCTCTGGAAAGCGTGTCCTGATTTCTGAAATATTCCCAAAGGGAGGCTGTGATATGAGTTCATCCCCAGGACGGGTGAGAAGCGACCCCGCAACTGCATATGACAGCAGCTCCTCGGAGATACTGTCCACCAATTCAGGTACAGTGTGACTGGGAAATATCTTGATGAAGCAGAAATTGGCTTGGTGCATCTTCTGCTGATGTTGACTCAAGCATTCTCTTCACTTGCAGGTGACTGTGAAAGCAAAGAAAACCAAGGAGCCAATAGCAGGTTTGTTGATGTGGAGATCTATGCTGTGCAATTTCCCATCAGATCTCAAGGAACTTGAGATCTGGGAGCTTGCTGGGAAAATAACTGTCTTTGGGAGGTGTAGCTTTAGTAGTGTAAGGCTACTCCACCCTTCAACTCCTTCCACCAGCAGATGGAGATGGAGACAGGTAAAGGCCCTCCAGGACAGGAGCTGGTCTCTCTGCAATGCCCCTTGGTCTGCGGCGTGCAGTCTGTATCTGAGTTGTTCACACAGTGGCTTGATACTTGTATGTAGGAAGCTGGGACCACTGCAAATGCTTTATGGTAATCGGGATATTTGTACAGGACTGGAAGAACTGGTGCAGAAGATACTCCTCTTCCAGGACCCGCAGCCAGAGGCTGGGAGAAATGCATGTGAGTGTCTGAATGCTGCCCTGAAGTCCTGAGGTGGATGAAGTGAAGATGGCAACAGAGTGGTGGAAGCGGGGCTTGGTGTTGACCTTACAGTATTTATGTCCCTTCCAATAGCTGCCTGGAGAATCCGTATCTGTCCAATGAAAGACTTCAAACAGAAGAAACAATGACCCTAGAGTTTGTTGCGGTAATGTCAAAAAAATCCAAGTTTCCTGGAGAGTCATCCAAGATGTGTGTTGCTTTTTACATGCAACCTGGACAATACCAGGAATTTGCTGTTCTGAAGCAAAGGTAAAAATCATACCTAAATGTAACTTAATGTCATGTTTTTGGAAAGCATATAGCTTACTCCAAATTTAGGGTCCCAGCCTGAGATTCAGCTCCAGGCAAAGCCACCTAAATCTAGGTGTCTGTAGAAGTGAGTTACAGTGTTAAGTTTGACTTCTGTAGGTCCTGCGTCAGATCTACCAGATCTGCACAGAGGGCTAAAAGATTATGGAGCTTCTCAGATGCCACCAGATGCCTTGCACGAGAGAAAATGGAGTGAATAGAGTCACCTCAGGTCCGGCACAGTTGCAGCACTCAGCGGGAATATCTCTAGATGTGTTTCCCATTCTTTTTCCAAAGCAGCTGCAACTTTGGCTACAACCAGGGTTGTTCACATCAAGACTTCTTACCAGTTATTCTTATTTCTCTCCTGTCTGACAAACCTTCATGCTTCGGTCAGGTTATCAAGTTTTTGTCTGCCATTACAAAGGCCAGAGGCATTTTGCGGAACTTTGCATTTTGAGCATGAATGTTGGTTGCTCATTCTTGCTGCATGAACTGATCTGTACAGCCAAAGTCCATCTGGGGTTGAACCTGATGGAAGCTCCTTATGGTGTAGTGACTGATTCATGTTCTTCTCTATTCTGTTCTAGAAAAAAACTGTTCGTGGGCCGTGCAACGATCCCCATTTTCGATCTACAGAGAGGACCAATTTTTTATAAATATGCTATCCTTAAAAATATGCACTCATCTGACCGTGAAATGAGATTATGTGATTTAGAGCATATTTATGGAATGGACTCCAAGAATGTAGAGAGTCAATTACATCGAGTCATAAACATTCCCAAGGAAGAGATCAAAGCAGACGGTAAGTGTAGTAATCTCTTCAAAGGTAAAACTGGCAAGAAGGGTGACCAACAAATCCTTGCACACAGCGGACGAATACAACCTCTCCCTTGTTTTGTTGCACACTGGGCAGCACCTGCATCCTGCAACAGAAGCACTATTGTGGGGATTTTTGACACATAAGCTTATGGGCTATTTATTTAACACAAAAAAATTCTTTATGTAACACAAACACAAACTGTTCTGGAAGGAGTGTTTTTTTTGCTTTCTCCCAGAATAAACTCAGACTTTTTAATGTTGGGTAAGGGAGAGTGTGTAATGAAGCCTTGAATCGTTTGCATCTACCACCAGGCCTTCCATTGCCATTTTGGAAGGGTGCAGGTGAGCCCGAGGACCAGTGTCAGATCTGCCACCCTGCATAGATGTTTTGAATATGCCAGAATTACTCAAAAAGTAGTAGACACCTATTCTTAGGGCAATTGAATCAGCCATGGGCTATGCACACCAACCCAATCTAAAGTGCAGGTGAGATCTCTAAGGCTGAATTTAAATAAGCATGGTGAGTTTTGTGCATTAGTGGCTCAATTATGGCTCAGCTGGGCTTGGCATTCATATAAAGCAATTCATATTGTTAGCACAGGGCCACTTTAAGACTCATCCTTAATAGGTTTGAAGGTCCATTCACAAACCCTGATTCCTCCCCAGGAACATGGACCACTTTTGAAAACATGAAGTGCTACTTTCATGAAAAAGGAAAAAATTCTTTTAAATGCTTGTCTGTCTTCAAATTCTCATCTTCGACAACAATACCCCAAAAGTCAGTCAACTGCGGTATCATAGAACTCTTTGCAGATGAATTTCTCATGTCAATCAGGCGCCAGACAAGCTTTCAGAATTTGGAAAGGAAACTGAAGATCTACAAGGAGACCTTCAAAATCTATCTTGGGGATGCTGCAAAAGGCAAACCTTATTTTCCAGCTGATCTTGCTGAGAAAGTGGTGAGTATACACCAAGCAGCTCCCAGGTAGACAGACCCCTCAAGAGAAATTTCTGCAGGTATCACTAATTCCCTGTAAGGTTCTGCACCACAGCCAGAGGACATCAAAAGGCTGGACCTCATTTTCATTACTTTTTCCAATTTCTGGGTTGGACCTAAAGACTGATGAGGTCAAAGGATATCTTCTATTGGAATCAAATCCAAATGGTGTCATTTCTAGAACTAGTTTTGAGACTGGGTCATAGAAAGACTACCCTGGTTTTGAGAATCCTGTATGGAAAATCAGAATTTCACATGTAGTTGTGTTCTGGCTTCAATGCTTCATTTTAAAGTCCAAAGTTAGATTCCCATTTGGCTAATTTCTCAGCGGTATGAACCAAAGATAGGGTGCAGTTTAAGGTTGCATATACCTAAAATAAAATTGGTATATGGAAAAATAACTGGGTGCATACACGCTCAATGTCTTAGCTCCTGTTGTACGTGCTGAGAAGTAGTTAACAGAGTCTTTGAAGGATTGGAAAGAGAGTCAACCATGCAGTAGGCACCGATATTTAGTCAGAGGAACAGCTTACCAGTCCTTATTGACTGCAATCATGGATTCACTCTGGGCTGAGTTTGCGTCTTACAGGTATTTCTTTCCTGAGCTGAGTACTACCTGCAGTGTGAACAGGTCCGTCTCAGCAAGCCCCACCCTCAGCTCCCTTTATTACCCTCAGAGATCCATCTGCAAGGGACAAAGGGGAGGATGTTTGTCTCATCCTAAGGTGGACCATCTCTTGCCACAGATTGAGTAGGAATCCTGGAGGAAAGGTTGAAGTCAATATTCTCTTTGCTCATGGAAGTAAAATCCTATCCTGCAGATGCAATAAAAAGGCAAAATCTCCATGGCTGCAGTAGACCACTGATGTCCATTGCTATTGCAGCATGGCTTTTGTCTGACATGGTACTAGGTCTGGCTGGGATGGAGTTAACTTTCTTCATAGCATGTGGTGCTATGTCTTGCATTTGTGGCTAGAACAGTGTTGATAAATGAATGTTTTGGCTGTTGCTGAACAGTGCTTGTACAACATCAAGGCTTTCTCTCTCCCCCTGCTCCCCACAGTGAGCATGCTGGTGGTGGATAAGAGTTTGGGAAAGGACATAGCCAGTACAGCTGACACAAATTGACCAAAGGAATATTCCATACCATATGATGTTGTCCTCAGAATAATAGCTCAGAGAAATGAGGAGGAAGGAGGGATGTTTGCAGGTATGGCAACATCATAAGACGAATGTTAAACATGCTGAGGCCCTGCCACTCAGGAAGGGGCTGGACATCTGCCTGACAGTGAGAAGTAGTGTATGAATTTTTCTTTTTGCTTTGTTTACATGCACAGCTATTGCTTTCCCTATTTAACTGTCATTATGTCAATTTTTGGGTCTGTTTTCCTTCTGTTTTCATCCCAGCCCACAGGAGAAGAGATTAAGTGAGAAGCCTGGTGGGTGTCTGGCTGTTGGTCAGGCTCAACCCACCAGTGCTGTTTAATGGAACCCTTGTTTGAGCTGAGGTGCCACATCCACCTGGCATTCTCTGGGGCTTGCCTCAAAAGGAGTCAGCAGGGTATATCCGGAAGAGGACTGAGTACCTTGGTTACAAATGGTTAGGTGGGGATGTTGTCTTACATTGTGGATGTATCGCAAGAGGTTACACATAGTGGAAAGCCTGAAATACACCTCGGCTACACAATATGCAGAGCAATGCCTTGTAAGTAATCTGTAGGGAAATCCCAGTGAGAGGAGCTGAGTCATAGGTGCTGCATCTCTGTTTAGGTGAAAGTTTGTTTTCTGCCCTTTGGGTTTCTCAGTCATGGTGTCATACTCCTATAACAAGCTAGGCCACTCAGACAATCACCTTTACTCCTTTTGACTTCCTTTGATTCCACAGCCCAGATGGAAAATTGAAGATCTGTTTACCTATACTTCACCTGTGGTAGGGCTTGAGCGTCCTAGAATGGGCAGCCAGTAGAGTTCTGGTGCCAGTCTGCATTCAGCACATGAGAACTGCTTGGTAAACTTATGAGAGCCAGGAAAATATTCTCCCTGGGGTAGTGCCATTGAGACAAAATGGAAGCTAAGAAACTTGTTAGTTGTTGCAAAGACAGGAACCTGTCTTTAAGTAAGTGGCCTAGCTGAAAGGCTTTTGCCTCCAAATAATGATTCTTAGCAATTTCCATCTTCCATCCTCCTTCCTGAATCCTTCCCAGCTCCTCAAGTAAAGTTGTCTTGTCTATCTTTGTGAAACTCCCCTTCCTTATTCTCTTTGTCCAGTTGTATGACAACATAATAAAGTTCATGGACAAGATCATTGGATACCTGGAGACAGAGGAACATAAAGATTATGGGCTCCTTTTTGCCTTGCACACCTCATTTTGTTATAACATCTCACTAAGCAAAGACATAATCGTCAAGGCTGAAAAACTCTTCCAGGCCATTGGACCAGTTCAAGGCAAATTCAAGCATCTGAGAGGAAAGAGGTAATTAAAAGGCCTACAAAGTTGATCAGGGCTACAAAGATGATTTTAGGAGCCTGGAGCATCTCTCCTATGAGGAAAGGCTGAGGGAGCTGGGCTTGTTTAGCCTGAAGAAGAGAAGGCTGAGAGGGGACCTTATAAATGCTTATAAACATCTTAAGGGTGGGTGTCAGGAGGATGGGGCCACATCCTTCTCAGTGGTGCCCAGTGACAGGACAAGAGGCAATGGGCACAAACTGAAGCATAGGAAGTTCCGTCTGAACATGAGGAACAATTTCTTCACTTTGAGGGTGACTGAGCACTGGAACAGGTTGCCCAGGGAGGTTGTGGATTCTCTTTCTCTGGAGATATTCAAGACCTGCCTGGACAAGGTCCTGTGCAGCCTGCTGTAGGTGACCCTGCTTTGGCAGGGGGGTTGGACTAGATGACCCACAGAGGTCCC
>Ga0065711_1051662_pt1 | contig 10288 bp, 3 predicted proteins | sample Hoacrofraction12_FD_59098 | JGI IMG/M metagenome (GOLD analysis project Ga0065711, IMG submission 59098) | Hoatzin crop microbial communities from Cojedes, Venezuela - Epithelial fraction 12 v2 (version 2) | ecosystem: Host-associated > Birds > Digestive system > Esophagus > Crop | place...
CCTGTATCTTTCTCCTTTTTCATTAAAACTTTTCTCCACAAAGGACTTGGGCTCCTATTTAATCACCAAATTCGCAGAGCTTTTCATCACAAGGGATTCTGAACTTCAGCATGAAGAAAAAGAAAAAAATCTCGTTTTCACTCACATGTGCTCTATTCTGGCCTCAAATTGACTTCCACCTCTGCAAAATAAAAATTACATAGATCAGTTTGACACTGTGTTGAGGAGCCCACTGACCCTGTAAATTCCCTTTTGCATCAAGATTTCACCAAGGAATAGTATGATGACCTAGTGTCCGGATCTAATTTTAATTTCCCTACCTGCAAAAACATTCATAATAGTTCTGACTCAAAAATGTTCATGAACTCAGTTTGAACTGACTCTGGAAATGTTCATGGAGCTTTAATTAAAATCTAGCTCAGCCATGTTTTTGAAGTTCTTGGAACTGCCTTTCCTCAGCCCTTATGGACTTACTAATGTTGCCCTAATTTGCTGTTAAATGTGTGTTTATATGAAACACTGAAAGACTCTTGAAATGAAAAACTGCCTCCTGAGATTAGGGGAAGGGGGCTATAGGAGCCACTACCTTGACCTAGCTCCCTTAAAACAGAAGTTTCTTATATGCTCCAAAATCTCAGGACTTACGAGCATGGCTCTTCCAGAGGAACAAGCTGAGCTCTAATAAAGGTTTTACGGTGGAAGTCATAAGGTTTACAAGGGACAAGATCTGGATTTATTCCATAGTGGCAGTAGAAAAATAAGTGCCGTTGTCTGAATTCTGTCACTCTTCTTCCATGTCTTTGGGTGGCATTGGAAGACATAGATAAGCCAGCCCACCTGCCCACTTGTCAGCATGCTGGTCCCACCAACTCATCCCTGTCACCTGGCCCCAGCCTCACTTCACAGGCATCTGCACTTCTCTGGCCCTTTAGGGTGCCTTCCTACACTAGTAGAAAGGACAATATTTATTTACCTGTGTTGGGACTAGTTTTCCATCGAAGCAAAAAAACAGTGTTGCTCCCTGCCCCAGCTGACTGTGGGGTGAGAGGGTGCCAAGGACCAACATGAGGCAAAAGACCAGGAGCTGAGGCCAGGCCAAGAAAGGTTTGGAGTGTCTTTTAGCTACAGCAAGCTGTGGGCTGGGCTCGTGCCATCAGCCAACAGCCCTGCTCAGCTTGGTGAGGTCTCTCCTCCTGCTCCCTCAGGCTTCTGCTCAGCATCATTTGGAAAATGTGCTCCAGTGGCTGCGAACCGAAGAAATATCTCTTCTCCCAATCCTCTAACCAATCTGCTCCTCTTACAGCCCCATTTTTCATCTCTTGGCTGGTCTAAAGATGCAGCCAAAAATTTTTGTTAACGTCTGTTTATATGATCACATGCACATAGAAACAAATTAATGAGGTTATAAGAGAGCAGGGACAGAGCGCCTTGGGTTTTGACTCACATGCAGTCTTGCAGTCTACTGACAGAAGCCAAATCTGCCATGTCCTCAGAGGGGTGAAGTCATACCCACAATGTTTGCAGGACATTCTTACAATGCATTATAGTAGTTCCTCAAAGTCCAGCATTTTTTATGTCCTGGAAGAATTCACGTTTCACCTTTACTAAGTCTAAGCTTTTGTTCATTTTCTTAATGGAAATGCTTAGGTGTGGTTTTTGGGGTTGGGGTGGTTTTTTTTCTGTTTTTTCTTTCTATAATCACATGAGTGTACTGCAGAGTTGAAGATGATCCATGAACACAAACTGAACATTTCAATATTCATGAGGGAAGACATTTTTTAAAAAATTATATTACTTATTTTCAGAACAAATAAGAAGCAGAAACTCACTACTGGCTCTATTAATGAATCAGTTTAAATCAATTATAATCCTTAAATGAAACTATTCATGAAATATCTAATACTGACTTCTGTATGACAACTAGCTATCTTAGAGACCTTTTTTCTCAAACTTGAGACTGTTTACTGCCTACTTAATCCAAACACTGAAATTATTGTTTTGGATTGAAAAAGACTTTTTTTTCTTGGCAGTTTGAACTGGTATACAGTGGCCAAGTGACTTAAGTTTTGTTAAGTCTTTGGAAACCCCTACTTGGCCATTCCTGAGAAAGAGGAAACCTGACTCTTCTGCCTGCGCCATGAGTTCAGCAAAGGGCACAAAAAACCCCCATCTACTCTGTACTTTGAAACCTCAGCATAACGGTAAAGATTGATTTATTTTTTTCTCCCCACCATTAAATTTAGGACTAACAAATGCTTAACTGATTTTTTTGTGAAAAGAGACTTTTTTTTACCCCCCAGATTAACAATATATTTGTCCAATGGGCTTTGCAAGTTCCATCTGTCCCAACTCATGTCCTTTTCTAGATGCCACTGTGAAGTTTCACTCTCAGACTACCTTAAACTGCTCACCAGGCCCCCTGCTACTTCTGCTGCTCAAAGAAAATAACTCTTACAAGTGTTCCCTAGCTTTTTCCAGTCAAAACAAGCCAGAACTGCTGAAGCTATTTCAATATAATGTCCCTGCCAGTTGGCTTATTTGGACTGAAGCAGAGCAGAGAGTCATCACACTTGACGTTTGACGGGCAGGTTTGCAGGCGTGGTGATCTCGAGTGATGCAGTGCAGCTGACATCGGACTAGTAACAACAGCAGCTTCAGCCAGCACAGCTGGAACAGGAAGGGTGCGTGTATCCCGTACCCTGGTGGACGAGCTGAAATAAGGACATTTTGCAATTGTGTCTTTTTTATTTTTCCTGTGAAGTCTGAGGGAAGACCATGATTTCAGAGATGTATTTGAACAATGGTCCAGTCTCTATCTGGATGAATAATGGTGAAAATATGTTTTCTTAATGCTTGAATGTCTTGGTAGGTAAAGTATCAGCCTCTCATTCTGGGCATTCAGGACAGAAGTACGCTGCAGTGAAGGAGGCTGCCTAAGGTTGCTTTGTAACTCAGAAAGTTGTGGAGTTCTCCTGCACTCGGTCTTTCCTTGGTAAACTAGTGTATGCACTTGCCGATGGGGAAAACACTATCTTTACTGTGTCTGTGGAGATATTTATTCTCTCTGCATAGGCTGAAGAGAAGTACATTACCTCAGACATTGGCAGAACGGTTGGAAGAGGAAAGCAGGCTACAGGGGACAGAAGTCCTGTTGAAGCATTCCATCCACTTCACAGAAAAGAAGAAGGTGTAGCGTGAAGGGCTTGATCTAAAAAGCTGGAGAGCAATCATTCTTATGAATAGTTCATGCTTAGTTTCACTATTTGCTCTTCGTCCCTAATCTGTTGACTTTAATTTTTTTTTTTTACTAGAGAAAGAAAATAGTCAGCAATCTTCAGTGTGCAGATTTGGCAGTCATGTCCCAAATCCGAACTCATTCTGGTATGCTTCAGTTGCAGCTTTGTTAAGCTTTGTTAAGTAGAGGAACTGAAAAAAAGAATGTATCAAGCCCTGGGACTGAAGTAGAAATAATAATAACTGATAAAGATAAAAAACCACTACTGCATTAACTTGAAAATATTCAAATAACCATAACAGTAAAAATGCAAATTAAATGGCTTAAAATCAGCTTCTCTGTCACACTTACGTCTCCTAGCAATCTGTCACATACAAAGGCTCCGTCCTGCTTGTCTAATTCAGCCCGCGTGTTTCAGGGGATTGTCTTTGACTTCAATAGCTTTTTGTTCTTCTAGTTTGTGATTTTTTTGTACTATTCATTTTTCTCTGGAGCTGGCTTCATAACCCTGCAGGAATACACATGCTTGGGTTTGTGCAGGAAGGGAGGGCTGGCTGCTGAAGCCCAACGTCCACGCAGGACCGTGGGTTCCTGGCACCCTCTGGTGGGTGGCGTTTCTGGGAGAGAAACGATGCCAAAACCCAGTTTGGACACTTCAATGGGTTTGACCCAGCTGGGCAATATTTCAGAAAACAGACCCTGGGCATTTCACCACTGAATTACATTCAAAGGATATGTTATAGGTAGGTTTGGTAATTTCCTTTTGTATCTCTTAAAATACAAAACTAGAGTGGCGTATCAAGATATGTGTGGTCTTATGCTAGGTAGAGGTAAAAAGAGACATGGCATACGTGCTAATTAACTGCCTTAAGGTGGCTGCAACTTGTAGGAAGACAATAGGAAGTGTAAGGCAAAACGTTTTGATCATCCAGTTACATATGTGCTCCAGAATTTTCTTCCAGAGGTCGACGTGTTAAGGAGGCAGGGGCAAAAATTGTTCCTACTTGAAAAATACTGAGGGGATTTAGTTGAGCAACAGCTTTTTTATCTCTTTAGTCACTCCAAAAGCCTGGTTTGATACTGCAAGATGTTCAGTGTCGGAGGGCTCCTATTTTAGGCGTTTCATAGCAGCAACAGCAAGCTGCGCGTGTTTCTAAGAGGTCACAGTACAACCCATGTCTTTCTGTCCACTGCTGGAGCTGGTTCCCTACGTTCAATACATAGGTGAAGCAGCCTTCAGATGCTCCCCAGCTTTGAACCTGCTGTCTTGGTAACAACACTTGCTAGAAAGTACGTAGAACAAGATGATGGAAGTTGCTTCTAAATATAGCAGCTGAAGAAGATTTTACAGTACAAAACACCACCAGCAGAGGCTGTACATCTCCCTCCACAAATCCCAAATGTAAACCAGATGAGAAAACAATTGTCTGATGGCTAAACAGTGTGCAAAATTCCTGTGCAAATGCCAACAACACAAACTCTCTTCTCATTAGATCTGGCTGAAAAATTCTTTCAAACTAAATGAAACCATGTTCAGGCAAAACCTCCCCTGAAGTTAAAAATATTCAGTTAATTTCTTTCTTGTTTTTCTTTACCTCTTAATGCCTTTACTTCAGCCCAGCTTTCAAAAAGAAGTAGCTAAGTACATCTGATACCAAGCGTTTCTCATCCAGTAGTTCCTGGAAACTTTTTCAAGAATAGATGTTGTTGTGATGAGATCAGTCTGTGGTTGTTAGATTATGAATTGAGAAGTTTGGATTCTCTTCTAGGAAGCACTTGAGTTGTTGACTCCTTCTCCAGATATGCCTTTGGAACAGTACGTAGACCACGTTGACACATAATGCAATCTCATTTTCGTGGGCTCTCTGGTGAGCCATCTGCCCCAGCCAGCCACATAGTCAACAAGCCATTGATGTTTCTGTCGATAGTTTGTGTGCCACGTAGCTTTTACAAACCTATCGCTTACAAGGTGACTGAAAATAAGCTTAGGCCTCAAATCCATTGTCATGGACACCTTAGCTGGAATGCTGCTACTCCTCATGCACACAAATATTCGTCACAGGAAATGTCTCATAATTCTGTTGTGACTACGTAATAAATCTTATTTCTAAATGCAGGGATGCTTCATCTTCAGGTTCTTTGGTTAACACTTGAGAAGACTTCTGCTGTCTGTTTTCTCTGAATCATATGATTTTATAGACACTGCCAATTTCCACTTCAGCTTATGAAGATGAGTACTCTTTCTGTGAAAAACAGTCCTGTGTGAGCAATGTCACCGTCTGAATACTGTAGAGTACAAAAGCCGGGGACACGCTGTGACAAAAGAGAGATTCCTGAAGCGCTGGTTGGTGCCTGCACCTCTTGCCACCTGGAAGCACAGAGGATGACAACCGTCAGGATATGCATCTGCCTGTCTCCAAACTGATCCTGGGAGACTGGCAGAAAATAAACATGTACTCCTGGGATGCCTCATCTTTTACTTCCTAGTGGGGACCTCAAAAAGTTTCAGAAAGGTATTGCTGCTTGTGGATTTGGGAATTCTGAGGACACAGCCTGTTGTAGTTAACTAAGCAGTGTCAGGGAGTCTCTTGGGGGGGTTTGATTATCTGTACTTGAACTACCAGCAAGTCTCTGTCTCGGCTCTGGGTCAAGGTAACGAGCGATTCCCAGACAGCTGGTGGTGGATCTGGGCCAAGGACCATTCCCAACAGCCATTTTCATGTGTCCAGCCTGTTTTGGAGACTAAAAGCGTTTAGCAGTACGGAGAAAATCAGACTCTGCCAGTTGGCCACAGGACGAGAGAAAGGGCCCTGGCTGCCTTGTTTATCAATATTGATACTGAAAAATGTATGTTGTGTTTGCTAGAGCTGCCTGAACTCACATTTCACTTGGCATCAATTTAAAAAAGAAAAAAAAATCACTCTTGAAAAGGCAAGGTTAAAATTTTGGTTAGCAAATTAGAAACCGTTACGAAAAGCAATGTAATAATGTACGTGCATTGTTATGTGTAAGTCTGTAATTAAAAAAGGAAGTTTTCTTTCTTGGCTGATTTTGTGGCTCACCTCTTTCTATAATCTTAATGCGTAGTCATTCCTTGTCGTGTTCTCTTCAGATTAAATTACCTTGCTTGCATTTTACACCATTCCCAAGGCGGTTTCAGAACTTTACAAATCATGTCAGATGAGAAATACTCATGTCAATGTAGCTTATATCAAGCTCAACATCCCTGGTTTGCATTTTAGCCTTCCTTGGGATCACACATGACATATTACAGTGACACAGATGGCAGACTTAGTAGTTACTGCTGTCACTCTCTACTTCATTCCAGAAAGCTGTGCTGGAGACCATCTGGTTGAAGCAGCATAGCCTACTCCCAAAACAGCTGTTATAAACTACGTCTTGCAACCTCTGAGTCCCATTGCTGTAGCCTCTTTCTTCACATCTTCATGTTGTCCAGGCTATGGGTTAAAAATACCAGTTGATCCAGTCCCACCTGCAGGTCGGCAGGATCCCCCCCAGGAGCTGGCAGTGTTAGCTGACAGCATTCAACCCATTGGAAAGGTCTTGACTTCCCTTGCACCAACAAAGCAAGCTAAATAGAAGTCACTTTACATTTCTCTACTCTGTGTGCGATGAGAATATGAATGATATAGTCAGAGTAATCCCCTCCACTGGCCAGAGTTGATATAGGCTTGCTTTCTTGACCACTAGTTTGTTATTTTTTATAATCTCTCACAGGTTTTTTTTGAGATAAAGGTGAGTCAGAAGAGGAGAAAATGACAATGTATTAAAGTTATCTACTGAAGAACTGATACTGAAATAAAATAAATATTAATAATAAAAAAAGGTACAAACAGGCTGGATGCCCTGAAACTAGCTTATGCAGATCTGTTGAAATCAGAAGACTATAAGGTTAGAGTGATGCATTCAAGGCTATTTATGTGATAGGGTACTCCAGGACGTCATACCAACATCTGCTTGCAGACAGTCTAGTGCAGCCTGGATGCGTAAACTTCTCTGATACAAAACTAATCCTGGTTATACTTATTTACAGATCATCTTCTGTCTGCAGGGGCAGGTTCTGCACCACAGGGCAGTCGCTGCTTAGTGTATATTAGTCACCAAAGTATAATAAAGGGAATCAATCTTTCCCTTGCAGAGGGCATCCACATCAGCTGCAGATCTGATGAAGATGTGTTTTTCTTCCCTTGGAAACTTTCACCCTGAATTTTGTGGTTGGTGTCTATATATGAGTGCAGCAGAATTGTCTTCAGCCACAGAGGTTAGCTCTGTCTTAGGGATTAAGCCAGAAATCGTAGGTGTAGCTTCAAAGGAATGGAATCTGGGGCCCTAGATTTTAGCATTAGCGTTCGCTGGAAATCTTTTAGTGTTTTTCCCCACGTGCGCATGCAATTTCTATTCACCGTTTCTTATGGTGAACTTTCACGTTTGCTTTTGCTGCTGTAGAATTCCATGTCGAGTTCCCTGTTAAGGGAAGCCAGGAGATACATGATGAGAGGAAACCTTTCAGACCGCATTCTCTGCGGGCCAGGTGTTCGTTTGGCCATGTGTAATGAGTCCCAGAACATCCCGTTTTAAGTCCCCCAGGATCTGCAGTGTACCAGGGATGTGCAAGAAGGGATCTTTGCCCCTAGTCCCAGTCTTGATGTATCATCGCATTGCACGCAGCTGCAGGATACTCAGGAATCCATTTCACAAAAGGAAATCATGGGAAATTGGTTGCTGCTTTATTCAGAACTCTGCTCTCTGGTGAGCTGGCAAAAACATGGTGCAGAGGATTTCCCCCAGTGCAAGTCAGTCCTGCTAAATCTCCTGCTCACTCTTCTTATACAGGCAGTTGGGGTGACATGAGCTCTGGAGTAAAATCACTGTCAGAAAGATGGGTGGTGCCAATCTATTTTTCATATGAAAGAGGATTCTTAGGTTATACAGGCATCAAAGGGTCTCTTTGTCATTAAAAGAAGAGTCAATGTAGTTCAATCTTCAATTCAGAACTGATCCTATGGTTTTTGGAACTTAAAGTTTAAAATCTGAAAATACATAACTGCTACAAGATACATGATTTGATTTCAGTGAGCACTCTCCAGTAAGTATTAGCTTAAACCTCAGACCTTCAACCCACAAGTTTTGTGTCTCTATGAGAAGAGATTATTAAAGGCACTGAAACTACCATGGACCAAAGCCATCTTTGCTGGTTTGCATCAGCAAAAATACTACCATATGCTGCCAGCAATCCCCAAAACTATTCCAGAGACTAATGTAAAAGCCTCTAATGTTGAGGAAACAAGACTGCAAAGTGGTCCTGAGGGCAAGGTTAGCAAGAACTGCTCCAAATTGGATCAGTGACCCTGTCTGAGATTTGCATTGACCTGCAGCTCTTTTGTTTTACTACCCTTCCCAAGCACAATTCTCACTCGAAAGCCTCGTTTTTTCTGGATCAAACTGCTAAGTTGTGTAGTTCTTACAAGCCTTCGAGGTACCTCAGCAATTCTAGTGGCTCTGAAGCATTTAATGTGCATAAGCATTAACCAGCCTTTCTGCATATTGAATGAAAATCCAGCAAAATCAAAGTAGAGAAGTTACTCTTTATTTAAAAGCAAATTCAAGAGCATCACCGCTCCTGATTAGGGGCTAAGAAAGTGTTGTCATTGCATTGTCCCATGTTTTGCAGAGAAACTTCTGCTAAAGAAAAAACAGTAATCTCATAACCTGAAAAATATATCAGAAATGACTGGAAGTCAGGAATGAACCCTAAGGAATATTGGGAGGAGAGAGGTTTATGATTAAAGGGGCTTAGGAAGTTGGTAGTGGAACCACCAAATTATGTGAGAGCAAAAAACCTTTTTTTCCAGACCTAAATATTTTAATGTAATCAAACTGATCTTTTTTATCCCCTTTTTACCTTTAGTAAAAATGGGTGACAGCTGAAATAAACAAAACTGAATTTTGGTTTTGTTGATGACATAGCAGAACAAAATATGTTAATATGCTGAGAACAATTCCAGGTAGCTTGTTTTCTCCTTACTGATCATCCTGATGGAATTTGTGAATACTTCGAAGCACATTCTGCTTCGTTTTTCTCACATTTAGAAATAACCAGATTTTGTCTAAATTATTCTGAAGCAGCCAGTAGGTGGCAGAACCGGTTTATTTTTTGTTAAGCTGAGCCCAGCTACTGCTTCTCTTTTGGAGATATATGACCTTGTAGAAAAAAAGTGCTTGGGATATGGTCCGCTCTGTTGGCCAGGCTGACTGTGTGTGTCCATTTGTATCACCGTTCTTCTCTTTTACTTTATCTAATTGAAAGTTGAAATACTGACATGCATGCTAGGGTTTTGTTTCGGGGTTTGTTTGTTGGTTTCTTTAGTTGCAACATCAAGTATATCAGTGTAAGATGGACTCAAAAAAGTGAGGAGGAACAACACTGACCCTCTGCAGCCTTAATGAAAATCTGTAAGAAAATCCCATTTTACCTGACATCCAGCTTTACCTGTAGCTGCTATTCTTGTTTGTATATATTGATTGAGTAGGTTTGTACAACATCTGGAAGCTAGTTTGTGGAAGCTATCCTGGTAGCAAAGATCCTACTCCAAAAAGGAAAATTTATAGATTTATTTTCGGACACTGGTTTTGTTGCTTCTACAATGGGATAAAACTAAATCTTGCAGGAAGCTGTCAAGATGAATTAGAAAGTGGAAAAGCAAGAAAGTAATTCTCTCCTATGCCTATTAGCCCTGGGGGTGAGGTGCAGCGTGTGGAGTAGAAAGTCCAAGTGCAAGTTCCTGTTCTGTCTGGCTTATCTTAGAATCACAGAATGCTTTGTGTTGGAATGGACCTTTAAAGGCCATCTAGTCCAATGCCCTTGCAATGAGCAGGGACATCTACCACTAGATCAGGTTGCTCAGAGCCACATCCAACCTGACTTTGAACCCTGCCAGGGAGGGGGCATCTGCCACCTCTCTGGGCAACCTGGGCCAGTGCCTCACCACCCTCACAGTGAAGAGTTTCTTCCTTATATCTAATCTAAAAGTC
>Ga0065711_1051663_pt1 | contig 10287 bp, 5 predicted proteins | sample Hoacrofraction12_FD_59098 | JGI IMG/M metagenome (GOLD analysis project Ga0065711, IMG submission 59098) | Hoatzin crop microbial communities from Cojedes, Venezuela - Epithelial fraction 12 v2 (version 2) | ecosystem: Host-associated > Birds > Digestive system > Esophagus > Crop | place...
GAAGCCTGAAATGGGGAAGGGTGGGGGGGTGGGGTGTCCCTCTTTTTCCTTTTTCTTTCCCCCACCCCTCATTGGTGAAGGCAAATTATAGACTTCTATACACAGAGCAGTTTGGAAAGAGATCATGAACTCCACATCCTTAGGGTTAGAGGAATAAAACCCAGTCCTGACAACCAGAGTTACAATGGGCACAAGGAGCTGAACTATGACAGAACAGAGTATCCTCACTGTCACAAAGAGTAAAGCAGCAGAAGAGAAGGAAATAACAGTAATTTCAACTTATTAAATATCAATGTATGATGGAGGCAGAAATCCATACCAGTTAACTAGTAAACGTAATGTGAGTTTTGAGAAAATACCTGAAATTAGTGTTTTATTACTTGCCGTTTTCCCCATGAACTGTTCTACAGTTCTGACGCTTGTTGCACTGGATTCCCTGGATCGATGAAAATTCTTCTTAAATTTTGTTTCAAAAATCAGACACAAAATTTCAACTCACCCCACCTAGCCTGGCAATTGCAATATTTATTTTTGTACCACCCAGCGCAGTTCTCCCATGTCCGCGCCACCACAGAACTGCTGACTTGTATTCTGCCTATGGTACACTGATCAGCTACTTGATTTTGCCCAAGTACTTGACAACTACTCTCCCAGAGTACAATTTTCAAATGCATTTTGCATCCATCCTGATTCGTTTCACCTGGACTGTGTTTTCCACACGGCATGAGACTGTCAGAAACCTTCCTAAAGTGAAGACACATGACATCTACTGCTTCACCCTTGTCCTCTGCGGACTGTCATGCTTTTATAAAAGCAAACTGGATTAGTCTGACATAATTTTCTCTTGACAAATTCACATTGTCTGTTATCTCCTGGGCACTCACAAACAGTTTGTTTATTAGTCGCAGTATTTTTCTAGTTGATCTGAAGCGGAGCAGTCTGTAATTTCCAAGCATTTCCTCCTCTTTCCTTCCTTCCACTCTCCCGATGCCCCACTCATCCCTCCACGACTTTTCAAAGGTGGCCATTAATCACTGCGACATCTCATCCACCATTCCTTAACTGCATTGTATCAGACCCAGCTGATTTGAAAACACATCTAACCTAAATAAGCTTTCTGTCACGCTTCTTTTCTGCTAAAGTTTGTATCTTGCATTTTTGTCACCACTATTAATTATGCTAGACATCTAACTGCAGGTGACCTGAAGGCGTCAAAGTCTTCTGCCTTCCCAGTGCCATCTGTTGCTACCTTTCCCTTTGCACTGCAGCACATCAGCCCTTGCTTTTCTCTTCCCAAGATGGACATGTCGAATGATCTCCTCTTCCTCTGTCTGGAAGGCATCCGCTGACTGCATCTCACTTGGTTCTTTGGACTTTCTGATACCGTCCCCGTGTGCCCGTGCTACCCTGCTTTAACCCAGCTGCCTTCACTGATCTCCCTCTTCGGCACACTGCTTCCGCGACTGTCACAGAAACTTTCCTAACTGAGCAAACCTGACCTCTTTCTACAGTTGCCATTTTCACCCTGAGATGGAATCATTTGCATTTATAACCATATTAGTTTATTTTTAAAGGAATTACAAGGTTTCTTGAAAAATGTTGCCTTTCTACTACCATGGAACTCTTACTTTCCAATTCAACTACATAAGTCTGCATTATTTTAAGGCACTGTTTTCATTAAAGACTATCACTTCTACTTGTCACATGGCTCAAACGCTATCATTTCACAGCCACCCTCACCCAATTTCCACTACTTATTGATATTCTCAACTAGTTCTTCTTTCTTGGATACACCCGAGTTTAAAGACAAAACAAAACAAAACAAAACATAAACTTTCCTTTAAAGCTGCTTTCTCTATCTTACAGATTAGAAAAAGCTTCTGTAAAGCATTCTAGTACATGCTGGAAGCATGTTGTACAGGAAAGCATCTAGTACAAGACTGGAAAAATCCCACTACCACTAAATCCCACGCTTTGGATAATTCCACCGGGATCCACACGGATCCCTCCTGCTTGGGGGACGTTCAAGAGCAAGCTACCATCACATCCAGCGCTGTCCTCCCACGCCATCTCCCTCCATAGCCTGGACCTCCAAGCAAGCGCACACGTCCTGCTCTATATGGCAACATCTCTTTCCTCTTCAGTTGCCTTTGCTTCCTGAACAAGCCATATCCTTCACAGTAATCCTTCACAGTAACACCCCAGCTACACAAATTATCTGATGAACTCTTCCATAAAATCTATAAATTATGCTCATATACTGAAATTTGGTTTTGTTTTTCCTGTTTATTTAGCTGCACTGCATAGATCACCACACACCTTTAAGGTGATCTGGAACCAACCCACCCACGTGTTTCTTGTACCTGCTTTAACAAATCAACAACAATTTCATACCTCTGCTTTTGTAAAGGTTTGACCAGTTGTCACTATCTATACTAACCTCCAAGCTTTTGTCAGGCCACTCTAAATCTAATATAAAATCTTCATGAGTACATTACCAAGCTGATACGTAAACATGCACATCAGCTTCTTCAGGACGTGCATTCTACTGAACGCATTTATTCTCCTCTGGCATTGACATTCCCACTCGTTCAGAACAACAGGTTAGAAGAGGAAGAAGCCAGCAGAACGACCAAGAGGTTCCTAACTCCTGCTGTCGGGAGATTTCCTGATCTGCTGAGTGACATGGGTAGGTGTGATTACCCTGTTTCTTGCCTAAATGGAAGGTAACGGGCTGCACGTAGTCTTACTCTACCTGAGCAGTGCAGCAAAATCCAGTGGGTTCGAAGGTACGACCACCTTATCTACAGTGCGTTAAAGTCTCCAAATGCAACGATACAACCCAACATGTGAAAGCAGTGTTACCTTATCTTCCATCTCCAAGCCTGAACCCTCTTATCTTCCTACACACTTACTTCCCTCATGCACCCCTTTCCATTTTTCACACTACTCCTACCGCAGATTGTTATCAGGCCATTTTTAGCTTCAGCTGTACATTTCCAAAGAAGCAAATCTAGAAGTTTTATACAGCTCTCTGTCACAGCACAAAATGACCTAATATAATATTGATCCAGTAACACTGCTGCTGTCATGCAGCTGACACGGTGATATAGCAGTAAAAGCCATCAAGGCTACACCAAAAATCGGGTGGTGGCACGTCTGCAATGCAGCTGCGAAAGAACTGAGGCAGCACCAGACACAGAGTCAGCGAAAATATCCAGAGTTGTACTGATTGCAACGCACTACAATGTTTATATCAATGATCACATCACTTTTTTTTTAATCTTTCTTTTTGTGCTCAGTGGTCAACATACTGCAGAACTCGATCTATTTAAGAGGAATTAGGAGTTTGTCTTCCTCCAGTTACGCTTCACTACAGCCATTCAACCAGGGAGCTCCTCTTCTCTAATCATTTGCTTTCTTAGGACATGCTACACTTCTAGCTGGTTAAATTAGGAACATTACTTTTACCTAAAGAAAAAGATCAAACGTTACACTGGAAGATTTTTCTCTGATGCCACATATATTTCCTTAAAAAATGAGTTTATTCTACAACACCTTTTCCAAAAACGTGAGCATGTATCTACACATTCATTAAAAAAATAGGACCATTTATAAAACCTAGTATCTTCTCATACCTACACCTCCGACTTGGAACACAACTTGTTTCATTAGTGAAGTAATAATGCTATACCACACAGTACTATTCCTGTACAATAACTGTTTGTAAACTCCAGTGATCTACCCTGGGCAGGCGTGGTTGCAGTGTCTCATGAAAATCATACAAATGCATCATGTTGGTAAGTCCTCACTCAACCATTCTGGAGAAACAGCCAAGAGAAAAATACCGTCATTTACTATTAAAAACAGCCGCATTTTCTTTACACATAGTCCTTTAATAGTCTCCTACATTTCATAATACTGACTTCTGTACAGCGGGAATAGATGTGGGTCTGGCGCACCCTCACAACACCCATTTTTGGAAAATCTGAAAAATTTTGAAAATCCGTATTTTCTCTTACTTCATTGGAATTTCATAAACTGCACTCTCCTTTTATTAATATCCTTTCCCCATTCCCAGTATGAGGCCTCAGCTCAAACCGGCCTGAATTCCTGCCTGGATCTCCTCCTCCTCTCCGAAATTCCTGCTTAGGATCAACAGTAACCCTGTATCCCACTGCCACTTGACTTTTGCCTTCCCCTTTCTCTCCAAACCTATTCTGGCCTCCCAGCATTAACCTCAGTAGCTCCTCCCTGCCAGAAGCATAGTTTGCAGAAGAAAGGGGACATTTCAAGATACTGGGGAATTACCTCCTATCCCTTCAAGGAAGAAGAAACCAGAGCTGCGCTCCAGGCAAGCAGCTGCAGGAAGAAGCACGGGGCTACAGCCAACAGCGGCGAGGATCCAGAGGAGATGGTTGTGCCAATAGACTGGGGACAAAGAAATACATACTGGAATGACTGGAAAATCAAATGAGAAACCAGGGTGGGAGCAGAGGTCTAATTTCAGGATAACTGAAGTACAGAGGAGCGAGACAAGAACTTACAGGGCAAGAAAACAAGGACTAGGAGGGCAAGTCTGAGGAAGACAGACGAAAGATGTGGGCATGTGAAAGAAGTGGAGAACTGGTGCTGGAGCAGAGAGGGAAGAAAAGCCTGTTGTGTCAGCTACAGAGGACTGGCAGAAAATTTGTACTCGCTCAAGTACTCTCCAAAAACAAGCGCAGGTCAGCGTTTCCACTGCAGCAAACATCAAGGAAAAGCACGGCCAAAGGCGCCCACCTCTTCCCAGTGCTGGCTCACCCGGACGACGGCAGCACGGTGTGGCGGCAGCTATTCCACCAGTCCCTACGGGAGGTCTGGACAGCCCAGTAACTGTAGAACCCTTATGGGTGACACCAGATCCAGATAACAGAAACTCTGGGCGTTTTCACTGCATTTTTTAAAATCTCAAGTAATCACGAATCCACACAGGAAGGTAAAAAGACCGTTCGTGAGACAACACAAGCACCCCAAAACCACGTCATTTCAGAATTCAGGCTGCTCCCGCGACTCGAGTTCTGCTGTCCTCTTCCAGCCCTCCATCACTCCCGTCCCCACGCACCCACCCCAAGGGACCACAACCCTGCTGACGCACACCGAGAGCGTGCTGCGGGCACAGGCCTTGCCTTGCTGCTTTGTACAGAAATCAGCAAACGTATCAGCATTTAAAGGATCAATTCCTAACTCCTTCACTGGTAAACGCACATGGATATACAGCCTTGAAAATACAATGCTTGTTCAGCGTAAGATGGACGGAGCACGGAGTTAAGAGGAAGAAGTCTGGCACAAAGTGATGCAACAGATGTTGGACAAAGTTTCAGATTCAAACAAATGTTGAAGAACTCCGTCTCAGACAACATAAAAAACAAAGCTCATTTGGAAGTATAATTCATACTCACGTTCTGAAGCTTGAGAGAAGTTTAAAAAAAGTCAGAACCGTTTTTGTACATTCTGTGATGCTGCTTCAGATCAAGCTCTGTCCCCTCCTCACCCCCGTGGCACCGGCAGGATAGCGGGGAGCGGGCTGGAGCGAGCGAGCACGCTTGTGAAATCTTTATTACAGCTCTGCTGTAAACCACCAGAAGACAAAGTAGACAGTTCCAACTAGGAACAGCTGTTATTTTCCAATTAAAAAATCACAAGACCAAAATATTAATTTATTAAGCAAGCATTCAGTTCGAGCAGCCACAACTACACTTCCTAGCAATACATTCTTTTTTTCAGGAGAGGCTGTCGGGATGTCTCTGGCATAAATAATTTAATGTGACAAAACAGTTTATTGTCTGCTGCTGATATGCAAACAACTCCGCTCCATATTGTGAAATACTGTCTCATTATGTAACGAACTGTAAAGAATTATCTTTTGGGGGAAAAACAAAATTTTTTGACATTTTTCCAAAATGTTTTACCTAGTAAAGTATTGGCTGCATTAGACTTTAAGAAAGATTATCTCCTGCTATCATAGAAGCAAGTTAATAAAGTGACAATAACAAACTGATGTATCTGTCAGAGTTTATAGATAAGGATGTCAAGCTATAGGTTATCAGCCTACAGTACTGACACTGTTCATATATCACAGCCCCCCACCACACACTGTCAGCATTGTTTATTTTCAGTCAGGAGTTAAATAATGACCATGTACTAAAAATGCCTTTGGGGAACTGCTTTGTCTTACATACTGTTCACCTGTTTACTTCAGAGTAAGTTTTGAGTTGCTTTTGTTTAATTTTCTGTTTGAACAGCTGGTATTTATCAACTTCAAATGGACTTCAGGTCAATACGCTGCACAAAAATTTACTGCTATTTCTACACTTGCCGCACACACACAGCTTGTAAAATGCTAATGAGAACACCTCCGTACCGAGCCCAGCTCCAGAGGAACACAGAACATGCCCACAGTACTCCCGAAACCACACCAGCACTGGAAAAAGAAACCACACAAAATTGGAGGGGTTCTTTCAAGGGTCCAGCAACAGAAGCCACCACCATTTCGTACTGAGCACCGTAGAGAACAGCCTCCATGACCTCCTGTTCCTACTCTGCGGATTGTCTTTCTGGTACTCAAACCATAAAAAGGTAGGAGACCTTGTGGGGTCGTCTGTCGGTTGTTTTGGAGCAGTCAACGGCAGAGAAAGAGAACAGAAGCAAGTTCTGCTGAAGCTGGAGGTGAGGATGCAGAGACGCCGCCGGGGAGAGAGGGGGAAACAACCAACCCTGCTGTTTTTTATCCTCAGCACCTGAAGAAAACTCCCATATTTCTCCTCACACGTATGAAGATATAAATGCATTAATCCTATAAAAACTATCCCGTAAGAAATTACAAAAAGAGTTAAAACAATGGAAAAATATATCAAAACGTGAACAGAAAAGTAAACGCCTAGATATAACCAGTAACAACATGAAGGGTTTCAATATATTTATTCTTTTTTTCCCCTCTATGCACCAGGCAGGGTGACTGAAAGATATTACTCTACCAGAAATCACTCTCTGGAACTGACAGCTCTAATTGTCATTAACAAAGTAAAAAAGAATGGGAAAGAGCATGAATTATTAATCCAAGTAAGTTTCTATTACTTTTTTTGAACCGTTGTCCGAGTATGGATCTTCAGACATGGGCTGAGAATTCACATATTACTCTAAGCATGTTTTCTCTAATCAGTGGAGTTTTCCTACTAGTACAACACATCTCAAAAAAGACAACTGAAATACAAAGGGCTCATTTGGACTCTGCATTTATTACTGGCAGGGAGAAGGGAAGGAATTATGGGGGGTGGAAACCACCTTCAGCAGAAGGTGCTAATGTCAGCTCTTCTCCCTCAACATGAAACTGGCCTCTCTACGTACCAAATTTAGAGACTTGAACTCACAAAGTGATGCAAAACTGTGGTATGAGGGTTTTCATGCCTGCCAGCCCTGTACAGGAGAGCAAATACTATGGCCTTTGAATACGAAGACACTAATAAAACTTGACCTGATAACTCTTAGTACCATACGAGCGTCAACCAAGATTGAAGACACTAATTCTCCTGAACTTGATTTTATCAGTTAGACCGTAATCTGAAAGACTCAAATTTTTTTTTAAAAAACATTAATTTATCATGAAGAACACTGCAGGTGTAATGAACCATGAGACATCTAAACACACTTTTATAAATAAAAGCCTTTCTTCTGCAGTGGTTGAAATTACAATCCAAATAAAACATCATTTATTCTATGTCAGTTTACCTGAGACAGCAGCAGGCAAAACACGGGCTGGTTTACGTAACCAATACTTGTAAATACAAGTACTACACAAAGGCCTCTGAAAAGCCGAGTACACAACAAAGATTTGTGTGTCCTACCTTCCACTCCAACTTGAATAGTGAATAAAAACTATCCATTTTCTTTAAAAGGTGTTGATCAAAATCACCCTATTTCAATAGTGATTTACATAGCTTTTACACAAGGTACTTCAGCCCTTAACCCGTAGGACAACTGTGAAAACGCCGGCAACGCTTGCAAACCTTATTTAATAAGGCCAAACGGAGCAAGACGCCAGCAGACCTCCTGAGCTTCGCGCTGGAAACTTTTCCACAGGAGCCCAAGCCTATTGTACAAGAGGAGCCAGGGGGTGCCAAAGGAGTTGGTTGCTATGGTGGCATCTCATAAATCATCAATTATTGTCTGTTATTATGAAGGTGACAGCCTCATAAAGAGATTTGCATTTTCGGCTAATTTTAAGATTTTTTTCTGCAGACATCATTTGCTTTGTAAAAGAAATGTCATGACAACCATAGAACACTTAAGCTTGTTATCGGGTCGTCAGGCATCGGCTTGGCCCCCGTCAGTTTGGCATTTGAGCATCGTAGCCTCCTTTGCATTATTGAGTAGTTTATCTTTACAGTTCATAAATATATTTCGAAACGCGGGGACGGCATAATAGGAGATCGCGAGGAAAGCGATGGAGGGCTCCTGGTTGCCACGGCAACCTAAACTGATCAATTCCCTGTCACTGTTTTAAAAGAGGCACCACTCTCCTGTGGCCCCCAATACTAATTACAAATGCAGGCCCTTCGCTAGCATGTTCAGCTTACAGATTAAAGCAGTTCATGCCTAATTTATCATTTAACATGTCCTCCCACATTTGTAGTGCCGTACGGAATGAATAACAACTTCACTTGTTTACAGCGTTTTCAACTTAATTTCACTAATTAGTTTTGCGGCGGCAGGAACCCGAGAGCGCCGCGCTGCCTTCCCCACGCCGACTCCGGGCTTTGCCCCCCCGGACCCCCACGCTCCCATCCGAACATGGCAGACAATCAAGACGTTACATATTTATATCCCCCTTTTTTCAAAAATACTACTTTTTAAGCGACTGGGAGGGTTTTTATGGGAATGGAAAAGAAGTGATGGAAAATCTGATTTGGTGTTACAGTAGAATAAATTGTATTGTACAGAGCAATGTTTGAGACGGAAACGCTGTGCATGTCCCCTGCAAATGGGTACAAGTGATGACACTCCCCTGGCCACCAACACTGCCCTCCCAGTCAAGCTTCCGCTGCTTCGTTTAAGGAGTACGACCAGATTTTATAGAATCATAGAATCATACAAAGTTTTGGGTTGGAAGGGACCCCTGGAGGTCATCTAGTCCAACCCCCAAATTTTATCCAAACCCTACTTTCAGCACGTGCGTTTCAGAGTTCATCACGCCCCGAGCACCTGCCCTCAGACCGCTCCTTCAGACCTTCGTGACCAGCATGCCTGGATGTCTTGGAAAACCCTTTCCGACCCTGTGTTCCATAACACTGCAGAAGAGTGAAATCTCTACGAGGAAAACCAAAATGTGTTGGACCCGAAACGCTCCAAGCCATGACAGCAGTAACTACTCAGTCATTTAGGAAAACAAACCTACTCAAGGCAGTCAGCAACAACGAAAGCCAAGATCCAGCATCCTAATATCAGGAATATCCTCTGACCTTTCAGCTCCAAGGAACGACACTGTAAAGTCTGCATATTCCAAAACACTCCATAATTTGAAATGGAAAAAAAAGACAGAATCTGTGAGACTCATCTCTGGTGATATGCAGAGTTTCATGTCCGGGCACTGCTGCCCCGGGGAGCGGGAAGGGATTTTTGGCTCCTTGGTAGTATTTGCACTCTTGGAGTCTCAAAGGAGACCACTGGACAGCCTCTGCCCCAGGCAGCTCCTCCCTGTCATCGGTTTTACAAAAGGGCTCCTTCCCAGAACTCCTGTTAATCAACAGAAATTATACATCCGAAGAAAGTTAAAGCCCTTCGGTGGGTGTCGGGGGCTTGGCACGAGGGAGGGAGCTGCTGCCCAGCCCGGCGGCCGCAGCCCCGGCACTGCTGGCCCCGACGCAGCCCCGCAGCCGGGGCTCACCGGTGCCGGCCGCCCACCGCTCCGGCTGGCTGGCCGGGCAGCAGGACGGCTGCGCTACCGCAGCGGCACGGTTAAAGCCCCACCGTCCCGATCGCGCAGGGAACACGGTCGGCTTGAAGCAACGGAAGCCGACCTGCGCACCAGCAGCCGCCGAGCAGGAGCACGGACGGAACGGCGCGCGGGCTGGAACAGCAGCTGATGCAAAGGTGGTTTTCACTGGAATGCTGCTTCTGCCTTCTCCACAGCTTTTTACAGAATCACAGAATGGTCGGGGTTGGAAGGGACCTCTGTGGGTCACCCAGCCCAACCCCCTGCCCAAGCAGGGTCACCCAGAGCAGGCTGCACAGCACCGCGTCCAGGCGGGT
>Ga0065711_1051665_pt1 | contig 10287 bp, 5 predicted proteins | sample Hoacrofraction12_FD_59098 | JGI IMG/M metagenome (GOLD analysis project Ga0065711, IMG submission 59098) | Hoatzin crop microbial communities from Cojedes, Venezuela - Epithelial fraction 12 v2 (version 2) | ecosystem: Host-associated > Birds > Digestive system > Esophagus > Crop | place...
TTTTTTTTTTTTTTTTTTTTTTTTGCCACAGCACTGTTCTGAGCACTTCAGTTGTATTGCTTGTCCTCTTCTAATTCCCAAACACTACAGAGTCATTTCTATCCAGCATCCAATTTCCCACCAAGGGGGTCCAGCCAGCACTTCTCCTTCCTAGATGTGCAGTTTTGCATTGCCTTGTGTAAATCCTTCCTGTTTGGGTGACCTGAGCTGAGCAAGTGCCCCAGCTCACTCCGCCTGACTGTCATATCATAGCCTACCACATTTGCAACGTGGGCATCTTCAACACATTGTCTTTGCAGTTTTATTGTAATTGGTTTCAGGTGCTGAACAAAAACACTGCCTTGGTCCTATACTGAGTAGGAAATCTGGCAGTGCATTTCATAACTGTTCCTCCTTGTTAATCAGCGAGGCCTTAACCCACTGGCTGTGTCCTGTATTATGTAGTGGGCATTTTTTGTTGATGTTGGTGGGGTTTGTTAGAAATAACACCCAGCTAGCCTCTTACAACAAGTATGGGTTAGAAGTCTGTTGTGTGTCCACAATTGCCTTATATCAGCGCAACTTGGAAGAGTGAGATATGTTAAACCATGCCAGTTTGTTCTTATAAAGCATTGGTATCAGTGATTAAATGTACACCTTCTTGATTTCTGAACTGCACATCAAGCTTCTCCAGAGTTTCACCTAGGACGGAAATCAGCCAGCCAGTCTGCAGGTTTCAGCCAGTGAGCTCCTACTTGTCCTGTTCAATTAACACATAGCCATCTTGCTTTAAATTGTCTGTAATTCCCTTGGTACTTAAGAAGCTACTGAAAAATCATTGCCTTCTCAGTCAGCTCTTTTGGACCACTTGGGATGCACAAGATGCACTCTGCTCCTGTTGTAGGAGCCAGCATCCTGCATCTTCCAAAAGCAGAGAAAAAGCACCTCACTGCATGTTTCAGCCCTTTTTTGTCTCATTTGCAACATTTTGAAACATTTTGAAACATTCTTCTATCTCCAGATGTTGGAGGTCCTCATTCATTTTCAGTTCTTGTTTTGAACACCTCTACATTTAGTAATTTTCCTTAAACAAATGGTTGATTCCCACAGTAAGAAGATGCATCTATCCTGCTCTGGCCGTGAGATGTACTAGAGCTACCAAGACAGGCCGTCCTTCTCTGAGTTTCTGGAAAATCCTAGCCCATCACTCACGCAGCTATGAAGGGATGGGACTGACACCGTATTGTTTTGGGGTGGGCGCAGCTGTGATGCTCTGCACAGCAAGCTGTGTAAGGTCCCCCCTACCCTGTAATCTATCAGTTGTGCTAATGGAGCCCAGCACCCCGCGCCTGCCCACTCACTCCAGTTCTCACTTTTCTTTGGAAGCTGCAACAGCAACTTTGTGCCTTACAAATGTGAGTTTATTTGAGAGATTTCCAAAGCACCCTGCAGCTTTTCCAACCTGCTCAGACTTGGAGTCTCCTTGTATGACAGCCTTTTGAAATGGCCACGAATATGTTCTCTCGCTACCCATTCATGTATTAAATAGTCATCTCAATGATGAAAAGCTTGCCGGGGTCTCTCTTAATGAACAAGTGTCAGATGTTTAGCACCAGTAGACTTTACTGCTCAAAGGCGCGAGCTTCTTGGAGCTCCTCTCAGCCACTTCCAGTTCTGTCTGACTGAAAGCAATGGGGAGGGGGGCGAGGGAAAGGAAGAGGCTGTTCCTGTCAATGGGATTCCAGCTGGTTTGTGTATAAAATCTTTCCAGGACACCCAAAATGCTTCATTCACCATTTGGACATCATATTCTAAATAAAACCAATTATTTGGTTGACATCTACAACCCTGCTGAGGTATGTGATAATGGTGCCCCTTGTCTGCTAAGACAAACACACGCTTTCTCCCCGCAGCGTGCAGCCAAGCGGCCCTCGCCAGCCTCGGCAGCAGAAGAATGCACCCCTATTCCCCAACGCTTTCTCTCTCCGCCTGCCCGTCCTGGCGAGCCAAGCCCGTGAGAATACCCTGGCATAACTTCCTGGCAAGAACCATAATTTTTACGTTGCTTTTGGGTAAACTTCAATGACTCATCTTGTATTCTTGCTCATCTATGGCTGGCTTTTTTTTTTTTTCTTCTTCTTCTAATGTTCTGATCTGCCAAGCTGCGAGCAGTTTGCTTAACAATGTGCAGTGCTTGGAGAACAGATGGGCTCTTTTCTTCCTCCCGGTGGCATGCAAAAATGAAATTTTATCCATCAAAATTAAGTCTGTGACATTTTATTCGAAATGGTTGTTTTAACAGCTACTTTGCCACCCACCAGCTCCGTTGTATTTCCTTCCGCATGGGACAGGGCTTTACAACAAACCCAACGTTCAGCAGCCAGCAGTCTGCGTTGCAGCTGTACCTCGCACAAGAGCATCTCAAATTGCCCTCCTGTACAAACAGATACTTAAAGAATGCTCCTGCCCTTGAAAATTCACGGTTTAGGCAAGGAAAATTGTTGGTCAAGCTTAGTAGCAGCTCTGGTAATGGATACCCAGGTCCTCAAGCTCACCGTAGAGCTGACTACACAGTCTGACTCCCCTTTGTCAGGGCTAATGCAAACTCAGTACTATTCAACCTATGAACTCAACTTAAACCCAGACAAAACTATCAGGGGAAATAACAGTTTGCTTTTCCATATGCCATTTCATGAACATCTGCCCAAAAAGATGAGGAGCAGGAGAAGGAATACTTCACACTCTGCTGATCCACATGTCCAGAGACCACCTTTCCAGAGGGTGGACTGCTGTAATTTTTTTCACCGCAACTTTGCTTGCTACCACCAGGAAATAAACAGACCACCACTCAAATGCACACCTACACAAAATACCAGCGGGAACCGCTAAAATCAGATCTAGCCTAGGACATCGTGACTACTCAGAAAGTTAGTTCTGGAACTTCTGTGGTGATTGCATTCCATACACTCAGTTCAAAACGCTCTGGATGCCTTTATTGCCATCTGTGCAAGAAGAAAGGATTCGCTCTTTGGTTGCTTGAAAAATTTCCCTGTAGGTAAAAGAAAATGGATGCAACAGCTTTGACATTGGTATAGAGATCTGGTGGAATTCAGCTTCTTGAAGCTGTTGATGACTGGCACAATGCTTGCCTGGAGCAAGATCAGCACATGGACATCCTAGGCTTTTGCAAGCTTTAAAGACAGAATAAAGCAGAATATTCACAAAGGCTAATTAAGCGACAGTAGCTGCTCTTCACAGGTCAGCCTGCATGCAGCAGAGGGAGGGAAGCTCCCCTGGGAGTGACTCAGAGAACCTCCCTGCATTCAACTCCTGTTCTGAATCCTGGGAGAGCCTCTGCTCCCATCACAGATGTCCCCCTCCACCACGTTACATCGCTTGCCTTTCCAGCTGGATCTCCTGGGCTCCTCTGCTGCCACTGGGGATCCGGGCCAGGGGAAATTGCTGTAAAATCTATTGCGGGTGGAAGGATAAGCGTGTTGTAAATTACTTCACAGATTCAGATAGGATTTGATCTTTGCAATTATGAAACACAGCTTGCTAAATTTGGGGTTTTGAAACTTGCTGATAATATTTTAAAGTGAAAAACAACAACCATATGGGATTTAGCAAGTCACAAGTCAGGTTATGATGAGCCTTTTGGTTTGTCAGTTCCCAGCTGCTACTTTGATAAATCACCGGGGGATTTCCTCACTGGCTGGGCTGCTGGCTATTCCAGGGTGAATACAGCGCACAAGAAGTTTTGTATTAGATTTTATGGGCTGTAGCCTTCAGCGTGCCAAGCCCCCTCTGAGCCGCATGAATGTGAACCAAGGACAAACTGACTCTGCCGAATCCCTGTGTTCACGGGGAGAGAGCTCCCTGCGGGCACAAAACTGGTGGAGACACTGTTCCAGCTCCAGATTTCAGACATGCATCCTCTGGCACAGAGAGGCAGGAGGAAAGGAGATATGTGGGAATCGGGCTGCCCTGTGCCCCATCCTCTGCCTGCTGGTTTCCTCTGAGCCTGAGTTATGGGCTGCAGCAGAAGCTACGTGCTCGTAGCTGCTCTTACAGCTCCCAGGGCCAGCTGACCTTCACCTGCAGCTACACATAAGCACATTTACCTATATGTACATCCAACCAAGACAAGAACTGAAATCTTAGGTGCTTTCTGGTACAGAAAGCGCAAGGGTGTTTCAGGGTGAGCCAGCCGATTGCTATGGGCCCTTCGCCCAAGGGAGCCGTATCGGACTTTGCCCCTCGGAATGCCCGGTGCTGTCGACAGCAGTGAGCTTGCCCACACAGCCCAGCCGGACTCGGAGCAGGGAGCAGCCATGCAGTCAGCCGCACGGAGCTCTGTTATCTCGAAATTAATTTCTCTGTGGTTCTGCTGACACCTTCTGATTATGCTGTTCTCCCAGTAAAATAAAGGGTGTGCTGAAATCAATTTCCCACCCCCTACTCCACTGCAGATAGAAGACAAAAGTTATATTGCTAATTAAAATGTTCTTATCTGCTGGAAAGCAGTTTGTAGGATTGATTTGAATAAAACTGATGATGCAGCCTACTCAGATCAGTAGGAAATGACCTCTCTATTATAAAGTCCCAGAATAACATAGCAAAGCAATCTTGATTTCCTAAAATCTATCAAACGAAGAACTTCAGTTAGTTACAGCATATAATATGGATATTCCTGAAATGTCCTCTGCTTAATGAACAGCTGAAATTGGCTGACCTCGTGGAAATAAGAGAGAATTAGTACCAGCTGCAAAATGCATTCACTGGATAGTGAAACTGGCAGTTGGTATTATGCCTGCTATAAATATTTTTAATTAAAAATTGTTTTCTGTCTCTTCAATTGGTATAATAGCGATGATGCTTACTGAGAGTTACTGAAGATGTAATAGGATTCCCCTTCATGTACAGCACAGCTATTTCTTCTGCCGTAATTTTGCTATAGTGGAAATCTGCATAATAATGCCTGGATTCTAGTACAAGAGAAAAATAGACTGAGGGAGTGCTTTATCTGTGTGTTTCAGAATAACGCACAGGAGCATTGTTGCAAATTTCTACAGAAAAACCACGCTCAAACTCTGTTTGCTCAGGTACGACTTTTAACAACCTTTTTAGGGAAATTCCAGCTTCGTTCCACAGCCCCGCGGCACCATACACCTTTGAGAAAGGGCTTGGTCTTTGCAGGTTTCCAGGGAGCAGCACAGCAGATCCCCTTCTGCTCCGCGGTACAAGGGAACCTGCCCCTTTCCCCGTGCCTCCCCAGGCACCCACTACAGAGGGTGCAGGAGCGGTGCCAGCGGAGGGGACCCTGGGTGCTGCCCCAGCCCCGGGGCAGACCCGTGCCTCTGGGTGACGAGAGACACCCCTTCCCTTGGGGAGGCAAGAGCCGTCAGACCAGCTCTGCCCTGGCTGGCACAGCCTGTGTTAGGCGTTACCTAAACAGGACGGATACTGCGACAGCTGGAGAAACCGCCATTAGCTGTCCCTGCCGAGCCTTTGGGAATGTGTGACTGCTCTCCGCGTTGTGTGGGAGACTTTCTCAGGCAGACAGGAGCGATCGCTTTCTAATCCCCGCTTGACTCTCTTCCCCTCTGAGGCTTTGGACCAATACTCTGATTTTGGCATTTCCTCCTACCGCCTTCCTCAGGCCGCTGCCTTCCTCCTCCCCAGCTTCCGATACATCCACCCCTGACCGGCACTCACCTTCACCCTCCCATTTTTGTTCTCACGTGCGTCTCGGACGTCCTGGAGAAGCTTGCCATGGTGTGGTGTTTGTTTTCCGACAACTCCCAGACGCTCAAGTCAAGACAAAAGCCTCATTCGGTCAGTCACTGCATGAATACACAATTAGGCACATCCACTGCTCCAAAGACCTTTTGACCTAAACCTGCTGCTTTGATTTCATAATGACACTATTCCTGCCCCAATTTGGCTCTTGTCCCTTTCCTGTCCCCAGATCAACAGCAATTTTATTTCAAGCAAGCCTTTCCCCAGACAAAGATATTGTCTTTGTTACCCATTGGTTCTCCCTCCTTATCCTGGGCTCTTCCTTCTGCCACAAATTATCTTTGCTTTGCTTTTCCAGCTAGCCATTTCAGATGTTTTTATGGTTTGCAGTCCTCTCACTGTCCAGCTCCTTGTTCCTCTTAGGATTCAGCATGTGCTGTCCTCTGCTCTCTTTCAAAGGGAAGCCCTTGCTCTCACAAACTCAGCTATCCCTTAGCTAAGTTGAATTTATGACCGCCACTGTCCCCTCTTCTTTATCTTTTCATGCCTAACTTCACAAGTGTCTTCATGGTAGCTATGTCTGAAAGCTTTGCTATTGGGTGAGGGATATTCCTCTCTATTTCTTGCAGAATCTTCTTCCTGTCTTTGCAGTCTCAGAATGTGAACAGGTATCTGACTGTGTGGGTGCTTGTTTTTTTCCTAGATTTTAACCCCACTAACAGTGAAGGTGAGTTGTTATTCGTCTACCGTGTCCTTGTGGTAAGGTGTACATTTGTTATCTGGTGAAAAGATAGCTCAAAAGGACGGGGATTAGCATGTGGTCCTGTGACGATATGGTAAGTCTCACTTGATGAACACTGCCCCCCCGGGCATTTCCCCAGCTCTCCACAGAGAAGGCAGCAGCAGCAGCACTGTGGTGTGGTTCTTGCCTGATTGGGATTGCCATGGGTGCTGTCACCTTCACCTATCTGCACCTCGGCAGATCACTGGATTCGACAGCAAAGGCAAGAACAAAACGAAACCAGAGAAGTGACTTACACCACTGCCCGGAGAGAGAAAGGGAGAGGGAGGGGGGAAAGAGAAATAAAGACCACAATCCTGTCCGGCTGAGGGCACGGAGGTCATGTCAGCCAGATGGGGAATGAATGAAAACGGACTTTTCTGGAGATGGCTGGGCAAGGGGAGGGTTCTTTTTGATTATTTTAATCCTGCCAGGATACCTCCCAGTATCGGGTCACTCAAAGACATAATTTTGTGCCAATAATGAAAGAACTCTCTATTAACAGAAAAAGGACAACACATTTGTGATTATTTTCTCTCCATCCAGTCCAATTAAAAGGTATTGGTGGTCAGTCTGAGCTATATTTGAATCACTTGAGATGTTTCGCATCAAAGAGCTGATAATTTACAAGCCAGTCACACCAAGAGAAGCTCTCGCTTGCTCATATGCCTGTTTCCTGCCCTGCTGTAAACGAAAAGAATAAAGAACACCCTAAGCCAAGATAAATTTGAAATACAATTCTCCAGTTATTTGAATCAAAAGGCAGTATTGATTATTTAATTACGTAGAAATGATCCAGATGCTAAGCATTTACTACAGATTAATGACTGTCCCAGAGCAGTTAATGGCCTTTCTCGCTGCCATCAACACAAGCTTATTAATCCCTGGAAAATGGCTTGCATAACAATCATAACCTGCTGTTAAAAGTTTATAAATAGATAAAAGTGTCACATGGATTTATGAGTGCTGAGGCTGAATGGGATCTGTGTGGCATTTCCAGTGAATGAATGCCATGTGCATGAGCTCATCTGATTGCTTGAATTATCACAAAATCCCAAGTTGCTCTTTTGGATCGGAAAATGGCATGCAAGAGAGTGCCAAGTGGCTGGAGTCCTATCTACTGACTGGGAAATAATTACTTTGCTGCATAACAAAGAGGCACCTTCCTTCTAACAGCAGTGCTCTGCCCTTTTTATCATATAGCCTGAAATGCATGTAAGGGAGGCTGTGTGGCTGTGCCTTTGCTTTGTTTCTAAGAGGAAAAAAATGCTTGCACGTACACACACACAGAGCTCTGATCCAGGTCCGCCCAAAGCCCAGCGATGGGTTTAGCAGGCGTAGGGCTCAGCTGGGATCTGTATTGTTCAGGCAAAGGTCTTCAAAGGAGGCCTTCACACCTGGGTCTCTCCATCCCACACTGGGCTGTTACAGCAATGAACACGGGACGTGCTGCCAGCGAAAGCTGCTTTCAGAAAGCACGCTGCCCCTCAGTTCTGGCAGAGCCGGGAGGGCGTGCAGACCCCAGGAACCGGGGCAGCAGGGAATTGCAGCGGTGCTGTGTCCCACCGGCCGTGGGGCAGCTGTTCCCCACCGCCACGGTGGCTTTCACACTGCCCCTTCTACCTGGGTGCTCAGCTGCCAAGCCAGGGTGCGGGGGGCCACAGCATCCCCGTCACGGCACAGCCCAGCTGGACTCACCCCAGCACCAGTCTTCAGCCCCCCGTCCCCTCGGCAGCCACTGTCCCCCCAGCTAGCTGTCGTCACCCTCCCAACCCTGCCAGATGAGCGGTGGCTGGTTATTGCATTTGAGCGGTGACTAATAAAAATGACATAAACACGCAGCTGTCTGGAGCCTGAGAAGGCTGCCCAGAGGATTGGAGCTGGTCTGTGGGAGCATCCTGTCCCTTCCAGGAATTAGGGAAGTGGCTTCCCCGTATCCGACCAGACCACAGATCCTGAGGTAGGAGGAAAGATGCGAAATTACTGCCTCCTTCAAAGAATCAGACAGGAGGGGACGTGAGGGACCTTCCGGAATCACAGCTTCCAAGCCTGTTAGCGCAACTGCCTCTATTTTACATTATTTATAGCAGACCTGTCTGAACTGGGCACAGACACGCTTCAGCACAATGCTGCACCAGAGAGGGTTGTCCATCCCTTGGATTGGAGAAGTCAGGTGCCATGAGGCCCCAGCCCCTTGCACCCTTACTGCCTCGCCCACCGCCTTGGTCATGCCACCTCCCGCGCTGCGCCTCTCCCTTTGGCTCTTGGCTCTCCCTCACTGCAGCCTGTTCTTTCTCTGCGAGTTCTTGCTACTCCACAGCCTGCAGCCTCTCTACCTCTCCCCTCTCGTCCTGGTCAGGAAGCCGATTCCTACTGCCCAGCGCTGCCGGAACTCCCCTTCCACAGCCCCCTCCCGTGATTTTTTGGCGGGTTGCATCTTACTCGTCGGAGGAGACAGGCTATAAACAAGTGCTGAACTAAACTAATTATCCTCCCTCAAACACTTCCCGAATCAGCTTTGCCGTGCCTCCACAACACTCGGCACGTTCCTAGGGGAGACAGGCACCGTGCACTTCAGGGGCTGCCTCCCCGAGCAGAACCCCCAGCCCTGCCCTCGCCCCACCGGGACCCCCGTCCCACGCCAGCAGGCTGCGCAGGGCAGGCGGATGCCGGTCCGGTGAGGAGCCCCGCTGGCTGCCGTGCCCCGGAGCTGGGAGAAGCGAGGTTGCGTCCCCGTGCTCGCTCCGGGGCACTGCAGCTCTCCGCCAGCGGCACACGGCGTCCGCAGCAAGGACCTGGGCAGAGAGAAATTAAAATAAATGGCTAAAACCACGCACTGACTCGATGGCAAACCTGCAGGAGGAAGGGATCCCAGTGTCCTGTTCGCTGTAGGAGAAGGAGCAGGCTAGGAAAGACAGTAGTTATGTTTAAAGAAAAGTTTCTGGGGGTCAAAACTGATTTTTGAATTAATATTTTATTTGTGTGTAGATCAAATGGTAGTGACACCTTTCTCATCATGACGGTAATTAAACACCCCAGAGCACAGGCTTTTATGAACAGGTCTGATGAACACCCACCAAGGACAACACTGTCCTCCCTCAGAGATGCAGGTTTTCATGCTCCTAAAGGTCTCTTGCCGTTCTTCACTCCACTGGCTTTTAATGGTCCCCACAAAAGAGAGTGACAGAGGCACATTCTTGCTTTTTTACTGAAGAAAATGCCCAGTTACAGGCACAGGAAGGGGGAGCGAGGAGGATTCAGAGCATCCCCCAGAGAACCTTAAATGACATTATTCAGCTGAATAACCAGGTCTCAGCAGGAACACGCTTCCTTTAGTTATGAGCACTGCAGCACTTCAAATATTTATCAGTGTACTTCAGCGCACATTTGATGATGCCGGTTGTCTTTTTTCCTTTGTGTTGCATAACACCGCTAGAAAATTCGAAGGTGAAGAGCATGGGTAGAAAAGACGTTTCAGGTGGCAGAGGAAGGAAGAAGATGCTCAGTGAACGCCTCTCGCCTCAGCCGCGGCGTTACTGCCCTTAGCGCCTGTCGAGGCCCGTAACCGGCGCAGAGCGCAGCAGGGCCCGCGGAGCCCCCCGGGGGAAGCGGGGGAGGTCTCCAGCCGCACGGCCGCCCGCCAGACCCCGCGGCCTTGAGAAGGCACGGCAGCCCCGCCGGAGGGCTGCCCCCGGAGCTCTCCGCGCCCGCCGGCAGCAAGAGGGCGTTCCTCTCCGCCGCGGGGCCTGCTCCGCCGGCCGAGGGGGAGGCCCTGGGGCGGGCGG
>Ga0065711_1013455_pt1 | contig 10285 bp, 5 predicted proteins | sample Hoacrofraction12_FD_59098 | JGI IMG/M metagenome (GOLD analysis project Ga0065711, IMG submission 59098) | Hoatzin crop microbial communities from Cojedes, Venezuela - Epithelial fraction 12 v2 (version 2) | ecosystem: Host-associated > Birds > Digestive system > Esophagus > Crop | place...
CAGTCCCCTCACCATCCTCGTAGCCCTCCACTGGACTCTCTCCAGTAGCTCCTCATCTTTCTTGAACTGGGGAGCCCAGAACTGGACACAGCACTCCAGATGAGGCCTCACTAGGGCAGTGTAGAGGGGAAGAAGAACCTCCCTTGTCCTGCTGGCCACACTCTTCTTGATGCACCCCAGGATTCCTTTGGCTTTCTTGGCAGCCAGGGCACACTGCTATCCCCTTTCTCTTCCTGGGTGTTCCTTTCTCCCCCGGAGGGATCTGATTTTCTTCCTTCCCCTGGCAGCAGCTCCTCGGTGGTTTTGCTCTGCCGACGGCAGCAGGCAGCAGACGCTCTGCACGCCTTGAAATAATTTCTTTGGTGGGCCACGCTGTGGGACAGGTCTGAGCAGCCGAGGTGCTGCCGGTGCAGGGGGGCTGGGGGAGCGAGTCTGCCCCATCCCACCGACCTCGGCGGGAGATGGTTAAATGTGTGTTTGGGATTTGGGGAACGTGGAGGGAGACAGAGGAGAGAACGGAGTCCCAAGGAGCAGGGATTTTGTGGCGAATTCAGAACTTCTGTGTTTTTCTAATTAAAAAAGGAAATAATTTAAAACACTGAAGTAGAAATTTTGTGTGGGTTTTTTCTTTTAATTCCATTCGTTTTGGACACATCCAGGTTTTGGAAGGATAACTTGTGCCCCAGGGATGCTGGAGGTCCAAAGGACTGATTAGATCCCTGGAGTTAGTCTGAGGAGCCTGGAGGGCTGCTTGGAATTACCACCCCTTACTCCAAGGACAGTTGAGCTGTTGACTGCAGTTCAGAGCAACTGTGAGACCCGAATTTTCCTATGCAATGAAGTTTGCATTTGTACCTGGACAAATATGGATGGACACTAAAAAATAAGTTGAAGTAAATCATGTTTTGTTGCCTGTGTTATTCTGTAGGGCTTCGGCATGTGGTCATTGTTGGTGAGAGAAGAGGAAGAGGCTACCAGCGTGATGGAAAAAGGTCCTTCGGGTAGGACAACCAACAGGACAAAAGGCCTTGAACTGGAACATGAAGATTCAAACCTGGAATACTTGAACATAAGCTTTGTAGAACAAGGTAGGGGCGTCTTTATTTTGAACAGCCACCTAAGTGTCGTACACACAATATTTAAGGGCTGAAAAGCACTGTCTAGATGCTTGTCTCGAAGCCCCTGTAGAAGCAAACCCTGCGTTTGCGCAACGCCACAGCCCTGCCTTGCAGATGCATTGGAACAGTGTTGTCACCGTGCTATTACAGAGCAGCTTTTTCTGTGTCCCAGTTGTCACTGGTCTCCTAACCTGCCTGCCTGCCAGGCATTCCGCCCTGGAAGATGACAGTAGCTTCACGCTGGTACTTACCTGAAGAAGCTCATTCTAATCTCCTGCTTATCTGCCAGAGGAGTGTTATCAGGCACACTATTTGAAAGGTGTTCTGGGGTTTCTAAGCCTTATGAAACAAGGCAGAGGTTAACCCAGGCAACCATCAGGCTCTAGTTGAAAATTGGCCTGCCTTCAGAGGATAAAAGAGCAGTGGGAGGGTCTCTTCAGGCAAGCACCGCTAGCTAGCGAATTGCTAAAAAACCTTGATCTTCAAGACACAGAAAGAAGGAGCTTTCTGAAGCTCAACCTCTTGGAGAAGGTTGGTAAACTGGAGCTTGATGGTGAAACGTTGGTGCCCCCCACATAGAGGGGATAGGGACTGTGTTGCATGGATGCGTTCCAGTTGGAGGAGAGCTTTGCTATGAGGGGATGCTCTCGGGTCAGGTGAAGACAGCGGGATCCTTGCAAACCAGATGGGTAAGTCAGCTCCTCAGAGCTGGATCTCAAATGAAACCTGGACCAGTTCATTATTGCGGGGTGGAACCAGGAATTTCCATGGCTTTGATCAAAATTGTACAAAAGTAATGGCTGTGGAGATGGCTTGCTTTGAAGTTTTGAATTTGAATTTTGAGAGAATCCAAAATGCAAACTAGAATAGGCTGACATTTGTTTCACTAGAAACATTTTATGAAAAAATAAATAAAAAACCAAACTATGAAATCTCATTGAAAGAGAGGTGTTATTAAAATATTGTTTCAAAACTGATGAAAAATGTACATCATGTTTCAATTCATCTTCCTGATGAAAAGACAGTAAGATTCTTAAAATGAAAAATGATAAAGTTTTCACTGAAAAGGGATTTCACTTTTGCACACTATGCTTTCTCTGGGTTTTTTTTTATTATTTTAACTTCAGCAGAAAGAATACAATACAGACTCTCTCGTGTACCTGATAACACAGTGGTGTGAGGAGTGAGGTTAATACTTTTCTCCCCATTTCTGAAATTGCAAAAATCCTGAAAAATATAAGCAAGCTCCCATTTATTCCCTGAACCTTCCTTTGGAAAACTCTTTTAAACTTCCCAACATTTTTTCTTCTGTAAAAATTCTTATGAGGAAAAGTTCTGACTTGATAGTGATCTCTAGTTCAAACGAAACACAAAATCACTTTGTACAAACACTGGCGATCAGAGACTGCTGACCTTAGCACCTCTCTGTTCCTTCTACTGTAACTGTGGTTATTGAGGAGGCAGGAGAAATATTTTAATAGAACTCCTAAGGTGGTTTGTGTCTGTGCATGTGTGTGTGTGTACACGCAAACATATATGTAGGAACTATATACTATATATATGTGTGTGTATGTATGTGTATATATATATATATATATAAAAAGTACATGGGTTTGTGTCTTCCAGATTACTGGGACCTCTTGTATCACGGCACTGACATTTGATTGCATCCTGTGAGAAGAATAGTTTACGCACAGCTGAAGAACGGAGTTGCTATTTAAATGGTAAAATTCTCTGTTTCATGCTGCTTTCATCTTGATGGACATTAATGTAACTTTCTTTTGCCAAGCTGAAGATAAACTGTTTGTCTTGCAGTGTCATTTCAAAATAGAGAAAGGACTGCAAGTGCCTCACCCCTAAAAGGAACAGTATGTGATGAAATACAATACTCCTGAACTAATATTTAATTTTCCTGACAAATGTCTTTGGAGTGACTGGCTGTTCCTCAGCTTCTTTTCCCATCCTCTATTTTTATGAGGTTTTTTTAGCACTGATCTTTCCACAAACTGGTGACATAATGTCATCTCAAGATCAGAATTGGTCAGAACATGTTTGATGAAATATATTTTAACTGAAGTATGCTGCTTCTTGGACGCCAAAACATTTCGCAGAGGGGCTGGTGTTGACGAACGGGGAGTTTTCTGTATCCCGGGATGAGGTCTCTGGTAATGTCTGATCTGAAAGCCTGATTGAACACTTGATCTCTCTGCCTCAGAAATAGATGTTTCAACACAATTCCACACCCTTCCATTTGAAAATTTTTTGTTTTCGTTTCAAGACCGTATGAAAAGGTTGGAAAACCTGCACTGTTATGGAATGGAGTTACTCCAGTCACCCAGCCAGCTCTGAGCGAAACCTTCTCTCCCACAGAAGACTGCCAGATTTCTAGAAAAGGGTGTTGGTCTACATTGTTTTGTGCCTCAGAAGTCATCTGCCACTTTCGTTGTAGTTTGAGCTTCAATACACATTTTCTTTTCAGCTGAGGCGGCTGCGAGCTGTGGGAGCAGACCACAAGCACGCGCGCAGCCAGAGCTGTGGCTCGGCCCGTTGGCTCTGGGATGCTGTGGCAGCCGTCCTTGCTGCTTTTGGAAGTATGACCGCTGTGGCCAGTCTAAAAAAAAAAAAAAAAGAAGAAAACGACCAAAAAAAACCCAAACAAAAAAGTTTATAAATGTTTGACTTCAAAGTCCTGCACAAGGGTGACTTCATTGAAACCCACACTCGGTTGAACAGGGTTAGGCTGTGCCAGAGAAAGCCTCTGTGCCTGTTTCGTTAGAAACCTGTGGAGGGAAGATAGGTCATTAAGTCTGCGGTTTCTAGAAGTGTCTCTGATGTGGAGCTAACCTTCTTTTGTTTTGAACTCTTGTTTTGTTAAATGAATGCAATGTTAGTTGTACAGCCTGGATTTTAATGACCTGTTTCTTGGTTTAGAGAGATGGAGTCACACATTTGCTGTTAATATGTTGAGTAATGGAAGAGCCACTTTTCAAAACTATTCACAATTTTAAAGAAAGTCTTAATTTAAAAAAAAAAAAAAAGTACTTTTCTCCAGATCAAGTCTAGGACTTCCAGGGCCGTGGTTGGAGATTAGGTAGATAAGCTAACAACCTGGCCAACTCCTCTCATTAGACTCTGGTAATTGCAGTATATGCTGAAGTGTATTGGTCATGTCTCCACTCACTGAACTCTCAGGCCATTTCCAAACACACCTTGAGCTTAGAGTGAAACCTGAAATATCTTATCGGAAATGTTTTTTCTTTGTATGCCCTGGAAGTCCTAGACCTGATCTGGAGAAAAGCACTTTTTTTTTTTTTTAATTAAGACTTTCTTTAAAATTGTGAATAGTTTTGAAAAGTGGCTCTTCCATTAGTCAACATACTAACAGCAAACACTATGCTCTTCTTTGAGAAGTACAACGAAAAGCAGCAAGCGCTTCTATCAAACTTTTCTTCCATAGACGACCTTGTGTTGCCATTCTCAGAATACATAAAGGGTGAATTCTCCAAGAGCTCATAACCTGCCAACCACATCAGGAATCAAAGGTCTAAATACTGCTTAGGAGGTGGCCCTTGGAGAATGAAGCGCTTTTGTCTATCTGGCAGGCTGTGGGAGGTGGGCTCCTGATCCCTCAGACCATTTCTGACAATGGGACTTGGGGTGAATAAAGCACCACAGGAGAATGGGCTGCAGACCTCTGGGAGGTTCCTTTTGTAGGCCTTTGGAAGGTGCATCCCTGGGGATGGCCCGTGCAAATGGTTTGACAGTGGTGGCTTTAAAATTGATCTGGCAAGTTACATGGTTTTTACCCAGTTTAAACCACCTACACTTACAGGGGATGTCACCAAGATGACCACCGTCCATTAAGGGGAAAATATCCAACTCCACCTTCTCAAAGTAGGAACTTCTTGTTGTGCCTAGCTGTTACAGTGGGTGGTCTGTGGACTATTAATATGATGTAGCTGTCAGAAAGGCATTCCCATCCCTCCTAATTTTCTAGTGTTTACTTACCCTTGCTGTGACATTGCTATTGACTCTGCAGTTGTAATTATAACTAATAATTAAGTAATCGTGATGATATATTGCAACAAATTGACCAATGATTACATAGGAAGCTATTGTGGCAGTCACTGGGGACTGCCTAGCATCAGACAACTTTAATTAGAGCTGGCTAATACCTTATCCAGCCTGGAGGGTGCAGAGGATGTCGAGTGCCAGACGCCAACACTTCTGTTAATTCACGTGATCTTAGTGCGTGGCAGTTTGCTAATTGTTCAAATGAAGGAATCTCCTTTTGCAAAAGAAGACTGGCTTGTGGCACATGAGGGAACGTGATTTCAGCTGCTGTTGGCTTTAGCTGAAATCAGCAGCACCCTGGATTGCCAAAATCTGTCAGTTCTGTAAGGAGGAGAGGAGGTGCCTGCGGAAGTGCCTGGCTCCGCTACAGGCACAAAGCTGAAACCTCTTCTTTCCATATACAGAAAACATTTTAAAATCCAGAATAAGTTTGTAATAGTTAGAGTCAGTTACCCGAAGAAAAACTATGTACATGTACTGGAGAGGAAAACTGCCCCTCTCCGCTCCAGCCTCCGTAAGAATGATGTTTCTATTTAGATGAAATAAGTGGTAAGTGCCACTGTTTTTTTTCAATATAATAGTGAGCTATTTGTAATGGATCTGTAAACCACAAATTAGGAAAAAATAGTCCATATATTCGGTGCAAAATGTACACATGTGGGAATTTCAAAATAGATCTTCCTTTGCTTTAGAAAATTCGCAGTTGTCCACAAGTGGAAATCACAAGTTTGTTGCAAACACCATCGCAAAGATCAACAGTTGGGTGGAGAGCAGCCATTCAAGGTATTGCTGTGCTTTCCTCCACGGCACCTCTAATCCAGGCACCACCATCATCTCCTTCTTCCTTTTAAATTGCTTTCCCATATGCAGCTCTACGGTGGAAGCAGCCCCTCTGCAGTGGCTTCAGGGCAGTGGCAGAAATGCACTAATTGCATACACAAACATAACCATGAAAAGTTAAAATGGGTCCAGCTTCTCCCATACCTTTCTTATCTTGCTTGTTTTCTAAGCTTTGGGACAGGAGCCTTGTTCAAACATAAGTTAGGATAACACCCTAATTTTAAATATGGACCTGTAGGCAGCAGTATAACATAAGTGTTAATATAACAACTTTGACTGCTGACCTTAGCTGAACCCTAGAGCCATAGTTATTCCACAGTACAAATATAGTCATTCAGGGGTGATCCTTAGCTTGGATAAAACGCTTCCATTCAAAAGTAATGATAGTGTTTAAATTAATTAAGTTATAAGTGAAGTTTTTCCATGATACCATCTTAGAATAATAATCTAGCAGTGGTACCCACAGCCTAATCAAAATCAGGCTTTGTGGTTTTAGGTGATATACAAACACTTCTGTAGACCTGAGGTAAAAAAAGTGGAGCACTTCTACAGGAACTAAGAACCTCAAACTCACCTTCTGAAGTAATTTTTCTACTTAGGACCAGCTTTTCCAAAGAGTTTGTGCATTGCACCTTTCGCCAGTAGCAAAGGGTAAATGAGAAAAAGCGAGCTGCAAATTATAGGTGTGGATTTCAGCAAGCCTGAGGTACTCGGGCCCACGTCTGCAGCTCTTGGCACCTATGTACTTTTAAAATCCTGAGCTTAGATACTTCCCTGACTTTTAAAAATAGAAATTAACACCACAAAGCCTAAGCATGAACAGAGCAATGTGAGCCAGGACACCTTTAGAAAACGATTTTCAAAGGTATATTGTTACCTCAGATTGTAAATAAGCTGCCTGGGAGAGTTTATTGTGTGAGGTTAGTTACAGAAGTAACTTGAAATACCCTCACAGGCATCCGTCTGCCTGCTTAGCTGGCACGTTGTTTAGACAAACAGTGTGCTAAGCACTCAGCGCTTCATAATTCAGGTCCTAAGTCACTGTTGAAAATTGTTTTTAGAGGTGCCCTGAAGCACCTGTCCTCTACCTGGGAAAGGAATGCGCAAAGGAACAGAGCTGTTAAAAGCAAATACTTCTAACAAAACAGGGCTTTTTATGTTAAAAGGAATGGTATGCCTTGCGTCGTGTGCCTTCAAAATGTGAGCAGAAGGCAGAGGCAAAGCGCCTGAAAGGCTCAGGCTCACTTTGAGCTTTCACTCATAGAGGTGTTTTTTGACTGGTGTCTTGTACAAATTAATTTAGTGTCACTTCTGCTGAAAGGACATGTTGGCTCTTGATCTTATGGCTCACAGGCACTTTTCTCTGTATACCAGAGAGACCAAGCATCCATGAAATCACAGCATTTAAAAGAACGAGGCAGAGAGGTCTCTCTCCCTCCTGCCTCTACTATTCAGCCCCGGGAGTTTCTGGAAGTGCCGTCTTGCTGCTCCCCTCAGCTTCCCAGCACTGTCCTACAGCTCAGGCCACCCCTAGGACCACTTTGCAATAGGGATGGACTGAGCTGACATTGATTTAAGCTGCTGGAATCAGGAGGAGGGCTTGGGCATCGTTACGGTGCAGGATATACTTGAGGGATTTGTTACCGAGTCTGAACCAAGCCTGAGTTAATCTTGGAGCTAATTTGAGATCAAAAGCACAGAGACTGTTTGAAATCTTATCTGAATCAGACTGCCAGATCATTTAAGGCAAACATTAAGTAAGGTCGCTTCAATTAGTGCAATCAGTCAATCTTGGTAACTGAGCTTGCACTATTCAGATCGGGGCTCCTCTGCTACTATTAGATTAGGGTAGTAAATGGGGTAAATTAGCTTGCATGTATTTCTTCAGGCTGTGGCTGGGCCTTTGGAAAGCTAACTCCATCCCCAGACCACACCACGGCATAGCTAAAACCCAGGCTCACAAGTCCAGGGCTATTTTCTTCAGCGTCCAGAGGGCTCAGAGGCAGGGTTTGAGTTGTGAGCCACCGTCGGTTTGGGCACAACAAAATTCCCACCTTTCCAGGGGCATCCACTTTGCGAATAGATTTATACCATTAGATGACAAAATACCATAACATTTTTTTGTGATAGCTGAGAGGCAATAGGAGATGTTCACTGCAATATGAGATGGTTATTGAAATTTTTTAACTGCACCTACAGTACAGTCAGGTGCTGGCTGCAACCCTGACAAAATCAGGCCATCAGAAAATGAAATGTGTATGAGGAGGCTGGCTTTGTTTCATCTGCACCGGTTGGTGTTAGGAGGTAGATAGTTCTGATCTTGGTTTATATGTGCAGAATTTTGCAGCGCTTTTTCCTAGCAGAGCTTTTTTTTTTTTCTTTCTCTTCTCAGGATTGGTTTTGGCTTGCAGTTCCCATGGTTTACAGTTCAGGTTGGCCAGCTGGAACTCAAGACTGGAAATCTGGGTCCAGGTTTCTCGTTTCTGCTTTCCAGTGCCTGCTCAAAGTGAGATCCACGGGTACGTCCCTGCCTCTCCTCCTAGACTGTAAAATGACTGTCAAAGCTTTTGCATGTCTTAAAAATGAGTTGTAGCCTCTGACTACAGAAGTGAAAACTTTTACATTTTCCCCCTGTTTTTAAGCTGTTTGGGACTTGCACCTCTGATGTCAATCTTTCGTTTTGGTAGTTCCCTCTCTTTCTTGGAGAAAGAAGAAAGTATAAAGAAAGTTAAGAAAACATTGTTCGTTTCAGAAAAAAAATTTGGATGGTCTGAATTACAGATTTTTCAGCTCTCAAAAATGCGAACTCATGGTTCAAACTAGAGACAGGCATGGGCATCTTCTATTTCCTTGCTGGGCACGGAGCTGTTTCTGCCCTTGCAGAGAGGACTGTGTGCCTTTGAAAAGAGAACGTGGGTCCAGCTCCGAGAGCTGCTTTGTGCAGCTCCGTGGAGGTACCTCAGGCCGTTCTGCAGAGCCCGCTTTTGCAGGAGCCCTGAGCATGCCGGTGGGTTTATAACCTACCCAAGGCCACCAGATTCATTTTCACTCCCAACCTCAGGCGGGGTCTGAACGCAGATGAAAGGCTGAGGCCCCAACCCACCAAGTCACCTCCCTTGTAAAAGAGGCTGGAGGAACCGGTAACATGTGTAATTTAAAGCACAGCAGTAATAGTGGAATTTTATAGTGGCTTTCAATTATAGCCTTAAAATTGATTTCTTTGCCTTCTATGCATTAGCAATGCCTAACCCTCGCTGCGGTACGGGACTGGAGCAAGCCAGGCGATGTGCATTAGACCCAGCACAGCAAACAAGTCTCGGTGTAACGTTGCCACCGGTTTATTTGGGGTGCCTATGGTGTATGGTAAGGTCCCAGGGCACAAAAATACTTGCCCCTCTTTCCACATGTATTTCACAAGTTCACAAGCCATAACTGTTAATAATACCAGCAAATTCTTTAAAAAAAAAAAAAAGGCAGATTGTTTTGTAAATATAAGCAACATCTGGTTGTGACTGGGGAGGAGATTGGTTTTGGAAGTAATTCTGAGAGGTTTATAATGCTTCTTCTAAAACTGCCTACAAAATCCCCTCCCTCTTCTGCCCCAAGGTCTAAAAAAAAAATTTTTTTCCCTTTGATATCCTGACACTTTCTCTAAGGAAAACTCCAGTAGGGAACAGTGCTTAAGATGCAAGGGAAAAGTTCTTATCTGTTGCCTGGAGCTGCAGCTTTTACCTGCTTAACACCTGTACTCTGATTGATAACACTTTACTAGGTGCGATAAAGACACTTCATGCCATCAGCAGTATTCACACACCAGTAATCTCCGCTCAGTTCTAGGTTCAGTCACTGCCAGTAGCAGTTCCTGTCTTCTGCTGCAAGCTGATTTATCGGGGTGTGCAAACTTCGCTTCGTACTTGCAGTCCCGGTACGAATATGACCGAGCACATTCTTGATTCACGATTAGATCTGTAGGAAAATCAGGAGGCAGTGCCTCCAGTCGCTTTGTATCACGAAGTAGCTGCTGACAAACATGTTGCTGTGACAATGTGAGACAGCGGCTGAGGGATTTGCCACACAAGCTCAGCATGGAAAATAAAATCCTCTTATTTCTTTCCACGAGACTCTTCTCCAAGGCGTGGTACAGCCTAGCGAGGTCCTCCACGGTATTTCTCACCAACCTTCAGACACATTTGGGGTAGGACAGACCTCCTGCCAACAGCACAAAGCTGTACTTCATCCTGCAGCTTTCCTGG
>Ga0065711_1051666_pt1 | contig 10285 bp, 7 predicted proteins | sample Hoacrofraction12_FD_59098 | JGI IMG/M metagenome (GOLD analysis project Ga0065711, IMG submission 59098) | Hoatzin crop microbial communities from Cojedes, Venezuela - Epithelial fraction 12 v2 (version 2) | ecosystem: Host-associated > Birds > Digestive system > Esophagus > Crop | place...
GGGCGGGGGGCGGGGAGGGGAGCAGGAAGGTGAAGAAATAGAACAGGAATGAACAAGTTGTACTGTGGTAGCTAAGTAACAGCAGGTGTTTTATTACAGAGCACCTGAAAAGAAGAATTGTTACTTTTTAGATATACTGACTGTTTTACTTTTTTAAAGAGTGTTAGAAGTTTTGTGCAAAAGTTTTACAACAAAACAACAATATCTGATAAATTTAAAATTAGGCAAGGAACATGATTAAACCTTTGATTCAGTGATTTTGGGACTACAATTTAAATATGTTTATGACACTGTATTCCATGAAGTCACAGGTCTGTACAATGGTTTTCAGTGCTCACGAACAATTCCCGTCATGTTGCTAGCACACACTAATACCAGCCAGCAAGGTCATATCCCTATGACCACAGCTGACAGACTTTTATAATTTTCCACCGAACTTGAAGTGGAAAGACAGAAGATAAATTCTCTACAATGTATTTATCCATTAGAAAATTAAGTTGACAAGGTTCTATTTCTCCTTTTTTTTTTTTGTAGTAAATGAAAGAACACAAACTATTATCTAAAATGAAAGCCCACAGCTTCAAGAAGGGATAACAACAAATGAACAAAAATCAGGCAGAAGGTTGGTAAATATGTACTGATTTCCTGGTAGTGGGTTTTCTTCTGAAGTAGAAAAAAAGGAAGAAAAACTTTTTTTTCTTATAACAACATTTATGCATCAGCCATTATTTTCTCTCATTGTAATAATTTTTGGCCCCATTCTGGCATCCTCACTCAGTGTTAGCTGCATTACATACGAACATCCTTCACTGCGAGGGAGCTACTTGCATTGGGGGCTTTACAGGTCAGAGTTTCCAAATAGAATAATTTATTTATTTAAATTAATCCAATGTGATTCCCATGGCCAGATTCTCATCTGGCATGAATTAGGATAGTATCACAAAGTTGTACCATTTTAAACAGTTGTTTTAGAGGTATAAACACAGGTGATCTATGGATTGGCCCCAGATGTTCCAGCTGTTCTGTTTCCTGCTCAGCCACTTAAAGATGCTGAAATGGGCTAAGCAACAACCATACAGGAACTGTCAATCACAAGTGATGTCCTCATACTTCAAGTCCATTCCCTCAGTTCCCAAGTACCCACACCTTGTAATCTTTCTTAAAACTTCCCATCTTTAAAAATAATTAGATATTTGGCCCCTATTATTCCACGCTCTTCTTTCTCTGATGGTTGAAAACTTTCTTACTTACACACTAAATGTCCATTCGTGACCATTCAGACCTATTAGTTTTAGCTCTCCTAATCCTGAAATAGTGGCCGTCATAACCCCTTTCACCCCTATTTTTTGCTGTTAAAAAAGGCAATTTCTGTTAGTTCTTTCTTAAAAGATTATCTTCATTGACCATCTCAATATACATTCTGGACTGCATTCACTGCATTGTCCCACATACCACTCCATACCTGAGATGTGGACTGGCACAAGAAATCTCCACACTGTTTTATAAAACATGCATATAAAATAAATACATACTCATTTATATATGTATCTATATGCCTTTTGATTGGAAATATTTTTAGTCAGCTTACAAGCAAAACATTAAATCCGCAAAATCCAAATTCTCATACAATGCAAGCTCATTACTTTGTCCTATTCTTTGTTTGATTATTTTGGGACAAACACTTTGCAATTCAAAAGATTCCCTGGACACTTCTCAACAGTGCATTTAATTAGCCAGCTGAGCTCTTCTTCAGAAGGTATTACTAAAGCCAGGTATCTAGTCTTAACAAAACATTGAAGAGTTCGGCATTTGATTACATAATTAAATCACCCACAATGAAATCAGATGGGAAGGAAACAACAAAGGGATGAAAATACTTACACTTCAGGGAAAACCTTAACTGCTTGCTGTTAGAAGAAATTTCTCTTTAAGTGCATTACTTCCATAATGTTGACTCCAGTATTTCTTTCACATTCCAGTCCATCATTTGAAGGAGTAGCTGCAGAAGACCGGAAATTTAAACTAAGGGGCCAGTTCTGTAACAGACTATTGCCATGTGTCAGAATTCTTCACAAACCATAGCAAATTTCCCACAGATCACTGTGAGGCTCTAATATCAAACTCTATTGAAAATACAATATAAGCAACATGGTTGGGTTTTTCTGAGATTTCTGTAACTGACTTAAAGTCCACTCATGGCTGAGGCACCAGAGCTTAGGAACCTCTGAACTACTCATTTGATGTGTTCATAGTTTTATTCCTAATTTACAGCCTCCCACTCTCCCTTTTCTATCTCACACCCTTTCTTGTTTACACATGTGGCAACTGCGAGCTTCTGAGCCAAAACCTGACCCTTGCTCAAATCTGACTCACACAGGAATGCAAGCAAACATTTTCAAACACAGATTCACAATAGTGAAGTTTGAAACCACTACTAGAACAGGAACTGGTACTTATCATGAGATGATTTTTATGCATACTTTTTCTATAAATACTATCATTAACAAAATTTAGATAATATTTTAACAACATGAATGATTAACTATACAGTGGACTAATTATATTATCTACGTTTTACAGGCAGCTCAGAGCTCAAACAGGATGCCAAAGTGCTCTGTAAGACATTGACAGGACCACATTACAGCTGGCAGGCTGGACTAGGACACAACTACATGACCCAGGGTAGGGTCCAAGTGCTGCCCGAAATAGCAGTCCTGCATATAGATGGGCAAACATAGATCGACTCATTAACAGGAAGCAGTGACATGCAGCATAGTGAGAGAGAGCCGTGCCTGGCGCCAGTGTCTGCATCTCTGCAAGGAGTCATGCAAACTTATCTCCTACCTGGAGGACTATCTTTGCACTATGTGATGAGCCATGCAGTCCTGCCTGATGATTTCTCAAGAAAGATGAAGCCTTCTTTCCACCTAGGTCTCATCTTCATTAAAAATGCTATTACAACCTGCTTCAAATACTGATGTGGAAGGTGCCTTTTCACTTGCTTTTGCTTCTCAGTAAGTTAATAAGTTTCCTCAAGTAGTGCAAACTGCTTTACCCTTGCCCTTCATTTCTGTGTTGTTAGGTGAGAAAAGCTCAAGAGCATTCTGTCTTCTCATTTACTTTGATTATTTACAGTCCCATTCTTACCTTCACTGCTATAATTGCTTATGAGTTTGATAAAATCAGTCACTTGCCTTTATTCATACTGAATAACCCCATAGACTACAGTGAAGGTATGCAGCATACTTGTTTATGACACCTGTGAATCTGAGCAGACTGAAGAACCTTAACAGAGGAAGTAATTGACAGAGTAACTTCCACTGTCTCTGCAAAACAGGACATGGTTTCTACCTCACCCTTCCTCAGACTCTCTGTCTCTAAAGTTAACCCATTCCATGACAGTTCCCAATGTGTCAGGTTACTGTGTTGACTCCCAATAAACTTCTTGCCTCAAGTATAAGAGTACCTTAAATTTTAACACATGTATGCACTTTCCCTTCTAAATGTAATTTTAAGAAAACATGTACCTACAAAGAAAAAACTATTTGTAAGTAGAGACCTTAGATCTGAGGTTATTGACATTTCAGAACAAACAGAAATTCAACTGAAAGCCAAGATCCAAAGTCTACCCACTAGTTCTGGCATAGCTATGAAACTTGGGCAAGCCTTACTACTGTGCAATTAAAATTTTAAAAACCAAACAAAACCAAAACCATAACAAAAAAAACCCCCACAATAATATACTGAGAATTATTCAGGAAAACTCACCAGAATCCAATCAAATCCATGAGCTCCAGCCTCAGTTCAGCCTTCTCTTTAAAGCCCATACACATCTCATCTTAAAATTAACCTGAGGCCAAAGAAATTTGTACCTCAAAGATTTCACACTCTCAGTTTATCACAACTCACAGTCCCTTCCCTTCTTCTTCTATTTTAAATCTGACCAGCAAAGTGTTTATTTGAAGAGGGATGAACTTCTACTGAGAATGTAAACTGCAGTAAACCCCAGAAAATAAAACCAGTGAAAATTGTTGCATGAAATTATGATTACTTTACAGCAGCCAAAAAAATCCTCTCCAGGTTCTAAACTTCTCTTACATGAGCCAGTAAAAATTCTACCTACAGAAATTGTGATGTGAAAGCTGTTACATATGGAAGTAGTGAGATAAGTATAATTCATCATGGTCATGACAGAGAAAGAAGGCTCTTCCAGGTCTTCTGATACCTTAATCTACTATCTCAAGTCTCAAGCCAGCAGAAAAGGTCACACCAAAGTGGCAGCAGCAGCAGCCATAGAAGCATAGCCTGCTAAAGCAATATTCAACAACAGGCACAACCCAACCATTCTTCTGCCCCTCCTACCTTGAATTGTGCCTCAATGTACAATTTGCTCTTTTTTTCAGCTCTGCTGCACAGTCAACAGAAGGCATATTGCTTGTGTTATTAACAAGACTGAAAATAAGCACTAAGTCTGTGAAAAATGTATTCATTCTTGCGATAAGTACTTATTGACATCCTAGTGTGTTGGCTGTCTCCTCTATTTCATGAGCTCTAAGGATCTTTATTATCAGGGAGTCACCCCATTCTCTCAGAACAAAAGAAATTCAGGTGTGGGGTAAATTGTATATATTCTTTAATGTACTATATACAAACTATACTTACATTGTCTTCAGGTTTTTGCTCCTGAGAGCTTCTTCCCCACAAACACAAGCAGTTAGATTTTTCCCCATTACTCTTTTAATCTTTACTCAGCTGCCACCATGGCATTTGGGACTACTCAATACAGTTTTCAGAGCACTGCATCTGATATTTATGAAGCTATAAACTGGTGCTGTTTATTTGAAGCAGCTCAGACTGTTGGCAGGTTTTGTTGTTGGTTTTGATTGCAAACAAGTTCTGACTGCGTCTCAGGTTCTTTCAGAGCGAAACCTTGAAAAATCCAGTAAGAGCCACTAAACAGCTTCAGGTATGTCTATATTCTTATTTGCCTTGGGTATCTTAAATACCTTCTGAGAAAGGGACAGATATAAACTTGTCCCCATTGTCCTTCTGTTTACATGCATCCCTTTCTTCCAGTATCATTAACAAATAGCCACCATGGTTTCAAACGAATTTTCCCAAGGAAACTCTATTTCCCTGTCCTGAGCTTGCTGAGATACACATATTCCAGGAAAGGACAAGAACTAAAAGGTATGCTTTTCACATTGGCTCAACTCAGTATGGTATGCAGACTAGATAATTTCAATAATGGCTTGGCAGCTATATATCCTTCTAGCATCATAGAATCATAGAATAGTTTGGGTTGGAAGGGACTTTTAGAGGTCATCTCGTCCAACCACCCCACAATAAGCAGGGAGATCTTCAACTAGATCAGATTGCTCAGAGCCCCCATCCATCCTGACCTTGACTGGCTCCATGGATGGAACCCCACCTCTCTGGGCAACCTGATCCAGCATTTCACCACCCACATTGTAAAAAATCTCTTCCTTATTTCCAGTGTAAATCTATCCTCTTTTAGTTTAAAACCATTACCCCTTGTCTTATCGCAACAGGCCTTGCCAAAAAGTTTGTCCCCATCCTTCTTATAAGCCCCCTTTATGTACTGGAAGGCTGCAATAAGGTCTCCCCACAGCCTTCTCTTCTGAAGACTGAACAGCCCCGACTCTCTGAGCCTGTCCTCACAGGAGAAGCACTCCAGCCCTTGGATCATTTCTGTGGCCTTCTCTGGCCCTGCTCCAACAGGCCCATGTCTTTCCTGTGCTGAGGGATCCAGAGCTGAATGCAGGACTGCAAGTAGGGTTGCACCAGAGCAGAGTAGAGGGGCAGAATCACCTCCTTCGACCTACTGGCCATACTGTTTTTGATGCAGCCCAGGATGCGGTTGGCTTTCTGGGCTGCAAGCGCACATTGTTGGCTCATGTCCAGCTTTTCATCCACCAGCACCCCCAAGTCCTTCCCGGCAGGGCTGCTTTCAATCCCCTCATCCAGCCTGTATCGATACTGGGGGTTGCCCAGACCCAGATGCAGGATCCTGCACTTCGCCTTGTTGAACCTCATGAGGTTCTCACAGGCCCACTTCTCCAGCTTGTCCAGGTCCCTCTGGATGGCATCTCATCCCTCAGGCATGTTGACCACACCACTCAGCTTGGTGCCATCTGCGAACTTGCTGAGGGTGCACTCAATCCCACTGTCTAGGCCATTCACCAGCACTGCAACCACTCTAGAATGGTGGTAGTCCAGCTCTTGTTCACTCCAAGAATCTTCTAAGCTAAGAGGGGCAGAAGCCTGAAAAGCACTACAATTTTCTGCCTTCTTTTCTACTGTCTCCTCTTTCTCCATTACTGGTGCATCATCATCTCAGAGTGATGGAAATAGTAATACTAAACATCTTTCTCCTTATTATTCCACTGTTTTAAAGTGTTTGTCTTCACATTGTACAGTGGAAAAGTTCCCAGACTGCAGAGAACTACAAGCTATGCTTAATGACTCCTGGTGCCACAGTAAAGCCAGAAGAGTTTCATCAGTATCCGATCACTTAGATGATGCTCCTCAGAGTTTTATTGTCCAAATAAGAGGTTCACACAACTCTACTTGCCAAGGCAAGTATAAACAACGCCTCTTATTAAAGTACTTATATGTCCTCCATCACCACAGACAATAACTATATGAGTAAAATAAACAATGCCAGAGAATGTTCCTGACATGAAAATGCCATTGTCCATGACATTCGCATCATCTGTAGCATAGTTTTGACCAGGACCAACTAGCAGTCTCTCAAGTAGTTCTCAGCAAACTTTGGGTATTAACACCAGCCAAAGAGCTTTTCCAACAGGCAGTTTGTCATTCTGTTCAAGAGGAAAAGAGTTTAATATTAAGACCACGGGCAGACCACATCACTTGGCATCAAGGCTAAAAATATTCCCTGGCATTGTTTAATTTTCTAGTAAAGATGTAGTAACAGTCTTTAATTGTCTCTCAATACCTACCTAATCTACTGAGCTTCAGCTTAAGGTGAGACGAAACGAATAAATATTGTTACGAATTACGCTTGGCAAAGGCACAAGAAGAATAATGGTTACTCTTTCAATAGCATTTAGGTATGCAGTTCTCACAGCTTTCAAGATCGAGGTAGGTTTAACTTCATTCACCGAGGACATCCATAGGCAGAAAGGGCTTTGAAACCACTGTAGGTTAAAATCCAAGAAAATGGATTTTATCTTTGTGGACAAAGCTTGCAGCTAGGATTAATACCAAAACTGACCTGTAGTTCTGCCACCACCAAGCCACAGTGAATGTGACACTTAAGCAACTTCAGATATGACTCATCGCATGATAAGACAGCTGTCTAAAGTACATAAAGTTTCCTTTTAGTATAGGTTTTCTCTACAAATTATGAAGACAGCCTTGATGACTTTTTTGGTGTATATAACTCAATTTTAGAAGGTTAAAATTATGTGAGATGAATGTCACATTAAATCCATCTGTAAGACTAAAACCATATCGGAATAAAGAGTGTACAGGGGACATCTTAGGAAACGTAGATTTAGACCTTCAGCTTAATATTTTGCAAGCAGAACTTGAAGCAAGAACTTGCAGAATTCCCAGTATAAGATGCAACCATTTTACTAACAGTTCTGCACAGTTTCTAACCTTTTTTCCTCCTAATGGTAAATCTTACAGGCTTTTTTTTTCATTATTATAGACTGAGTGACCTCCAGATAAATCGCACTCATTTTATAAAATTCGAATCAGTTTCTTTTATTTCTCACAACCAAAGGTAAACGTGTAACTGTAGTGAAAGGTTAAGAAGTCAGAAGGATTTACCACTGAAATGACTCAGATAAAATCTGCTAAGGAACATCTGCTCCGAGTAATTTATTATTGCAATACTTCCTAAGCGCTCTCTTGATTATCTTGCAAAGGTCTGCATACTAACAAATCTGCTGAATATCAGTTTACAGTGGATGTATACTTACTTCTTAACACATCAGAAAAGCATAAATGCATGAAAATTTTAGGCTGAGTCTATCATGAGACAACCTTGATTATAAAAGATTAGCTCCAGTGCCACATGCTTTGTCATATTCCACACCCTAGATCTGTATTTCCTGTTCTCAATCTTGAAGCAAACAGTGCAGGCAAATTGTTTGCTCAGATACATCTTGGATCCCCAAACAAATGAGAATGAATGTCTTGTTTTCTTTTGGTGAAAACCAACCTTCTTTGCAATGAAGGGATATAAATAAATATACATCAAATTATATAACATGTCACATCAAATTATATAACATGTCATAATAAAAGAGACGAATTTGTCTTTTTTAAAGGCGTAGCCTGAGCCTAGTTGTTGAGAAAATGAAAACAGTACTGCTGTTATAATGTACAGCATGACTCCTTTGACCTGGAGATAAAGGAAGACAAAACAACAAAGGCATGTCGCTCTGACGCATATAAAACCAGAGTCACCTGAATGCCACGGTTTTGTGTACAAATTTTCTCGAAAGACAAAAATATTTCCTTCAGATTCCCTTCTCTTTATCAATATTTCTTTGTTCCCAGAAAGCAGTACTGTAGGTCACTTACGGAGAAATCACTCATTGTTAATGGAAAAACAAATTAACAATATATTTACTCCACTAATGCACTTCCCTAGGTCACATTATACAGCAAAGCTTTTAAAAATCATTTGTTTGACTGATCATATTATGATATGAACTGTTAGCTACTCCTAGTAGGAGACCTCGTTTTAATGTAAGGGCTTTAAAGGTACAGTTCAGATGTGTTCACATGTGGAAGTAGGGAATCACTCCGCTGCACAGTGGCTGTATGTATGACAGATGGAGGGTGTCTCAGGAAAGCACAAACGCTCTCAGCATCAGCTCCCAGAAACTCTGCTGTAAACTCTGTCCGAAGCGACAATCCCACTCCGCTCCTACTGGCTTTCTGGGTTGGTGTGCCAGAAAAATGAGATTTTTCTTTGGTGTCTGGGTGAACTTAAAAGAGCTGCCGTGTTACAGGAGACTGAAGGAGGCATTCCATGCTGTACAGTGTGTTCAAGCACAATTTACCACACAAAATACGGCCACAGAAAACTCACCTTCATTTCTTGCAGCTCTCAAAACCAGATTTTTATAAAGACAGAAGGTTACTTCAATATGTACACATGTGCATGCATGCACACATTTCATATACAAATATGACATTACTAGTGATCTGTTAATTGCAATCACTCTTAAAAGAGAATGTACAGAAATGGAAGTATATACATTCTTACTGAGAGAAACAGTGTTTCTCTGGCCAGGAGATGGAGATAACTTTCAGCTGGATCCATTTCCCTTTTAATTTTCATATTCTCTCCTCTCCTCTCCTCTCCTCTCCTCTCCTCTCCCTTTTTTTCATTTCCCTTTTTCTTCTTCCCTTACTCTTTGTCCATACCAACACAGCTAAAGCAAAGCTAAGCAGTACCAATTCCTGCTATTTCTATGATTGTCACTTGACACAAAGAGAACTGAAAAAATCACCATCGAGAACTATGAATGCTGGTATACCTGCCTCCCTTAGTATTTCTGTGGACATTTCTGCAGAGTCTGCTGAATCACATTCCTCTTTACCTATTTCGTTCAGTTAATTTGCTAGTATTCATGAACTGCTCTTCATCCTCCTTTGCTTCCACTTCTTTTTCATAAAAAAGATTAAATTCACAGTTGAATGTATATTAGCAGTGGTTACACCTATGCACAGACTTTCTTCTCTCTGTTTTCTGGCCTTCTGCACAGCCCACTCCGTCCTCTCTGTACTCTCATGACATCATTGAAATCAACAGTTCCATCACTGGGTCTTGCTGCTTCTCCTCAAGCAGCTGCTTTTTGGAGGATCATCCTGTAAAACAACCCACAAACACATATGGAAGTTACTGTATTCCTGATTACTGGATTTTCATCCACCACTAGGGGTTCACCTCTCTCAGGACATGTTACCATGGCTGTTGGAAGATGGCTTATGCGTGCAGAACTACTGCTTTTCCCCTGACGATACACTCCTCAACACCGCACTTGTAGCTCTTCAAGACAGCTCCGAGTCAGACCGCCCGGCCCACAGAACTGTGCACCTCTCTACAGAAGTCAGGGACATCCGCCTACAGTCCCCGTTTTCATTTCCGTGAGGGTTTTGGAGGGTGTCTGCCCGCTTTGTCAAGAGAGCCCTGGGAGATCGCTCCAGCCGGGTGGGTTTGTAGCTGGTGCGATGCCCAGGACCCGCTGAGCCGGGCTGTGCCCAGGGCCATCAC
>Ga0065711_1051667_pt1 | contig 10285 bp, 5 predicted proteins | sample Hoacrofraction12_FD_59098 | JGI IMG/M metagenome (GOLD analysis project Ga0065711, IMG submission 59098) | Hoatzin crop microbial communities from Cojedes, Venezuela - Epithelial fraction 12 v2 (version 2) | ecosystem: Host-associated > Birds > Digestive system > Esophagus > Crop | place...
GCCCCCTCCCTGGCAGTGTTCAAAGCCAGGTTGGATGGAGCTCTGAGCAACCTGGTCTAGTGGAAGATGTCCCTGCTCATGGCAGGGGGGGTGGAACCAGATGGTCTGTAAGGTCCCTTACAACCCTTACCATTCTATGATTCTATGATCGCAGAAAGCATTAGCTGCCTTTGACATTTACTGCTGTATCATTGCTACGTACTGAGCATGAAATCCTGAGCCATTTCTTTGTCTTCTAACAGTTATCAGTAAACAGACAGGTAAAGATAGTGTGATGGTCCTAAAGAAGTGGTACGATCTGCACAAGAAAACAACACCAAATTTCCGTCTCTTTAACAAAATCTACTTTCTTTCCCAGGGAAAAATATGGTAGAACTTGATTTTCCCAATAAGAAAAATCGTCTGTCTGGGTATCATTTAATAATTTAATTATCAGGTTTGATATGAACAAATGTTCAATTTACGGCAGATTTTTAATGTTTGTTATAAATAAATGCCTCCTCTATACAGCTCTCTGTTCTCCTGTGTACTTTTAAACTCTTCTAAATATGATTTTTATAATGTAATCAGCTGCTTGAATAAACATAACCTAATTGAAGCAGTATTCCAAAGAGCATTATTTCTATTATTATAACTTCCCTGGTGCATAGCTGTAAACCGACACAAGAAAGATAGCAAATGACCTAGATAAATGTGTCCCAATAGCTGTCACTCCTTAGTCTTGACCTTCTGACACTGTTCCAGCTGTGCAATAACTTGTCCCAGCAATAAGGGAGAGACAGTCTCAGGCTCATTCTATTCTGGGCAAACTACTAGTAGTTCTCTACAGACACACAATCTCATAACATTAGTGGACTAAAATGTATTTCTAATATAAGATCAAGAGAAATATTGAAACTTTCTACAGCTTCTCATCTCTCACTATAAAAATAAGTTGAAGAATTATAGTACTAAATTAAATGTTGTGTATATTTTACTGGTAGTTGGATGGTTTTCCTTTTATTTTGAGCTTTGTAATTTAGAAAGCAAAAGTCTCATCAGACCTCTTTCTTAAGGAATCCTGTTTGCAGTATCTTTTAGTAAACAGAAGAAAGGAAGATAAACAGTAGAAAGTAGTTCTGACTTCATGCATTCAGAGCTGTAATCTATACTCTGTGTAATGCAATGTACAGTGGTAATTCAGCAAAAATATGCTGGGACACAAAAGAATTCCCAAAGTTATCAGACAACACGTAAAATAGGGTGAGAAGCTATGGTCACCGCAGAATGCCAGTGTAACCAATAATTCAAAAAGCAATGTCTATGTTACAAAATATATGCTATATTATACACACAGAGTACACATGTTTTTTATGTAAGAAATCCATCCTACAATGCTGGGTCATGTCTGCCTTCAAGCATTATCTTGCAAACACAGTAAAGAGGCTTAACACAAAACCACACCATTAACATACATAACGAAAGAGTGAATTTAGGTAATGCCCTATGTAGCCAAAATACCCCTAGATCTTAAAGCAAAAACAATCTCCGTCGCTAAGTGGCAGAAAATTTTGTGAGAATTTTTAAAAGCAAATAAACCAGATGTGCTGGAGAAACATGACTAGTAAAATGTAGCCTAGCCTCTGCTGTTTTTCCCAGATTCTGCTTGCACACTCTAGCGAGAGTGAATAATCTATTGTGATGCAGAAGAGAAATTGGAAAACTTTTCATCAGTCTCATTAATCATCACAGCAAAAAGGCAGAAATAAGGTTTTTCGCCAAAAGCATTACATTTTAAAAATCTTATAGAACAAAGTTCTCCTAAGAAAGAAGTCCACCATTTTGTGCTTTCATCCTCACCTACTTTACACTATGATAGGAAACCACTGCTAGAGCAAGGTGTTGTGTAACAGCAGGCCCATGAGACAAGGGGACATGCTTTCATACAATGTCCAACTACTGTAGCACTGTATAACAAATTACATGAAATTTAACTATAAAGTCTCACTGTAAAAATGAAAAAAAATCCTTAAATACTACTATATAATTGAATTTAGACTAAAGTAAAACCAGAGAATTTTCTTGTGAAGTTTGTTTGTTTGTGTTAAGACTTGCTGATATAGTTGTCAGTAAGTGACAGATATACATAACTGTAAAGTGTTCAAAAGTCTTCTTTCAGATAGACACCTTGCACAGCTTTAGGTGTGCTTACATGAATATGAGCAACAAGTGCTTCTGGAAGGCTGAAGGAAGGGAAGTCCTTATTCTGTAAGATAATACTGTTCAGCTGAAGAGTGACATCCCCGCTAAAGAGTCTGAATAATATGTGAAGAAGCTATAATGATAGTACTATATTCAGAAATGCATTATACTAAAATTCTTCTATATTCACTGAGATAATGAAAATCTAATTTGATGTCCGTCTACAAACAAAAGCTAGCATTCAAGGTTCGTTTTGAAAACTAAAGAAGTCCAGTGTTAACTTCTTCCTGACACCATTGACTTGAAAAAGGAAAAAAAAAAGAAACTTCTACTTTATTTTTGGCTAGCTTTTTAGATATTGTATTTAACTTTCCCACATAGTAATTTTGGCACTAAGAAGACAATTCTGAATCCAGACACAGTAAGATAGCACCTTCCCTGCGCAGAACATCTGGGAACACACCTAGCAGAGGGCATGTCCAACATGGCGTTCCAAACAGAAGGCGGCTAAAAACCTGTAAGAGCTATAGTAAGGAAGTCAAAGAATGACTTGAGATCCTCAAAACTTACTTCCTAGTGCAAAATTCAGGAAGCTCAAACTATTTGAATTGTCCCTAAAAAACTACGATCCAGGAACAAATAAATAAAAAGCGAAACCCCAGTGAGCCCTTGCCTGTATCAATGGTAACTGCCCCTACCGTAGAATTTTCTCGGTTCTCTTCCCAGTCATATTGCACTAGACACTGTCATGCGATTCACAAAGAAATCACATTTTGGCCTCATTTCATTTCATTATAATTCAGAATCACGAAAGAAGTGCAACCGTGAGATCAGACTGTAGACTGAAAGACAGTGATCATGCAGAGTTAAAAAGCTATTCCCTTTGGTTTCAAAACATATCTAAGCTGCTCGGAAACTCTCAAACAAAAAGGCCTCTATCTATATGGTTGGCACTTTTCTGACACAAGCAGCATGCTCATATCAAAGTCAGTAAAGACAGTGTCAGTTTTATTCACATTTTTGCTCTGAATAACGGGTTTCTCCTTTGAAAGAGTGACCTGTGTAGGTATCTGGGCGATTTAAATGTTCACTTCAGAAAAGCAGAGAGCAAACAAGAGGGTGAGAAAATGGTTGAATTTCATCTATTAGCAATTCGTCATTGATTCACTGGGTCCAGAATTTCACACTGCTATATTCAAGCTGATGCTTTTTCAAAAAACAACATCAGTATAAGCAATAAGATCTTTCAATCCTAATCTTATTCAATTTTAATGGAAATTGGTAATAATAGAGCCTTTTGAGGCTATTGCCTATCATTTCTGAGGGAAAATTACTTAAATCCATGCATTTGCTGACTGTTTTGCTAGCAGTCCTTTTACTTCCTCACCAAGCCAAAGCCAAAACCAATCTAATCCACTTTCCTGCCAATACTGAATTGATCCTTTTTCTACTTATGCCCTAGTTAGGTTTACTTGACCAAACATCGATGTTTCAGTTCCGTCTCTCAAAGACACACACACCCCTCTGCCTAACAGTATCCACTGAGAAGTGGATTATCATGATAACTTTCCTCAGTTTCCTGTGCTTTATTTTTACCTGTAAGTAGGTCTTGGCTCACAAAAGCTATCAATGGCAGCAGCATCTAAGAGTGCTTGTATCTTACTCACAGGGAAGGGGCATATAGGTAATTTCTTTTGACATTAATGGGACTTGCACATACATGTTTCTGTTAACAGAAAGAAGGACCTTAGAGTGATCACAAGGAGAACAGAGTAAATCAGACACTGGAAAGAAAGACAGCGGAAAAGTTTATTTTTTTCCTGTATATATCCAAATCTCACCCACAACACGTTTTTGTCTGTGACTTTATGTACCAGCCTTGATCTTGAGACAGTCTAATATTTAAATGTGTAATGAATATATTTTGGAATGAAAAAGAAATATGCTTAAAGGCTGACCTAAAAGAATGCTTAATGGGGTCTAGATAAAATGTCACAGTAATTTGTTGTGATCTTTACTGTTTTAAGCCCTTGGCATCACTGGTAAGTCCCACTCAAATGAAGTATTCCAGGCTCCTCAGAAATATATGGATGTTTTTAATAGTGGACACACAGATCTGTTGCAGCTCCTCTCATTTCTGTATGCAGTGTTACAGCAACAGATAATGCACTGAGCAATGAAGAACCTCTCACCCCAAGAATCATAAAACTGAATGGGAGAAGCAGATTCAGTGCAGACTAATGCAGTTCAAATAGTGACTTTTTTTCTCCAGAAAACAATAAAGTGATTGTTTGGGTACTTCTAGAGAAAAGGGAGCCAAGCCAGCATCAGCAAAATGCATCATCAACTTTTTAACAGACGTCTTGCTGCCACTGTGTTAACGGACAGGTAGGAAATGAAGTTCACAACAGAGGTCACTAAGAGACCTCTACAATTAATAAATCAAGCTACAGATCAATAAAATGGGAACTCCCCCTAGGGTCCTCAAAGTAACTCAGACATCCATACAACTGGAAATGCATGCACAGTGTATTACCTGATAGTCTCTTCCCTATCCTGTGGATATTGTGAGGCACTGAGATTCACGATTTGGTAGCATTTCTAGTGGTCTGTGTTTGACAAGACCATGATAGGTATTATTTGTACTTTATAAATTCAAGTTTTATTTGTGCTAAATACTCCAGCTAAGATGGAGGACCACAAGAAAGTCTTAGTCATTAAGACTGCACTTTCTCAGCAAATGACACAATAATGAAGACTTTGGCTTCCCTTTTGGAGAAGTAGACTTCAGGCATAGAAATTTTAATTCACCTGCCTAATACCACACTGAAACTCTAGGACAGAATCTGTCCTTTGTTTTAAAGGTCACTGCCTGACCACAGCAGCCTTTGGTAAATCACTGCTCTGTGTTTCAAGCGCATTCATCGAAGAAACAACCGCAGACAAATTGTGCATTGACTCTTTTAACTGAAGTACTTGAAGTGTATCAAAGTCACAACATTTTCAATTTGATGTGAATTTAGACCAAATATACACATTGTGCCTGTGGCTACCAACTGGCAGGTACCATACCTTAGATATAAAAAATATTGTCAGATACCATAAATGAAAGTTAAAAAAAAAAAAAGAAGAAAGAGAGAGAACATTCTGACAGAACAGGAATATCACAGGTTAATTTATGTAGACTGTATTTCTAATAGGCTAAAAATTATGAGTGAGTTAAATCTTGTGAGAATAAATGGAACAGAAAAAGACATTGAAACATTCTCCAGCAACATTCCCCACCTGAATAAGACTGCATGGAAGAAACTTCCTCTTCTGAGGGAAAACCGCAACAGCACAACTTCTCACATTGTGATGGAAAGAAAGGAGGCTCTGCCTCCTCCCCAGATGCTCCGGATAGAAGATCTTACATAGCAAAAAGATGAGACCACATTCCAAAACCACAGGGTCTAAAGCCTTGCAAACAAATAAGACTTGCAGCTGGTCATGTGGGTAAGAAACAACAACAGAGGATGGAGGAAAAAAGCTGTACTTTCATTTCTGCTTGGGACTTCTAAGAAGGAGAAGAAAACTTGCTCTAATTAAGAAAATATCAACGCCTGAAGATAGCTTAACTTTGATCTTATTCTTTGCCAGAGAAAAGAAATTTCATCTCTTCAAAGCTTCAACCAAGTGGAACCAAGTTATTAAGCAGCAAGAAAACTTAAATAAGAGCCCTTTAGAGACACCAAGGGCAAACTGACAGGTATAATATTTTAATTGATTGCCTACATCAAGGGAATTAAAATAATAATATATCTCTATTGATACAACAGTAGTCATATATATTCATCTGAGAACTGAGTGGCATAAAATATGTAAAATTTCATGGTAGTTTCTGCCTTTTCTGCTTTACCTTTTAGATTTGAAGAGTCTCTTTTCCTTTTTTTTAAACAATATCATTTACCACCACTTAATACTTATTATATTAAAAAGTATTATAAAAAGTATTTTATTAAATTATATCATTGACTTTTGAAAGCAAACTTAATATTAATTTACAGCATTAGACGACAGCCACAGAAACTCAGATCCTCTGTTTGTCCTCAGAACAAATCACTGTCCAGCCAGAAGCAGTGGGAGCTTTTTCAAAGCAGCTGTGAAACACATCTCATCTCTAACGCAGACGCAAGCTTCCATTACCGCACCACTCTGTACTGACCTCCCCTAAAAATGCTGGCAAGGGGTAGCACAGAAACCTCCCAAAAGTGTTGGGGCAGGTGTTACCTAGAGCTGACTGTGACAATCCCAACCAAGTCACAAGGCAGACTTTCCAAGAGCAGCAAAGCAACAATAATTTTCAGTCACTACTGGTGACTGAGCACTACGCAGTAGTACTCAGAGCCTCTGAACAACCGCAAACTTTTCCGTCTACCAAAGGAGATAAAAATCTTTAAATAAACAACCACAAGAAAACACATTCAAAAACTCAGAGGAGAAAAGAAGTGGCTGTGGTGAGCATAACGTAAAAATAACAAGATGTTTCAACCTTTATAAGCTAGATGTAAGTAGCCAACCCATGTGGCAATCTTACTTTTACCCTGACCATGAAGATCAGGTCAGGAAACTAGGAGCGGTTTACAGACACCAATTACCAGCCATTTCCTCCAACCCATTCACACAGCAAGGGCTGTAGTAAAGGCTAACAGAAAACAGTTACTTTTGTTAAGATCTAATGTCATCTCTTACTAAGGACTTCAGTATCTTAAAGGATTAAACTTAAGACGAGAAACTTCACTAACATGTTCATGTCTGAGCCAACAGAGCCTGCCAGTCACATGTGTTTGGGCTCCTGGTGCCTCACTTTGTTGTATTTACATAAAACACCTCTAACATGTACAACCTGGAATCAATGTGAAGTTTTCGAACCTAAAGAAATCTCCGAGGTAAGCAAGTTCAGAGTCAGACCCTGCAGTTTTTTCATGACAGCTGTTTGTCTCAAGGTGGGCCAGCACACGGTCCTCAGCCAGTTCTTCAGATATCTCTGCACTCTCTGCTGTTCCTAAGGATCTGTATTTATTTCTATTCTCTATTCTGAATTCTGCACTGGTATCTTACTGGACACGAGTAACTAGTGACTTGGATCACTGTTAGGTTTACAACATCCTGATGCGTATTTTACAACAGAAAGGTCTTTATTGTGCCCTTTTAAATGTTTCTTTGCAATTTATTTGGAAAAAATCTTTGTAAGGCAATGGGATAAGTGGAAGAGGAAGACATCGATCATTCACTGGGGAGGTTCAGGGTCAGATTATTGAAAATTTTTGCCTGAGACAACTGAAGCAAAAACTGTATCATTTCTTGCTTTGTGAAATCATCAGTTTTGACTTTTATATTATTAAATCCTTCTTGTAGACAAACTAATACTTATGGACTTAGTCATTCCATAAGCTAATAAGCACCTAAAATCTTTTTCATCTGACTTCGAATGATATCTTAACAACTTAATATCAGCTCACATGAAAATCTGATTAACAGAGACAGGTGACAATAGCAATGAATTCCAGTATGTGTGGGACCATTACTATGCTGTTAAAATACAAAAGGAAAATATTACCTCCTACAGCTTTTGCTTCTGAATTTGAGTAAAGCCCATGCAAAGATGTTTTATATGGAATCCAGTTTGATCTCCCTTCCTGCATCTATAGTCTGCACCTGGATCAAATGAATGAAAACTTCTCAATTCCCCAGTGTACGGCCTAAATCAGTATTCCATTACCATTACAAATGAATGTATTCTGAACCTTAAATATGCACAAACCGTACTCTTCTGAACAGGAACATACAGTAAGCCTCCAATCTATCAAAGAAAAGGCTCGGTATAGCTACGTAATTTAAAACATAAAAGTTGCCTTTAAAGGAGGCCTCAATTTCATTGTTAATTTTAAACTGTCCCATTAGTCTTGAGAAAGTGGTGCATGTATGCAGGATACTATTCTGCATTTTGAGGAAGGTCCTCCAGGCATACTGAAAAGAGGCATTATAGAATTTACACTGTTACTATTCTGCAGACCATAAAATACTAATGCAGGATTTTCTGTGGAACAAAGGAAACTTATTATAAGTGTTACAAACGGAAGACCACCAGCCTGTCCTTTCCTCAGATGTTGATGACAAACAGCTCTTGATGATATTGATATTAACAAAACTCAGTGAAGGAGACTCCTACGGCCTCTACTTTCAGTATTTAATATCACATTGCCATAATGACAGGAAAAATAGTACCGACATATTTACATTGAAGTTTTAAATTGAGTTACTTTGCAACAGTGTATAAGAATGCCTATTACCTATTTCAAAGCTGATGAAAACAACACACAAAGTCATTGTGTGATGTGTCCAGGAACACAACTTACAACTTACTAAGGAAGAGTATCCTGATATAACAGCAGGACACCTCACATTTTGATGCTATTTATGTCAGCTAGAATGTGATGCTACCTATATGGTTTCTATGGCACACATACTGTCAATTGAAGTATAATTACATTTTTCATTGCTATTCCCTCTACATGCATGCTATGCCTCAAGTCATTATCAAGCTCATTACAACACAACAGTACTGTATCCCATGTCAGCATTTAAATGAAGTATGAGGATATATAACAATACAATTAACAGAAGTATTCCCAATGAATGGGGCCTTGAAAAACAAAGAGAAGCCTTAATAGGAATGATTCTGCACTTGAGACCTATACACAGCAATCACTAGGGCTTTTCATCTTTCTTTTTTAAAGAGAATTGACAAGTCTGAAGGAAGGAGAAAGAGAGAGAAACTACAATTTCGAAGCTTCATTTTTATTCAAGTCATAGCACAAGGACATCCAGAGGCAGCCTAGGAAACACGAGATACAGTCAGAAATGAAGCCTGATTTAGTAGCTGAATCCATTTATTCTTTCTGAGGTTCTGCATAGCACCTGCCATGAGGGCCTCTCTCCTGACTCATGTCTTTCAGAACTTTACAAATAAAAATAGCATGTCAGTCTGAACACCAGAGAGCCCCAAAAGACAAAACAAACAGTAAGTTTGTATCTTCTGTTAAAACTTGCCTGCTTTCTGCTCATGCAGCAAATATCTCTGCATATTTATTTACCTTGGACAAGACAAAAGGTCACTCACTATGTGTATAATAAGCTAATCTCAACTGTAATTACACTGCAGAAAAAAACCCTTCGTTTGAAGGTTAACTAGATTCAGAATAACCCAGTTCTCATCAGGGTGTTGCATTTATTTCAATTAAGTCAATCAACTTAACAAGGATTTAATTAAAAACAAGTTAGCAAGTCAGAAGTAGTATTTGAAAATTAATTAATAAATATTTTAAATAAGCAAGGTGTAGCTAAATCAAATATATGATTATAAATGCACTAGCCTATTATTTCTTTGCAGGTATTTGCTACTGGTCAACAACAAAAAGCACTCCACCCCGCGAATCCTGGCATGCAGCTCATCCTTGCAAAGATAAATGAGCACAGTGCCCAGAAGCTGTAATACTGAGCTTTCAAAGAATTAGGTAGAGGGATGAGTACCTATTTCCATTTGTTTTACCAGAGGGAGAACCCAAGATTTTCCCATGCTTTCTTTGCTCTATTTCACCCGTTGCTGTTGGTACAGAATAGCTGTTCAAGGCAGTTAACCAAAACATAAAGTGCCTTCACTGAACCGACATGTTTTGTTAGTTGTGCAGTTTCTTTTCTCCATGAGCACTCTGCGAGCTAGCAGAGCAGGGAGCAAAACACTAATAAACAAAACCAGATAACTGTCAATACAAAGAGGAGAGTGTTCGTCATGGCCATGCAATGTCCCAAAAAGCATCAGTAATTTACATCAGATGTGTTCCCATTCTGTGCCTTTCCACTGTCTTTTGGAAAATTATGCATCCCTGGCTTTGGAGTCTAATACCTATGCTTAGACCTCTGCCTCCCACAGCATCCTTCAGTGTTTCCCAGGGATCTCTCTTATGTCATACCATTATATTCTCTCCCTTGTTTCTGACATTCCCTGGGAAAAAGCCTAAACACACCACATTCAGACCCCCCCCCCCAAAAAAAAAACCCAACC
>Ga0065711_1051668_pt1 | contig 10285 bp, 4 predicted proteins | sample Hoacrofraction12_FD_59098 | JGI IMG/M metagenome (GOLD analysis project Ga0065711, IMG submission 59098) | Hoatzin crop microbial communities from Cojedes, Venezuela - Epithelial fraction 12 v2 (version 2) | ecosystem: Host-associated > Birds > Digestive system > Esophagus > Crop | place...
CCACTGCTCCCAGTTTGGTGTCATCAGCAAACTTGCTGAGGGTACATTCTAACTCTTCATCCAGGTCGTTGATGAAGAAGTTAAACAAGACTGGGCCCAGTACTGACCCCCTGGGGAAGAGCTGCCTGTTTTCCTCCCGAAGAGGCAGAATGCTGCTGATCTGCTAGCTGGTGCTATTTTACTACTTTTTGATATAAGGCAGCTCCTGTCAAATCTTGCTGCGGATACATGTGATGTTAGAGCTAAGCTGATGTAATGCCTGCTGCCCTGCTATGAGCTCCTGCCCTTTTCCTTGGGCTAGCTCTGACACTCCTCTGACCTTGCAGTGTGCCTGGGCAGAGATTCACACCGACAGAAACCTGGCCCAAATTGACTGGTATTTTGCTGGTTTAGTTTTTGAACTGTCTCACTGCTGGGTCACAGGAGTGGCAAAGTTTGTCCACAGAGAACAAAAAAAAAATTATTTCTGGTAAAGGAGAAATAAGTAAGACCTTTCTTCTTAATGACATTTAGTTACTATAACTAATACATACTTGTTTAGCCTTTCATATCTGCTATGTGTTGCTGGCCCTTTCTCTTTACTAGCTGATTTGGCTTGCCTTTTAAGGCCCTATGTTATGATTGAAAGATAGGCTGTCACGATTGTCTTCCACTTATTATAACTCTGCAGTAGCTTCTCTAACTTACTCTGGATGGTTGCCATGAGCTTAGAGCTGCATCTGTAATATTGCTTGACTGTACTTATAAAACAGGGTAGACAATAGCAACAGTTCTTCATCCTTCCAGTTCAGGGGTCAGACTAAGCCAGAAAGTGCGGGTTTTACAGGACTCTCAGAAGATGACGGTGCAGATGCACTCAGTTTGCGCTGAGTCACTGTGTTGGCCTTGCCAGATACAGCTTTCCTCTGCTTGCAGCCAGTTTCACGGCTCTGCTCAGTGCATGTTTCTCAGAGTGCATGAAGGGCCGCTTTGCACAGATGCGAGTAGCAACCGAGGCTGCAGTTGTGCAGTGCTGCTAATATGCATCATAAAAACACTCAAATGACTGCATGAGAGGTGGTTTCTACCTCAATTTGTCAGTGCTTAGGTTGAGTGATGCTTACGTAGTGAGCAGCTATTCAGTGTCTGGCTTTGGTGTTCTCATTCATTGTGTGACCTCACGCCTTGCATGCCATGCGGAGATTGGGTCTTGTGGAAAAAATTCTTGAGCGTATGCATTGGACTATTATATGATGCGTAAGACTAATTAATAGATCTGACATACAGATGCTGTACTCATATTTTCCAATACTTAAAAGCTTTGGAGTTCCCCAACCACTGAAATTCGGTTAAATAGATATTTTCACTTACATAATCTGTGAGGACAGAACCATTGCAAAAAATCTTTGCTTCTGGAGCTAACAAAGCAGCAGCAAGCAATGGTTTACTTCACTGGCCAGCAATCAGAATGAGATGAGACTTGCAGGTTTTTTTTGCCGGTTTCATTCAGCTACTGTTGATAGCAAGACAGCCTTAACTCCAGGATTCTGCATTGTACTGAAGACTCCTAGCATGTACCCACAGTGAGACTCTTCTGACCTGTTTTAGAAGCGTCTCTCTCCCTGACGCTTCCCTCTGGTCCTCACACCAGGTCTCCGCCACTTGAATTCTGTAGGTGTTCTCCCTTTTGTTGAACACTGAAAGCTCTTGCCAAGGTTGCTTTTGGTCTTGGAAAAGGCGAGAGCAAAGCAATTAAACTCATGACAATAGTAAACATTGGTAAAGGGTCCTATGAAGTTTTGCTGTCTGCAAGGCTTGTTAAATTCTGGCTCTTTCCAAATGCCGTTACAATGAAGCAGTTTGCTGCATGCTCCGAGGTCAATGCACACTGGCTGTTTTGGACAAAGAGTATGTAATAAAAAATTGACTTTTCATTTTCAGATTGAGTCTTTTTCTTCCCTTTCTTTTTCTTTCTTTGTTAAGATATTAGTTATCTCAGATGCAGAACATCTTGTTTCTTCTTCAGTGACTCATTGTTCAGTGAATACGGTAGTGGACTACAAAATATCCAAAAGACAAAAACATTTAAACTACTCACTGTGCGCTTGATGTGTATACTTGGTGACTCCTTCAGTGTTGTTTACAAAAAATCAGACCAAACAACTTATAATACGTCTTCTCAGTCTGTCTATTTTAGCAAAATATTAAATGGCAAGAGAACAGCAGTTACTTTTTTTCTGTGAAGTAAATAGTGTTAATTCTCATTGATTTCAGTAGCTGCTGACATGTCCTAGAGCTCTTATTTAGAACACTCAGTAACTGGCATTTTCTCCTGTATGTACCTTTTGGACATTTTATAAAATAAGCAACTTTTCCTATTAGATGCAGTATTTAACATTAAAATTACATTTCACACAAATGTGGTCCATCTTTTTTTCAGAAGTCCTGTGGTTTTTGTGGTTGAGGGAAATGGTATGTGCTCATCAGACGTCATCTGTTTATCTATCTATGCTTATAATCTTAACAATTGCTATTACTTAGATACAGAATTAAAAGAAAATGAGCTTTTTTTCTCAAGTTATTGCCAAATTCCTTAAGAACATCAAATAGAAGATTCAGAATTAAAAATTTATTGTATTTCAAATAATAAATCCATGTTTATTTTCCTGGGATTTGTTTTCCTGCATGTAGCAATGTTTCCAAGGTGATGAAAATCAGAAGACCTTACTGATACTGTATAACTTGTGGACTAATACAAGAAAATCTTTGAAGACTAAATACAGTAATTTTTAACTAAATCATTAGTGTCACAGGTTTTTGTGATTTGGTATGTATGTTGGACTTCAAGTTATGCTGTTAGTTTGTTTTGTTATATTATGAAGGTGAGGTAAATTAATACTGAAAAGTATCTGATAAGCCTTCAGAAAAAGTGGGTAGGGGGAAGATTTTAGAAATATTTAAAGTTGGTTTGCTAGGTGGAAAGACTTGTCTTCTGCTTAGACATGGAAATATCTGGTATGTCGTTCTAGCCAGCATGATCTCGTATAATTAATCTTTCTGGCTTCAGAAAGTTTAATCTATAATATTGGGCTCTTGCAGGGTGTGTTGTAGTCTGTTTGTAGACTGCACTGAAATCTTTGTTCAGGAGATGCTGGGAAATATAAATCTGTATTATAATCAATTTGGAGCAGCAGTTTTCTGCTGCCTGCCCTCGCAAGGTACACTCTGACAATAATACAGATGCACTTCTAGAATAACGTAGGTGGCTGTTTACAAGTCTGCAAGCAACCTTCACTCCCTGCAACTGTTTTCAGGGAACAGAGTCAGTGACAGATGCCCCAGAAATAACTAAGCAGAGAGAGAGAGAGTGTGTGTTGCTATGGAAGCTATTCTACTGCTTGATGCGCACTGTATCATCCAATTAGAAGAGCTTTGGAGCCAATCAAATAGCTTTTTTCATTTTTCTTCATATTTTTTTTCCCCCTAAAATTTGCCTTTGGGGGCAAATCCTGTGAATCACAGCCTAAGCAAGCTGAGAGCTCCAGGAGCCAAAAAAGAATTAATCTGAGCTTTGGTGTAGCTACTCAGCTATTTTGCAGCCACTCTGCAACTGTGTTAGTGTTTGTTGTGTGTATATATTCTGAGTGGTAAATTGTGGTTTTGTGGCAGTTGAGTTTCTAGCTCTGGTACAGACTTATGGAGAAGTCTGAGTTACTGAGGGTAGCTTCTGTGTGTTGGTTTCCCAGGTACAAATGAGTGGTTTTTCTCCCACATGCTGTCTAATCTTTTTAGACTCTAAGTGCTGCTGTGCAATACTTCTTTTAACATCTTTGTATGTCTAGTATGATGGGATTCCATGCTTAAAGCTGCTGGAATATGAACAGCGATGACTGAGTCAGAGCCATCGCTCCTCCTTAGCCTCCTCTCCTCTGCCCCAAGGCTAGTGTGAGACGGGGAAGAAGGGCTTGTCCTTTTCTAGAAGATGTGCTTTTGCATATTCTAACCTTATTTCTGATGCAGTAAAACTGCCAGGTTCCAGCGTACTGGGGGGTTGAGAAAAGAAAGAATTGGCTGCTGCACTGAAGTTAATGGAGAAAAAACAACATCACTGGGTTGGTAAACATTTATGTTTGGGGGTTTTTAAGGGTTGTATAATCTTTACTACTATGTTCTCTTTCTCTCCGTTTTTTTTTTCCCTTTGTGCTGGTTCAGAGGTGAAAGTGATAAATTCCCATTAGAGGGTTTACATTTTTGCGGTGCTGAATACCTGCTGGTTTTCCTGAGCAGGGAATACTTGGAACTTCCCAGCAAAGGCTAGCACCAGTTTCTAATGGAACTTTAAAATAGCTGAAGCAGTTCTGGTTGAAGTATTTGGAAGGATATTTACAGTATCTAAATAGTCACTTGTGCCATAAGGAGATATTGTTGTGATGTATGTTGAGCAGACCTTATAATTGGTACCCTAGGGAGCTGAATGAAAATGTGACTCCATTCTGCACTTTCAAATAAAATGTGGCCTTGCTAATTAATCAATTTTAAGAATACCAGGTACTGTCACATAAAACTCGCCATTAATGCTGGGACGAAGGTTGACAACTTTTGCTAAGAACACAAATGAAGGGGAGAACAACGATGATTAATCATTCCCCTGCTTGAAAGTGATTTTTATTTAAACCCATCCTCCCTATTATATGTAACTGCAAGCTTGTTAATGGCTTAAAACTTCTTACTGCATTCTGTTAAGTAGTTTGGCAGATCACAAATGTTACTTCAGATGAGCACTTAATAACACTGAGTTAGTGACTTTTTAATGTAGTTAGCAAAGTACTAATTCTTCTAGTGTAAAGTAACGTTGTGCAAGACCGTGGCATGTAAAAAGTGAAAGATGCATTTTCTTCAGAGCAGAAATGCAGAGGCAGAGTACAGCATACTGTTCCTTCTCTATCGTTACTCCTGACAAATTCAGCTGCAAGGGGAAAACATCTGTATCTCCCTTGTTGAAAATGTGTGAAATATCATCTCAACATCTTCTTGCTCACAGTTAAACTATCTGGGTGAATTATCTGTTTTGCAGCCTAAGCAGAGGAAGGGAATAATTGTAACTGCAATTTTAGTTCTTCACTGAGCCACAGCAGATTTAGTACTCTTTAGCAGTAATAACCTTGCACACTGGATACTAAAGTTGTAACTCAATATTAAGCATCCATTATAGTTCAAGAATGGTGTTTTGATTTGTAACTGAAGCATTTGTGGCAGAACAAACATGCTTGTCAGTGCTATCTGTATTCCTCACACCTTTACCATGGCAGACTGAGGTTTCAGGATACCAGACTGATGTTCTATGTCAGTAGAAAGTTTTGCAATGCCCCTAGATAACCAGTACACATTAAAGACAAAAATTATTTTAATAGTATACATTTAAAGCCAAAGCAGCAAGAGAAAAAAGGGTGCTATACAACCTATATATATGGGGGTGGGGGGGTGTCTCTGTGTGTGTGCATAAATATAATAATGCATGGACTTTCTCCATTATGAGTGTGTCTCCTAGATGCACCATGCCAGATCAGAAAGAACTGTCAAAAAAATTCCAGTAACCTTAAGTTGTGCAGCTCACATCAGTTTCTCTTGATCTCCAGAGCCTCAATCCATGCGGCTTCATGGCTGTCGGCGTCTTACCAGTCACTCTGACATTCTTAGTGCTGTAAAAGCACTTCAAAATTTGTCATCATCCAGAAACTCAAGCTAATTAAGAATTAGGTAAGTTGATGTAGTGATAGTCAACACTTTGGTGGATGTATCTTGGTGCTGCCAACTTAAGCCAGGTTCCGTAACATATCTGCTTTCGGTTAGTAGCTGTCAGGCCCTAAGTGCCCCTGTGCTAAGGCTTTTACTGCCTTTACTCAAAGCCAGCTTTGATGGCGTGTGGCTGTGTAACCTTGGATCAGGCTGCTGTGAGAAGAGCACTGGGAAGCTGTGTTGGAAACCTCCCTGGTTTGGCTTCGGAGTTGCTTACCTGTGCTGGGCCATTTACCTTGCTGGTCATGGTCTTGACCTGCTGACTGGACTTCCTTGCCTGAACCCAGACCTGTTGCATCGCTATGGAGCTGGCTGGCAGCCACTGCAGTGTTCCTGACCCTGGCTACTGTCTTGGCCAGCTGTCCTCCCCTTGCTCAGGCACTGTGGGGTTGTGCCCCATGGCAGCAAGGACGCCGCCCGTGCCTACCTTGTCACGCCCAACTCCTGGCTCGCACCCCAGTCCTGCTGCTTCCTGACGCTAATGGTCTTCCTGAACAGTTTGTCGTTGTGGCAGCTCTGGGGAATTTTGTGATGGGAATTAACAAGTGGTTATTTCTTAGTGTTTTTGAGACATTGAAAATGATTTAGAGATGCACTGTTTTACGTTTCCCAGGAATGAGTTTCATAATATTTGTTTCATCTCAGCTTTTGGAACACATTTGTGTGTAACCCTCACTGGCAACTGCCAACAGGCACTGCAAGGCCTACTTCTTCCTCCTGCCCCGACAGTCTTTGTTCTATAAAAATGGTTTGCTTCTGAAGATATAGAGAAACTGTACCTCTTCTGGTAAGATTTTTGAAAACAAAATGGCAACTATTCAGATAACCTTGGAGAGGTAAAGGATATAAAGAAGTTACTGTGGAGTTAGTCCCTGGGAATGCTGTGCAGTATGGACTTGTAAAGATAGTCTGCGTTTACAATATATACATATGGATAGGTCATGTCAGTCTCCCACTACTTTGTGGTATTTTATGACATGTATTTCAAACATTAGTTTCGAATTTAATTATTTTTTCCTCCTGTTTGAATAGAAGCTCTCAGGGCACGTAAATTCTTACTGCATTTCTAAATAGTACTGGTACAATGAGTTCTTAATGTTGGTGGCTCTAAATAGTATTTCTGTAGGTAGAAAACTAAGGACTCAGATTCCAGCATCCACCAGAAGTCTCTGGATGTTGATGGCTGTGACAATTTGAAAATTCATCTATTTTTGTTATGAACAACATTCTTCGGATTATAGTGTTCTTTCTTGCAAGGGAATATGCTGCAGAAACAATGCTTGTTTAATATGGGATTGAATTGCTGTAGTTACGAAAGATTAAAAGAAAATCTTGAATTGGAATAATTTGTCATTTTATTCTCTCCAATAAAAAGTGTGTTTACTTTTCCTATGCAAACTTCATTTGGTAAATGAAGAAAAAAACATTCTGACATCAAAGGGAGAATTTTGTATTGTGTGCACGTGCTTGACATGAATAGGAGAATTTAAAAAAAAATTTTAAGCTATGCAGAGTGTGTGTGCATGCAGACACACACTTTTTAATAAATGCACAAGGGTACAATACAAAGAGCTGTTTCTGAGAAGCTGAGCCAAGCTTGACTGAGCAGACTCACTGGCTTAACCTTAATTCAGCATGGGGAGCAGATGCGGTATGACAAAAGGGCGTGGAACAGGACGGAGTCTCACCAGGCAGGTGAAGAAGGCTGAGGAGAGACAGTGTGAGACATTTTGTTTGAATAAAGTCTTGAACACACACGTCCGAACTGTGAAGGTTGAATGCCCTTTGAGGTGGAAGGGGTTTACAGACTCCGACATGCCATCCTGAAGCAAAAATAACACCTGTTTCTTTTGATAGCACTGTGTCTGCCTCGTTTGAGTCTTTTTCCTCTTCATAAAGAACATTAATCCCCTATGTGGTGCGGTGTGGCTCCAGTTATTTACTCAGGAGCACAGGCGCTGTCTGACTCTGTAAAACCATTTTCACATGAAGTAGTACTCAGGTAGTGATTGCTGTTCAGTTGTCCCTCTCTAGTATTTCTTCTTTTGTCTCAAATGTGTGTTTACAGCAAGGAAAGAAGGAGAGGAGAAAAAAGTTAAAAAGAAAAAGGCCAAAGCTTTACCAAGTTGTACAAGGAAAAAGCTTTTAGGAAGGAAATTGGTCAAAGAAGAAAGTGCTGTGCAAAGCCTTTGCTGAAACAGTTCTAAGGGTTGTAATCTCCTTCTGTCTGTGTTTGAATAGATAGGTCACAAGGCTGAAATCAGTGATCTAGGTATCAAGTTGTTCTTCAAATGCAGTGTCTTTATTAAATTGAACTCCTACATTTCAGATCTTTAGTTTGCTTGTATCTGCTGAATTACTGACTCAAGTAAGGATTTCTAATTTTTTCTTTTTTTTGTTTTTTGGGGGTTTTTTTTGGTGGTTTTTTGTTTTGTTTTTGTTTTTAGTTTTACTCTTCTTGGCACGCACAAGTGATACAGCTGCAGAAGAGTTAGCTAAGAGTTTTTTGACTACTCGTGCCAGAACCTTTCCTCCTGAGTTTCAGTGCAGAATGGTGTACTAGCTTTCTATTCCACCTCTGAACTGCATGGAAAGTACTAGACCTGCACAGGTGTCCATGAGAAGCAATATTGAGAAAACTATAATCTTACGTGTGTTTCTTAAAGAGACTGAATTTGCAGAAGTGCCTTCTTGAGACTCAGACCTTTGCTGTTTGTGATTGGAGGTATGAGAGTGAAGCCAGCCTGGCTGTTAAATCCAGTATGAGTTGGCAGGGCTGGCAATACCAAAGAAAAAAACAAAAACAACGAAACAAAATACAGCCAAATTTGAGATCACCAGTGCTGAGAGAGTTTGAATCTAAGGTGTTTTGAATCCAATTTCAGTTAAATCTTGGTGTGAGGCTTCTATGGGATCTGATTCAGTATTACTGTCAAATACCCGAAGACTAGCCAAATTGTTTAAAAGACAAGCTGCTCTCCTGACTGCCTCTTGAAGTCCAATGTGCAGTAAATTCTGTGAAATCCAAAGAACACAAGCTTCAGGCAACTTGATACATTAAAAGATGGTGCATGGTCTACTCTCTGACAGAGGTTCTTCACCCTTATGTTAAATTCAGTTTGTCTTATCTATTAGATGAAAAGGCTGTGTGATGAGGTAGCAGGCTTATCCCAGAAGAAACGTTTTAGTGCTTGTTCTATATTTGGAATTCTTGGCTTCCGGCCTGTTAGTTGTGTACTGAGTTTTGCTGATGTGGTTGCAGTTGGGAGCTTACCACCAGGAGCCAAGCTGTGGCTGTAGGCCATCCCAGATTCCCTAGGGTGCTACAATAAGTGTTAATGCCTCACCATACTTCCCAGTCTACTTCGGCAACTTTCTCTTGACTTTGTAGGTTTTTTGTTGTTGCCATACAATGGTTTTTGTAAAGCTTCTAGTTAGGGTGGGTCTCTTTCTAACCATAAATAGTACAATTGAGAAATAAATGCGTACCACCAGAGGATTTATTTAATAAGTATGTGTGGGGTAATTCGTATACTATTTTCATCTTGTGTAACCAGAGGGGCCTACTTGTGGCACTATATTTGCATATCCAAGGAAAATCATTACATATGCTATATAAAATTTAAAATCTCCATAACAAGGAAAGGTGGCTTGCATGGGATTTCTGTTTCCTAAATTGAAATGAAGCTATATCAACAAAGTATTGTTCCATATATTGTTTAAAACATGGAGAATATGCACAGTTCTGGTGAGATTAGCAGTGGAAAGTTATATATCCCAAACTAGCAATCTTCTTTTCTTCCCTTCCATTAAGACAAGCTGAATTTGTTTTTCAAAGTCTCTAAAGATAAATACAGTCTTTCATGCCAGGTTTCAGCCCCTGAAAAACTTTTTGTTTGTTAATAAATCCACTGGAAAAGAGGTTTACAAGAAAAGTGCTGACACAATCTTACCCATTGTGGCACAATTAGTTTAGCTGCAGGTTTGTTGTAATCCAAAAACAATAACAGAAAATTGTCATGTCAAGCAAATTCCATCTGTCCTTTGTATCATGCAGTCCCTGGATTATTACACTTTGCGTATAATTATCTTCTCTTCAATGAAGCTTTCTAATATCAAGATTGTATCGAGCTTTTTAAGTACTTCAGTACAGATACTCTGAGTAGACAGTGAGGTGTTTTTTTTTTGCCTCAGTCTTCACTGACAAACTCTCTCCTCACCCCTCCCGAGTCGATGGATGGCATGAAGGAGACCAGGAGGGTAAAATCCCTCCAGCTGTAAGTGAAGACCAGGTTCGGGACCTCCTGCACAACCTAAATGTACAGAAGTCCATGGGACCTGATGAGATGCATCCCAGAGTCCTGAGGGAACTGGCTGATGTAGTTGCCAAGCCACTCTTCGTGATATTTGAAAAGTCATGGCAGTCAGGGGAAGTCCCCAGTGACTGGAAAAAGGGAAACATTGTGCCCCTTTTCAAAAAGGGTAGAAAGGAAGACCCTGGGAACTACCG
>Ga0065711_1010694_pt1 | contig 10284 bp, 20 predicted proteins | sample Hoacrofraction12_FD_59098 | JGI IMG/M metagenome (GOLD analysis project Ga0065711, IMG submission 59098) | Hoatzin crop microbial communities from Cojedes, Venezuela - Epithelial fraction 12 v2 (version 2) | ecosystem: Host-associated > Birds > Digestive system > Esophagus > Crop | place...
GGGTTTGAAACGCCGTGGCCCGCGGTGGTGGCTCCGAAATGGCGCCCGGGCGGGAAGGGAGAGCGGGCGGCGAGCCTCGAGGCTGGGGTGAGGGGCTCCCCGCGATGGGTGCCCCCCACCCACACCCCCCGGGACCGTTCCTCGGGGGCTGCGGGCTCGGAGCACGTGGGGTTTATTGTCTGCAAGGCGAAGGGGCGATTTGGGGGAAAACACGAGGATTTAAGGCCCTGCTAAGGTTTGTAGAAGTTAGAAACAGGAGGGAAAATCCCTTGGCTTGGGGGGGGTCTTAAAGTGTGGGTGCCCCTTCCTGCACCCTTGGGTGCCCCCCGCCCCATGGGAGCTGGGGAAATGTGCTTTTATTGTGGTTTAAGCAAAGGAGAACTGGGGCGGGGGAGGGAAGAAGAGAAACAAAAACCACCTCGTTTCAACCCAAAAAAAAAAAAGGTGTTCCGGCTTCACAAGCCGGGGAGCAGCAGCGAGGGGTGGGGAGCACCCATGGGTGCTGCTTTGCCACAGTGCGCCCGGTGCGGGGGAAAGGGGGCTAAAAATACCTTTTGGACCCAATTCTCCATGAAATTAAGGATGCTGGGGGTTGGTCCTGGTGCCCCCCGGGGGTCTTTTGGGGGTTCAAGCTTATCTTGGATTCTCTGATGTCTAATGTGGGGTTGAGCCAGCACACCCTAACGAAAGGAGAAAAGAAAGTGGGGTGGGGTTTTTCGCCTTTTCCCCTTTTTTGTGCTGTTTTAAGGATGGGGTGGGCAGGTGGGGTAGGGGATTACCAAAAAAACCCCTCATCTCCTCAGGAAACGGGGTGAAAACCTTGGCCGAAAGCTGGGACTCCGGGAATTTGGTGCTTTGGGGGCCTCATGGATTCCCCCCTCCGTGTGAGCGGGGGGATTTGTGCCCGGAGCTGCCAGTTTCAGCCAAGTGCAGAGTGCAAAAACAAGGGGAAAAAGTGAAAGGGGATGGAAAAAAATATAGCATAAACCTGAATTTCACCCGCGATAAAATCTTGCAGTTAAAGCTTTTTTGCCTTGCAGGCTTGAGGGCGGGCACTTGGGGGAGATTTTGGGGCTGGAAATAGAGGGTTTTGGGCAACTGAGGAGGGAAATTGCCATTTTCTTTTAACCCTTTTTCCTCCCCATGTGGGTTTTGTGGCTAATTAAATCCAGGCTGCGATTCGGGATCTGGAGAGAGGATGGGNTTTGTTATGGGTTGTGCAAGGGGAGGTTTGGGAAGGCTGTTATTGGAAATGGGGCTGAGAACTGGTGCTTTCGTTGCATGCACCTTCCTGCCAGGGGAAACTGAGGCACGGCTGTGCTGGGTTCAGATCGCCTCGGTGTCCCTTTGGGGATGATGGCAAGGGGATGGGGACATCTGGATGGGTGCAAACCCCTGCGCTGCATCGGGGGCAAAGGGATGTGACCGACGCCGCTCGGCCCATCAGTGGCAGGGGCTGGGGTGGATTTTGGGGTGCCCACCCCCTCGATGGCGGGCAGAGGGTTGTTTTTCCCTGGCGGGAGACAATCCGGCTGGGTGGCAGGGCCATGCCGGGGGGAAGGAAACAGCGGCGGCACGATAAGGGCTGGCTGCCAACCCGTGAGGTTTCCCCTTGTTTTGCTGCTGGGGGATGAGATAAGAGCTGGGCACTGGCACAAGATAACGCCTGGGGGACGAGGAGCCGGGAGGGAGCCTGTCGGCAGCCGAAATTCAAGGTGCTGTCATCTTTGGGTGCTCAGAGGGACCCCACGGGGTGTTCCGGAGCGTGCACGGTTCACAGATGGGGTGTGGAGCCCAAGCGAGCCGGTAGTTTTGGGGTGAAAAGGCACTTTCTCTGCTACCAGCCTTTCCTGGGCCTCCGGCACACCGAGGGTCCCTGGCACGGGGGGGTCCCTCGCCCCGTTTCGGGGCCGGGAGCTGGCGGAGGAGGAACCGGCTTTATTCCAGGCTGAAGGGGAGGTTGCACAACCTGGCCCCGGGGGAAAGCGAGGCGGATTCGGGCTTCGCTCAGCTTTTGGCTCCGGCTGCGTTGCTTTCCGTAACTGTCCTCCAGCGTTTGTTTAGCGCTTCACTATCCCGGAGCCGTTCGGGATTTAGCTCCTCGCAGGAGGCTGCTTTAGAGGGCGCGTATTCTTTCCTCGCTATCCTTCCTCCTCTTCCTCAACCCTGAGCACCTCCGTTTGCCGATCTCCCTGCGTAGATGTCGACCTACAAGCGGGCAACGTTGGACGACGAAGACCCCCTGGACTCCATCGGTGAAGGCGATGGGTACCCCAACGGCTTCCAGGTAGGGCTTCGTATGTGGTTTTGGGGGGCAGGGGGATAAAAAGGAGGATTTTAGGTCCTGGCAAGCAGCAGAAGGGGTTGCAGAGGGGGTTTTCCACCTGGGACCAACCTTTCCGTGGGGCAAAGTCCAACGTGGGCAGGGCCGTGTTCGCTCCCGCGCCGCTGCCCTTTGCTCCTCTCCCGGCATCTGAAGCCAGCGACGGGAGCCCGCAGGGCCAGACGCTGGCTCGGCTGTTTGCTGTGCCCCAGCACCCAGTTTTTCCACCCACGGTGTGGCCGGGGTGAGCAATTATCACTTTGTCCCTGCACAAAAGGGTTAGGATTAGGTTAATTCCTCCCCGAGCAGCGCGAAAGCGGCTTAAAAAGGGCCGCGGGTGGCGAGGAGAAAACCTGACGGCTGCCAGCGTTCGGCCTCGCTGGGAAAGGCTTGGGGCTGGAGCGATGCTCTCGGTGCTTGCCTTGCTCCCAGCCCCGTCGGTTTCTGCCTAGGATGGTGTTTTCTGCCCCAAAAATCAGAGGTCCGCTGTGTTTTCACTTTCCCCGGCGGGGCAGTCTCTGCTCGCAGTCGCATGGGGATGTTTCCTGGGGATGTTTTTTGGGAGTATCCTGTTACGGCACTTCCCACTGCCACCGTGGCCCCCGCCCTGTCCCAGTGCTGGCGGTGGGGACGGGGACACCCGGGGGTCATAGCTGTGCCCAAGGAGGGTTTTGGGGTGGCACGGGGTAGCAGGTGAGCCTGCCGAACCGCTCGCCCCGCTCCCTTTCCTGCCATTGTGCCGCCCTTCCTGGGCAGTTTCTGGAAGGCAGCTGCTGCCTTTCCCAGACTGAACTGCGCCGGATCCCTCGCTGGGGGCTAAATCCGTGCCGTGGGCTGTAGGAAGCGAAATGGGGGATGCGTCGGTGGGCTTTTCCGCCAGCGGGGAAACGGCGCTGCTTTTCCCGCAGGTGAATTTCCGCGGCTCGAGGAGCAGCGTGGGGTGCTGGGCTGAGCGGACGCGCGCCGAGAAGCAGCTCGTGGTGCTGGTGGGGCTGCTGGCAGCCGTGCTGGCAGCGTGTCTGCTGGGTCTCGTCTTCCAGTACAGAGCCCGTAAGTCCTCGCACCACGTGGGGATCCTACGCCCTTGGCTGGGGCGGGTTGCTGGGGGTTCCCTGGGGCGGGATGCTCGGGCGCAGGGCGGGATGTTTGCCCACACCCTTCACCCCAGGGTGGGATGCTCGGGCACGGGGCAGGGTGCTTGGGCATAGGGTGAGGTGCTTGCCCACATCTCTCACCCTGGGGTGGGATGATGAGGCAGGATGCTCGGTCATCGAATGAGATGCTGGTCCATATTGCTTACCCTGGAGCAGGATGTTAGGGTACAGCGTGGGATGCTCCGGCACCAGATGGGATATTTGCCTGCACCCTTTGCCGCGGGGCAGGATGGTCCCCGCTGCAGCTCATTGCGCTGGGGTGGAGGAGCTGAACCCGTCATTCCCACCCCCAGGGCCGCCCGCTGTGTGCCTCTCGGAAGCCTGCATCTCCGTCACCAGCTCCATCCTCAGCTCGCTGGACCGGGCGGTGAATCCCTGCGAGGACTTTTTCAGCTATGCCTGTGGGGGCTGGATCAAGGCCAACCCCCTCCCCGATGGCCACTCGCGCTGGGGCACCTTCAACAACCTCTGGGAGCACAACCAGGCCATCATGAAGCATCTGCTGGGTGAGTACGCTGGAGCGGTGGGACCCCCGCCGTGCCGACGAGCCCCGTTAGGTCCGGGGGATGCGGGCAACATGCCCGCGGGGATGTGAGGTTGGACTTCAACCCCAGCGTCAAACCCATCCGTGACGCACGCGCTGTGAGGACGTTGGGAAGCAGATCCTGGGTGTGTTTGCTCTCCTGGACGCCCCTGGGATTTTTGACTGCGGTGGTGCAGCTCTTTGGTGCTGAGTAGGGGAAGGGTCCTGGCCTCAGCTCTGCAAACCCCATGGCAGCGTTCCCAGGAGCTCTGAAATTCAGGATTTGCATCCAGGGTCTGTACCACCCCAAGGATGTAGGTTTTTCCTCCTGCTGTTGCTTCCAGCCTTTTTGGGGAGTCGGCTGCCAATCTGGCTGTTTTTGGGGGTCAGAACTCCCCCAGCAGAGGGAGGATCCCAGGCTCAGCCTCTGCGTGCGAACACTGAAGCAGGGCGGCTTATCCGAGCAACCGGCGGGGACGGTTTGTTCAAGCTCTGAGCAAACAACTGGCTCCTTATCAGCACTTTCCACTGCTCTGGGGCTGATTATCTGAAAAGAGAAGGTTTGGGAAGAGTGGTGTCTTTTGGGAGAAGGGGGGTGGCGCGGGAATGGCTTCATCCCTGGCTTTTCCCGCAGAAATCTGGCGCTGGTTTTACCGGGAGAAGGGACCGGGCCTCTAGCCAAGCGGTCGCGCTCGGCATTTCCTTGAATTCCTCGGAGCCGAGGGACCTTTAGTTAATAAAATCACACAGCTGGGAAGCCAAAGGTGCAAGCTGTGTCGTGAGGAAAATAAAAAAACCCCTCTGGGGAAGCAGAATTTGGGGGGGGGGGAAATAAGGATGGTTTTGAGGCAGAGGAGAAAAATGGGTTTATTGTTCTTTCTTGCAGGAATAAATAATATAGGGTTGGGGAGCGCCAGCACAGGGGCAAGGGCAACACAGGGGGCTGGATGATGCTGGGAACATCAGAGCTTCTGCAAAAATGCTCTTTGTTTTTTCTTTCTTTATCTTTCTGCTCCAAAGAGCTGGAGCAGTTGCTGCGGGCGGGTGAGGGGATGAGGGCAGGAGGCCAGGAAGGGCTGGGGGCCGTGGGATGCTCTTGGGGGCACGGAGGGGACCGGCAGACCAATTTTTGGTGCCTTTTTGGAGCCTGGTTTTGCCCAAAATGGGGCTGAATGTTTCTCTGGCGGAAGGGTGGGAGTTCCAAGTGACATCCCCCGGGTACCCCCTGCAGAAAACACCACGGCCAACATGTCGAGCGAGGCGGAGCGCAAGGCACAGCGTTATTACCAAGCCTGCATGAACGAGAGCAAGATCGAGGAGCTGCGCGCCACCCCACTCGTGGAGCTCATCCAAAAGGTTCGTCTCCTTCCTCGTGGAAAAGTCGTCTTCCCTCTGCAAAACGGAGGGAAAAGCTCATTTATGGGCAGTCCCAGCACCCTCCAGACCCCATTCCCGGTGCTTCCCGGGGCAGGCGGGCAGAGAGAGGCAGGGATTTATAGGGTTTATAGGCAGGTCTTGCTTCTCCTGGGCTTTTTAGCCCCACTGCAAGATGTTTCCTGCCCCCGGATGGGTACTGGGGGAATATTTAAGCAGTTGCAGGTGGTTGTTCCTTACCCAAAAGCTGGTTGCTGTCTGTCCGCAGCTGGGCGGCTGGAACATCACGGGTCCCTGGGCCGGAGACAACTTCAACGTGACCCTGCAGGCGGTGACGGCACATTACCGCACCTCGCCCTTCTTCTCCGTCTACGTCAGTGCTGATTCCAAGAACTCCAACAGCAACGTCATCCAGGTGGATCAGTCGGGGTTAGGCCTGCCGTCGCGGGATTACTACCTGAACAAGACGGAGAATGAGAAGGTGAGGTTGTCGCAGGGGGGAAAATCTGGCTTTGCCGAGGAGGTGCTGTGGGTGGGCAGCACCCACCGTGCTGATGCCCCGCTGTCCCACCGCATAGGTGCTCGCTGGGTACCTGAACTACATGGTGCAGCTGGGGATGTTCCTGGGAGGCACCGACGAGGAGTCGACACGGCAGCAGATGCAGCAGATCTTGGACTTCGAGACAGCGTTGGCCAACATCACCATTCCACAGGAGAAGCACCGGGACGAGGAGGTCATCTACCATAAAATGACAGCCGGAGACCTGAAGGTAGGGATGGGGTTGGCGAGCCTCCCTTCTCCACTATGGTTTGGGAAGCGGGATGGACGTGTGGAGGTGACGCAGCTCCTCCGAGGAAGCCCGATGCTGGCCGGCACTGCCTGGGAAGCTCTTGTGCAATAGCTTGGCCCATGTCCTCCTTGGGGAAATCCTACCCTGACCTACTCCCAGCTGCCGGACCACCCCCGGGACCAGCGGCTGTCCTGCTGCGGCACCGATGCCCTCCCGGCACTGCTGCCTGTGGTCCGGCTGCGGATGTCAGCCCGGTCACCTCCCCGTGTCCCCAGAGGGGCCCTGATGGGTTGTGTCAACATTTTTGACACCCGCCCCACTTTCTTTTCCTTTGCGGGAGGAAATTGTTTACTCTCCTCCGACCTTTGGAGGATGCTGCTGTTATGGGAACCGGTCTCTGCAAAAATCAACTGAATCCCTCAAACGAGGGCTGATGCAGCGGCTTCCAGCTCGGGAAGCAGCTGCCAACCCCTCCAATGGTTTTTGGATCCGTAGCAGCGGCATGGCTTTTGCAGGAGCTGGCGCCGGCCGTGGACTGGATGCCCTTCCTCTCCACGGTCTTCTACCCCGTGGAGCTCAACGAGTCCGAGCCTGTCGTGGTCTATGCTAAGGAATACCTGGAGCAGGTCTCTGACCTCATCCTGGCCACCGATAAATGGTGAGAGTCTCCAGCCCGCGCAGAGGGATGCCTGGGGTGGGCAGGCGTGTCCTGCTGCCCGCTCACCACCTCTTGCCACAGTCTTCTCAACAACTACATGATCTGGAACCTGGTGCGGAAAACCAGCCCCTTCCTTGACCAGCGCTTCCAGGATGCTGAGGAAAAGTTCATGGAAGTGATGTACGGGACAAAGAAGGTGAGGGGGGAGCCCACAATGCCCCCAGATCACCATTAAAGTGGTGACAGCTTCTTAAGCAAAGTCCTCATCACGTTGCATCCAAAAAATAGATATGGGGGGCAGGCTTTGGCATGGCTCTGGCACAGGGGGATGGATGCAGACCTCATCTCTCAGCGGGGCGAGGGGTGAGAAGGCGAGGGTCTTTGGCTGTGCCACCACTGATGACCACCTCTCTCCCTGTGCAGACCTGCCTCCCGCGCTGGAAATTTTGCATCAGCGACACAGACAACAACCTGGGCTTCGCCCTGGGAGCCATGTTCGTCAAGGCCACCTTCGCTGAGGACAGCAAGCAGGTGGTACGTCTCTAAGCAAGCAGCGTGTGAGCCACCACAATGGGGGACGTGTGGGGCAGCCAATATTTCTCTGCCCACCTTTTACCCACCGTGCATCTCCATTCTCTTGGTTTTTCACCAGTCTGCGTGCCACCTCGGCATCCCGGCCTCTTCCTTCCCACTGGTGTGAAGGGTCCTTGAGCTGTCTGGGGTGGGAAGCTGGCTCTCTGGACCAACATTGTGCCACCTTGTTTTGTCTAGGCGGAGGAAATGATTGCGGAGATTAAAACAGCCTTTGAAGAAAGCTTGGAGACCCTGCAGTGGATGGACGAAGAGACAAGGAAGTCGGCCAAAGAGAAGGTGGGGTGCTGGCAGCAGTGCCGGGGAGGAGAGGATGATGGTGGGGGTGGTGGAGCTGGGTGAGCCCATCCTTCCATCCCTGGCACCCAAAGTGCTTTGGTCCTTGTCACCCCCCCAGGCAGATGCCATCTACAACATGATCGGCTACCCCAAGTTCATCATGGACCCCAAGGAGCTGGATAAGGTCTTCAACGATGTGAGTTGGTCAGATATGTCCTCTGCATCTCCTGTTCCCCCCTCTGCTAGCATATGCAGGACATGTGCCCATCACCGTGGCCTCAAGGCAGCCTTGAGCCCTAGGTTTCCTCCAGAAGGGTTTCACCAGCGTCCTTGGCCCTTCTCTGGGGACTTTCTGGAGAGCTGCGGGGCCAGTTCTGGGGTGGCTAGGGCTCTCGGGATCCCTGCCCGGGAAGAGGAGGAGCCGGTTACCGTAACAGTGATTCACTTCCCTCCCGAGACTCCACAGATGTTGGAGAAGAGGAGAAATGAGAGCAGCTGTAACTCAGCCTGCTCCAGAGGCTTGGACGTGACGATGGAGGGAGGAGCAGGGCTGGGTGATCACCACGCGCCGCTCATGCCTTGCTCTTTTGCAGTATGAAGCTGTGTCTGACCTCTACTTTGAGAACGTCATGCAGTTCTACAACTTCTCAGCCAGGGTCACCGCTGACCAGCTCCGAAAACCACCAAACCGGGACCAGTAAGTACTCCGCTCCGCTTCCACGTTGCGCTCAATGGAGAATATCAGAATATCTGGAGCACTGGGATTTGGTGTCCACCAGACCAACCTGGGTTTGGGGAGTTAAATTTGGGCCGACAGCTTTGCACCATGATGAGCGGAGAGTGTCGGAGCGAACATTGGCGAGGTGTTTGTGCTGCCACATTGGCCATGTCCCCGCAGGTGGAGCATGACGCCTCCGACGGTCAACGCGTACTACTCTCCCACCAAGAACGAGATAGTCTTCCCCGCTGGCATTCTCCAGGCTCCTTTTTATACCCGTGCATCTCCCAAGTAAGAGCCTAGGGCAAACGGGGAGGGCAGGATTCCCAAATTTCCTCCCATCTCAAAATCTGAGGCTGAATTTCATGGCTGTGGGGAGAAGCGGCTGCTCTCTAAATCTCAGCATCACCCTCCTGCAGGTCACTGAATTTTGGTGGGATCGGTGTGGTGGTGGGCCATGAGTTGACGCACGCCTTTGATGACCAAGGTATGGCCAGGGCCAGGTGGGTGGGTCTGCTGATGGGGTGGCTGTTGAGGTGACAAAGGACCCGCTGTATTTTTGGCAGGCCGGGAATATGACAAGGACGGCAACCTGCGTCCGTGGTGGAAGAACTCGTCGGTGGAAGCCTTCAAGCGGCAGACAGAGTGCATGGTGGAGCAGTACGGCAACTATACCATCAATGGCGAGGCCGTCAATGGCAAGCACACCCTTGGGGAGAACATCGCTGACAACGGGGGCCTCAAGGCCGCCTACCGGGTAGGGCCATGGGGCTGAGGAGATGCAGCGGGTGGCACGGTGGGATTGGTGTTGTCCCCGAGCCCACTGTGCTCCCTGGTCTCCAGGCGTATCAAAACTGGCTGAAGAAGAATGGGGATGAGGAAACCCTGCCAACCCTCGGCCTCACCAACCACCAGCTCTTCTTCGTTGGCTTTGCCCAGGTAGGTCACTTGGTGGTGGGCAGCGAGGGTGGATGCACGGGTTTTTGAGGGGGGGAGGCATATCTGGATGGTGTTGGGAGGATGTGATGGCAAAACTGAGGTCTCCAGAGATGCTGCGTGGTAGATGGAGAACTGGATCGGGGTGGCAGTGCTTAAAAAGTGAGTCAAAGCTGGAGTTCGAGCTGTGTTGGGGCCCATCATGCAAGCAGGGAGGTCTCATTCAGCATAGAGTGGGGGGCTCTGTAGTTGTGGACGCCGGTGCCCATGCCTCTTGCCCTCTGTCTGCAGGTGTGGTGTTCGGTTCGCACGCCGGAGAGCTCGCACGAGGGACTCATCACTGACCCCCACAGCCCCTCGCGTTTCCGTGTCATCGGCACCGTCTCCAACTCCCGGGAGTTTGCAGAGCATTTCGGCTGCCCCCTCGGCTCCCCCATGAATCCCCCCAAGAAGTGCGAAGTTTGGTGAAGGGCGAGTGCTTGAGGGAACCAGCTGCCCGTTGCTTCGTCCTCTGCTGCCGGCTGAATTTCCCCGATCCTTTCGAGAGGCTCAAACCACTTCTCCATGCAACGAACTGCCCAGCTCTCAGCCGGAGCGGCGCCCCGCGTCCCCGGTATCGTCCGAGGTTCGATCCACTGTGAAAACTCCTCATCCCCTCACTTGTTTGTGAAATGACTTTGATTTGGGGGTCTTGTCTTTCCCACCATGACCGGGCCACATGTCGAGGCACGTGCGTCCGTGGGCACTACCCCGTATTTACACACGCAGCGCTCCAGCCTGACCCCCCGCCCCGGCAAAATGCCTCTTTTTCGGAGGCAATAAAGGGAACGCCGTGACACCGGCAGGTTCGGCTGCGTGTCTAAATACACCGGACATATCTTCTTCTCTCCAAAGATGCGCACATGAGGATGGAAAATATTTTAAGATATATTTTTTT
>Ga0065711_1051669_pt1 | contig 10284 bp, 9 predicted proteins | sample Hoacrofraction12_FD_59098 | JGI IMG/M metagenome (GOLD analysis project Ga0065711, IMG submission 59098) | Hoatzin crop microbial communities from Cojedes, Venezuela - Epithelial fraction 12 v2 (version 2) | ecosystem: Host-associated > Birds > Digestive system > Esophagus > Crop | place...
GGGCAGCAGTCGCTGGCGACGCCTGGAGAAGGCAGCCGGGGCGAGACAAAGGAGCTGCGGCCGCTCGTCTCCCCGGGGCGGGGGGCAGCCGGGGGCAGCCTCAGCAGACCTCCCGCTCCCTCTGCCGAGGGCGGCTGCCCGCGCCGGGTGAGCTTTGGGACGTAGCTCCTCGGCGGGCTGCGAAATACCTTCATTCTAACCCACCTCTTCTGTATGTGTTTTTCCTTTTCTTCTGCTTTCTTTTTCCCTGCCGCGCTGGCCGGTGCCCGCGGGCAGGGATGCGGGAGGTGGCAGCAACAGTTAGAACCGCGGAGAGTTTGGGGCTGAGGTTCCTCAGCAGGAGGTGCCGCAGACTGCAGGGGTTTGGGACTCTGGAGGCTGTCGTTCTTTCACTTCACGCACCTTAAATTGAAAGAACTTGCCTTGTGCTTTGCGTTTTAAAGGCGGAGGTAATGCCCGCGAACTTGGCTTGTTCCGTGTAATCCCCAGAGACATCATGTTTGTTTCCTGTCCAATTGAGTTCTAACTCTATCCCAGAAACACCTCCTGAAGTCTTAAGTTCCCAAGGAAAAGATTTGCCTATTCGAGGATTATTAGGTCTTGTTAGCATCGAGCTTTCATCGTTTTTAAGATGCAGTGCTAGTGTGTGAGAAGACGAACATGGGAGAACAAAATATGGAAGTTTCTATTCAGTGACTGCCATTAGGTAGTTTTGTTAGCTGTAAATTCAGATTTGGTGATTTTTTTTTTTTAACAGCAACTTGAACAAATGATGCTGCAGAGAAGCAAAGAGCAGTTTTATGTAGCAAAGTGTAGAGTGAAGTTGGTGATGGCTTTTCTGCAATTTTTTGCTCCAATAATGCAGCTAGGTGCTACAAAGTGTCTTTTCAGAAGCTTGTGCTCTTCACAGAATGCCTTCCTTTATGACAGTGCATTGCTTTTGTAGTCCTCTACACCTTCCAACAAGTTCTTTTATGTTGTGAAAAGTAAGTAGCATTATAAAGCTCGGTCAAATTAACTTCCAATCTGTTTTACTTTCATCAGTGAAATACTTTTGGTAAGGGTAATGTACTTTGAAGTTGAGTTTTAGATACATCTGGCACTGTTCTTGAATGTATTTTTTCTTCCAGAGTAAGAAGACAATATGAAAATTCTACTTTTGAAATGCAAAACTTGGTTACTTCTTTTCTGTGATAATCTCTTGGTGAGACAAGGTACTTTTAATAGGGCTTTTATCAGAGGGGTGACAGTTTTGAGGAAGTTCAGTATTGCTTCGGGTGATTTATTAACTGTAGCAATTCACTTCCTTTCAGTGTTGGGCTGTTTTAAAGGTACAAGTTAAATTTATTCAGAATGCTTCTTACAAGGAAAAAGGCTTTCACGGGCAGAGTCGTGTTGAACTTCTGCCATAGTCTCTTGAATGGGAGGGTTTTCTTTCACTTGAGAGAGTCCATGGTAGGCATGTTTACAGGCATAGCTGGGTAGTTAAGTCACTTAAATTCTAATTTTGCAAGGACTTGTATCACAAACAAGCATGTGCGTGAGGTATTGCAAGGCTAGGCACTACAAATGGTATGTGTCATCTGTATTTTACTCAGTACAATAGGGCTAAGCTGTGAGAAGAGGCCGTTTACTGATGCTTGTGTTGTGACTGTGTCAAACCTAATAGTAAATCGCTGAGTTAAAGCCTATTTCTTAGTACGCTAGTGTAAAACCCCAATATCTTCAGCCTTCTCTGTATGTTCATGTCAAGAAATGCATTTTCATTAAATCCTGCCCTAAGGTAAATATTAGGTTCTCTCTTAACTTGTCACTGACTAACGTACGCAATGTGAAGATCGCCTTGTTCATTCTGGAGACTTATATTATTAGCTATCAAATGCTGGCTAATGTCTGGCTAGACAGAAATTAGAAAACAAACATATATTTTATGGCCCGATGTGGCACCATTTTGTTTCAGGTTGTGTGGAAAATGCATAGTTTGAGAAATCTCCATGATTTGTAAGAGAAAAGGCACAGTTCCTGGACTTTCCTGTGTGGAGTACTCTTTATATTTGAGGCTTTCAAATGAAACTTTCATGAGGCTTATGTTTGTGTTAATGAGAATATTAAAATGAAATAGCACTTGGACTCTTAACTTTCAGATCACTTGGGCACTCTGCAAATATACAAAGCCTATATCGGGAACAGCTTAGACTTAAATCTGTTAGGTGGATCGCCAGGTCAGGTTTCATTCCCAAGCCTTCACTGAGACAAATATGCTGTCTGTGTAACCTGGCATGCTTCCTCGCTTGCAAATGCGAGATTGGGTACAAAGCTTATGCTTAAGTCTGCCATAGGATTTGTGCGGGTGGTTTTGTTAGCATAGATGGAGATTACACGTATGAATCACTGTGCTTGTGTGTTACTTAGTGTTACCAGTTACCAAGCAGTCAGTCTTCAGGAGCAATACCCATGAAGGTTAAGCAGGAGATCCTGTCATGCTGTATAGGAAGTGAGAAGCCTGACAATATGACCTTCGCTATGTGTATGCTCTGTCTTCGCTGAAGTTAGGGGAACTAGAGTCCCAATCCCTTACAGTTTAGAAAAACAGAAGATTGCAAATTTGTATTTATCTTCTGAGGTGTAGTAGCTTAATGACTGGAGTGATTCTGTGTAATCTCTAAGACTTCTTCCTTGAGATTATGAAAATACAATGTGCTTAAAACCTGCGTTTTGTATGCAGTGTTTTTCGGTGTTTTGGTTTGTACTTCGTAGTATGTACTTGAAAGTATTTGCCGTTTTACTGGAGTCTGATAGTTTTCCTGCTCAACAAAATTATAGCTTTTGATTTGTTAATGCTGTTCTGTTTAATTATGGGAGTATAAAAAAATACCCAGACAACTTAATTAGAATTGTAGGCATGATACCTTTTCTTCAAATCCATATTTTCTTTCTTCTCTAAAAAAAATGGCCCTTTTGGCCGTTCGCTGTCCTCAGTTGTCAGAACTGAAATGGTAGTGTGTTAAATGCATCTTTGGAAGAATGTATTGGAATTAAGGCATTGTTTTATTAGCACCAGTTAATTAGGAACTTACATTGGAAGTTCCTACATTGGATTAATTTATTTGAAATGCCTCTCAAGATAATCTTGGGAGGCAATAACAAAGTGGTGTCAGGATAAGGACTGAAAGCTGTGTCAGATCAGTGTCGTTGAAGACAAGGAGTACTAAAGTATGAAAACATTTTGACCATATAGCTACTGCATATTGCTGCAAGGCTGTGTTTAAAGCTTCTAGGTTGCTCAAGCTCTGCATGCCATTAAAATGGTTATTAGTTCCTGCATTGGCCAGAATCTTCCCTATATTCTCTAATGTATATTGTAAGTGCATGACATGCTTTTAAGATGAAGTACTTCTGGATGCTGTCAAGATTTTCTTTATAAATAACTGGCACTGAAAATATTTGAAGTTTTTTGAAAACAGTGGTAAAATTTAGGAATTTTTCCATGAGGCTGGTGGGTGAAATGCTTCTGCATTTATGCTTATTGTAAATCACCAGATGTCTACCAGAATTTGTGCTGGAACTTTGTTAGCATGAAAACTTGAATACTCCTGAATTATATTTGAAAAACCTTCAAAACAACTTCTGAAAGATATAACAACTGTAATAGTTTTCAAATTATAGCACATCTAAAATAACACAGGATACGTGTGTTGTCTTGTACTTCTGGTGGAACTGTTGTCAAGCCTTTGTCCTAATTAGGACCATGTTCAAGAGCAGCAGAGTAAAAATAGAATGCCGGCTTAGTCTGGGAGGGCGACTGTTATTTAGAGTGATTTCTTTAGATGCATCCCCACATGAACTTACATGCTTTGGTGACAAGTTGAAATGTAGTGAATGAAAGCAACATAACTTAGAGCCCAAGTGAGTACTCGAATTGTCTGAATGCAACCCTTTCTTGTCATTGCAGTGCCAGAAATGGGAGGATGTTGGTGGGTTTGTTTCAGTGTGATGAATTAAGGGCTCTGTTTATAAGGCTTCAGCGTAACTTCTACATGGTGTACAAATGTAGTACAAGTGGGTTCGATAAACAGTTGTTACTAGGAGTATTATTTATTAGATCTGGAATCAATAAAGCATGTAGAATTTGGACAGATATTAAATAATCATTGCTCTTCTGTATGGAGAATGCCATGAAAAGTGAGGGCATGTGTGAAAACATTTCTTAGTTTATTTTAAATGACCAGCATTACTGAAGGATCATCTGGTTGCCGAGAGGAAGACTGGAAATGGGTTGTCTCTCCAAAACAGATGTATGTTTGTGTTCTTCTGCCTCTAACCTCCGATGATATTAAATGCTGTGTAGTAATCAAAGCGTAACAAAGAAATTTAGGTAAAAGCAATACTAGTGGGTGACAGCACACCTATTGCTGATGCAAAAGTTGTGGAGTATTTGTTTTTCACCCTGAATGGTGTAAGAGCTCTCATTCTAAATTTAGTGACAGAAACGGTGTATTTTGGGCACTTTTGGTAGTGATTAAAGACTCCTCTCCTAGGTAAGAGATAAGATATCCTTTGCATTTTGTTACTTTTTTCTATTTGGAAGCTAACATTTAATTAAAAATAGCATAGTATGCTCTGAAGCTGCACTGGATACTAATTAACTCACTTCAGTGCTTAAAGCCATGCTGTCTCCTAAGGTTTCCTGCTGTTTGCACTGGATAAATATTTATGCTTCAGCAAGGCATTAACTTCAACCTGATGAATAGTGCATACAACTTTAATATTTTTGTTAATACTGAACACCATGATTCAGTAGTGTTAGTATGCTTTATTGGAATTCTTTTTTTTAGAAAGGGGGGGGAAGAAGACCATTACTCTTTAAACATGCAGTAGAGAATTAAATCTAATACTCAATAATTTAGCTGTCTAGCAGTCTGGGTATTGTATAAAAGCCAGTGCTGGTTAATATAAGGTCTTCATGAATGTCTGGTTAATGGACAAGGCTGTGCTATATCATTGTGGTTTGTTTTCAAGTACTTCAATCCTATTCTCTAAAAATTCTTTTTAATCCTACAACATTTCCTATATTAAATGAAATGACTGGAATATGTATAAGAGCATGAGGTTGAACTAATAAATCTTAAAAAAATGCATTGAAGAGGTTTTGCATACCAGCCACCATCTCTGAAAATGAGGATACTGTGAATATTTTCCAACAGTTTATTACGCAAGACATTCTGGGTATACTATAGTATCATCTCTGTCTGAGGAAGCAGGCTATAGGATCTCTTCCCCAGTGACACTCCTTGTCAGTGTTTGCTGGCTGAAGGAAGTTGTGTTACTCTTCCAGAGTTGTAGTAGATTGTAAAATCAGGCTGTAATGTCATGTTTTTTGTGTTAGGGTGATGAAGGGAGATTTTTTGAAAGCATGGGGAGGAGTGATGTTAGGGAATTCCTTAGCTCCTGGTACTTAGTGCTACAACAACAATTTTATTTTCTTTACAGCAACGTTACACTGAATTTTACCAGTGAAACTGTGAGTATTCTCCTACAGTTTGTGGTTAGTAGCACATCTGGCTGAATGAATTACTGTCTACTCAGTCAAAATAATACCTTTCTTTCTGACTTTTTTTAGGTTGTGCCAAAATACCTACATGCTGTGGATGTGCAACTGCTTTTACTCTGTTGCAGCTTTTAGGCTCAATAAGCTGTAGGCTTTCCACTCGCATTTCTCATGCTCCCGATTATATTGACTCCATATGTCAGGTCTAGCAAGACTAATAGGCTCCTGCATCTTTTTTCCTGCTTTGAACTAAATTCCCAGTGCAGCAGCCAGAGGAGCAGGTGAGAGGCTTTTGACAGTAATTCTGCACACCAGTTTACACATGCATTCTGTAGCTTTGCTAGTGCTGGTATAGTGTTTAGCAATTCCTGCCTCTCTTGAGAGAATGGGATTTACATTTAATTGTAAAGCTGAGGAAAAAAATTCAAGTTTCTTTCCCACCTCCCTGTTTTCACAGCAGCATTTTGTGTCAGTACTGTAAATGATGGGTATTTTCACCACAGTGGGGGTGTGATGAGACACTACACTTCAGACAATCAAATTTGTCATGTTACTTAGTGGAACACAACAAAGGGAACATCTGTTTTGCAGAGTACTTAGTGATACTGCTTGGTGTTTCAGAATTCTGTTGTTTCAGCTAGAATTGGTTGAAGTTTTGTTAAATTTTCAGTAATGTGTGCAAATATAGCAGAACTACTCTTCCAGCACTTTTACATCGTGTTAGAGATTGGCTGAATAGGTTAGCAATCTCTGCCACTTTTAATTTTTTTGCTGCCTTAGTAACTTTTGTTTGGCACATATGTTTTCAATATTATTCTTTTTGTTTTATGCCAAAATTTAAGAATGTCAGAAGCATATGCATTTGCACTGGTTACCAAGAGTTCTTATTAGAATGTAGTGGTAATTTGTGCAGTGATATTTTATCCCAAACTGTTGTTACTTGCAAGCTGTAGCTGTACAGGGAAAACCGAGAAGGACTTTCCACCTGAAACACAGCATAATCGGAGAAAACCTCTAGACTGTGGAGTTCCTTTGCATACATAATGCTTACATTCATTCATTCCTTAAGGAGGTAATGAAGACCTTTGATTCATTCTCATTTTAGTGGCATTTAGAAGTGTCTTAGGTATTTTGTCCTATTCTGGTGAAGAAGTGGATGATCGTTCACCTATGTTCACAAAGTTGCAGCAATCCAGTGAAACACTGACAAGGACTAACTTAACCGTTTACAATTGATTTTTGGTGTGGTAAAATAAAAGGCCTTTATAAATTCAGTAGCAGCAGTGGGATGTGGGTATACTTTACATCAAGGGAAGAAGGAACACCGAAAAGAAGGTCCCTGCTTGTACAGTAAACAGAGGAACTGACAAAAGTGTGAGCAGGAAGTTAACTGAGTGATGAAACGGGAACCAAATGATGCCACGTGTACCCTTCAAGAGGTTCCTTCTACATGTCTACTGATTTTTAAATGATAGGTGTATGATCCTTTTGTGTTGTGCAATTATTAACCCCAACCCGCAAATGTTATACTGTTTGAAAAGTTGCCGTTCACTGAGATGATACTTGTTTTTTCCTCTCGTGATACAGCTTGTTTTGTTCTTGGTTCATTGCAACTCCTCTTTCCTATGGATATGACAGTTTTTATGAGCATAACATGTTGCTTCCTAGGCTTGTTAAGCTGTATTGATGTCGTTCAGCTCTGGTTCGTTTGAGTCCACTGTGTCCCAAATGCATGTGTAGTCAATGATCATTTTCCATGTATTGGCATAATTGCATCTGCCATTTATGTAACTTTTCGGTTGCTGCTTGTAAGCAGAATACACTGAATCAAGTTCCAAGTTCATAGGCTTCAGATGATAATAGAAACAACTTTTGACTGCTTTGTTGTTAGGCTACAGAAATATTCGTCAGGCTCTAAATCATGAAGTCTGTGCTCTAAACCAGGGCTCTTAATTTGTAGCTGAATATTGAAGTACTGTTCACATATTCTAGAAATAACTATATGTGAACGTCTTAAAGAATGCACTTAGATATCAGGCCTGTCTTGAGCAGAAAACACCTTGAGGTTTAATGAGAATGCAAATAACAGAAACAGGAAAAGAAAATTAATGCATGCTCTGTTATTTTTAATCATAAACTCTTTTCTGCTACTGAAGTGTTATCAATATAAATTTAGTAGAAAGCTTCTGTTGTTATGGCTTTGGAACAGTGGCAGAATACTAGGTGGTACCATTTACCCTGGACATCTGTACCTGGGTTGCTCAAATAAGAGTCCCTCCAGAACCTGTGTAACTTGAGTTTCATTAGATTTATATTTCTTTGTTGGAATTATTAATATTCTGAGCTTTAGATGCTTTCATGAAGTGGGAAATTATTACCTGAAGAGCTTTTTCATCTAATATGAATTCAACCTAAATTAATATGCTCAACAATGTGAGACAATAAACACCTTTTTTCTGCTTTGCCACTATTATGCTTTTGGGATTTGATTATTTTTTTTTTGAATTACCATACAGAGCAAGACATACAGGGTAGTAAATTGTCTGAAATTTAAAGTTGCACACCCTTTGTCTGTACGACATCACTGAAATTGTATGTGGCAATAGAGCATTTCTTGTGTTGGATTTATCTTTTCTGAATAAGACAGAAGTATGCGTCTTGCTGTTACTTTTTAAAAATTTTAGTTAAAGTCGTCATGTTTTGCTGTTGCTTATAGAGTATGTAAAAACCACAAAGTCGTTCTTGGGTGCTCTAAAATGTTTTTCAAATGATCCTGTCCAGTCTTGTGAATATAACAGGCTTGGAGGGGCGGGGAAGACAGTGGATGAGGAAGGAAGGAGAAAACTGCCATGGAGAGATAAAGCATGTTTTTTTCTGGAGCTATTTAACACAGCATTATGTGCATGTATTGATGGATCATTTTAATTCTGTAACTTAACAGGGAGCAATCATCAACCACTCAAAGCAAACTAACTCCTAAGACTATATTCAGTATTGATGTACCTGTCCTCTGGAAAATGGACTTTCGTATAGCTTGTTTCTGTTAAAATGAGCTACTAACATACATATCAATAGACTGACATAAACCTCTTTTTGCTAGAAAATGTCTGGTGTATTCCTAATAGCAAGATTCCTGCTTTTCTCTCATGATCTTTGGGGAAATATTAGAATGGTGTACTAGAGATAGTATTTTGCAGATGTTATCAAGAAAGCTAGTGCTGCTGCATTGGTAGAGTTAGGATGATGGGATGTATCACAGCACTCATTTAGAATAAACGCTGTGGAGTAAAAGTCAAATCAAACCCTTCCATTGGAGTCGTATTTGATCATGTCTGATGTTATTACACTATCTCGTAGATACACCCTTGGTAAACACACCATAATGGTTATTCTTGCAGTGTACCAAGTTCTTTAAAGCCTGTTTCTGGGACATCCAAATCGGTGACCTATCCTAGGATTTATGCCAAAAGCGTAGTTTCATGCCTGTTTCAAATGCAATGTGCTGAACTTTCTCAGCTACAAGCAGAAAAGCTTTGAAAAGATAGTTCATATTTGTGGGTACATGAAAAATTATGAATGGTTGCAGAGTAGGAGTCTGGGTTATAGAGGAAAGTTTTAACTGGACATGTGCAACTGTCTGGCAAAGGAGGGTATTGATTTCAAATCAGACAGAATTCTCTTTAGATGGTTTTCATGCTAGTAGTACCATTTAAAAGTTCTTAGAACTTACAACTTAACTAATTTTTGGCAAATAAAAATAAGTCATGTCTGAAGCACCTGTAATTTTTGCAACCTACATCTCAGTTTGTGGAGCTCCATGCTTTTTGTGGAAGCAGAAGGAAAATTCAGTTGAAATGAAGTGCAAAGAGCTGCTACAAAATTTCTTCCTCATGGGGCTTGTGTACTGTCTTCTGAAGTCAGTTTCTGGCTTGCAGGTAGACATCTCTGCCTTTCAAGTTAAGTGAGGTGCAGATACCTAGAATGGGGTTGGAAATAGGCAGAATTTTCCAAAATCTCATTCTCAGTCAGGGGAGTTGGGAAGTTTTGGCCAAAAGTGTTGCATTCTTAATGTTGCTACTAAAAAGTGGAAGGTGAAGAGTATTAAAAATGGAAGATGACGAGCGTGCTCAAACTCCTGTTCCTACTTTGTGAGCAGAGTCTTTTTCCTTCTGATAAGTCACTGCTGAACTACTTGTTAGGTGAATGCTTCTCCACTTACTCTAGCTGAAACTACATGCTGTAATGGTAGAAGGTATTGGAATTGTGCCTTTAACAGTTGATGCTCAGAGGTGAAGTACAGCCTCTGCTCAATTCTCCACATGCTTTTTAGGTCATATTCAAGCTATTGTGCAGCATGTGCTTAAGCACGCTTTACACTGAAGGTCTTTCCAGCAGCTAAATTACCTGAAACCTTGCTTTTTGATATGTGACTGAAAGTTCTGAACAAACTTGGTGTCCTGGGTTTGGCCAGGACAGGGTTAATTTTCACCAGACTCCAGGAAGGGGCACAGCTGGGGGGTAGGGGCTGACCCCACCTGGCCAAACAGAGCCGGGTATTCTGTACCATGTGACGTCACGCTGGGTTCCACCACCGCTGAGTGCTGCTGTGCCAGACATGCTAGAACTTCAATATCAGCTGGAGTCAAAGGCAGCCAAGTGGTACGCTACAAATGACATCGCTAATGCATTCTTCTCCATCCCTTTGGCAGCAGAGTGCAGGCCACAGTTTGCTTTCA
>Ga0065711_1051670_pt1 | contig 10284 bp, 8 predicted proteins | sample Hoacrofraction12_FD_59098 | JGI IMG/M metagenome (GOLD analysis project Ga0065711, IMG submission 59098) | Hoatzin crop microbial communities from Cojedes, Venezuela - Epithelial fraction 12 v2 (version 2) | ecosystem: Host-associated > Birds > Digestive system > Esophagus > Crop | place...
AAGACCCGCCTGGACAAGGTCCTGTGCAGCCTGCTGTAGGTGACCCTGCTTCGGCAGGGGGGTTGGACTAGATGACCCACAGAGGTCCCTTCCAACCCTGAACATTCTGTGATTCTGTGACCCACTGATTGCAGTGGGTGTGGGAGGGAGAGGGTGTGTGTGTCTGTGCTGCCATGTCCACAATGTAAAAAACCGCCAGCAAATCTGTGTTAAACTCTCGTAGTGCTGTCATTTATTTCTGTTTTACAAGAACTGTGAGGAATTACTAATGCAGTGCTAAGACTGCACAATGACATTTACCAGCTTCTTGTTGTTGTAACTGAGAGAAGCATTAACTCAACCATGTAAATCTTTTTTTGACATAAAATAGGTTATACAATAAATAGTAAAATATGGACTAGAAAAAAAGGTATAAAATGTCACACAGATACAAGATCGACAGATTAACATCGCTTCCTGCCTGCACGCACGTTCTGTGAATTGTGTGAATGAGCAACTTGAAAGTGCTGCGAACATACATCTGGTTTTGATCTTTTTTTGCTAGAGAAAGAAACTTGTTTGAACTGAGCTCTAGTTACAAAGCTTGCAGAGGATAACCTCCTGTGTTGTTGTTCTAATTAATTGTGGAGTTCTCTTGTTATCTCTGAAAGACAAGATTTTCTTCTTTATTGGGAGACCTTGTGGATAGAAAGTATAGTGCCAGTCAGATAGTTTGAACCAAACGCATGGTAAAGGAACAGTGCTTCACTGACCATTGGTGTTTTGTAGAAAGGTATGATGTGAGCTAATTCTACATGAAGAGGAATGAGAGTCTGCCTTCTGTAGTCTTCCCTAGAAATGAAAATTGGGTTGCTTTGGATGTGTATAAAGATAGTTGTTGTTAGGACCTCTATTTAGAAGGCAAGGATTACATTGCATGGCAAATAAGACCTTTAGAAGGTAGAAGAAAAATTGGGAAGCCAAAGCTGAATGTTTTTGAGTAAGCAAAAAAAAAAAATTGTATTGCTGGGATACCCACAAACTGCAGTGAATTTTTCTGGTCTGCTTGCTTTTGGATATGTAAGTTACATGATCACAATCATGAAACTATGTATCCACTTGTTATGCCAGCTTAAGTATGTTGTTCACATGCCAGACCCTTAAGATGTATGGCAGAGAGAACCTACAATTCCACAGCCATGAAGATGCAGACACCTTCCTTCCCTGCACATACAGTAGCACATACAGGTGCGATTGCAAAAAATGGGAAAATATTGCAAAAAACATTTGAACATTAGTTTTACTTTGAAGCTTGAGATGATAGGGGAAGTTTGGGGTATTTATGAAAGTGAGTGAGGGAAGGAAGGATCAAGACTGCTTTAACAGAATCATGGTTTTGTAAGTGAGCCAGCAGTAAATTCACAGCAATAGTATTTGTGGCACTTAAAGACTAGCCAATTTCCAACAGTAAAACTAAAGAATCAGATTTATTATTTTTTGATACCTCTAGCAATGCTGATGTCGTAATTGAAAAATGGAGAACTTATGAAAGCATGTTGCAATCACCTAAACTATGAATGCAGCAGTAATCCTAGCTGTTAGAGAAGACAGTAAAATGTGTGGTCCTTTCGTAAAGGAGATGCTTTTCAGTTTGTGACTGTGCTTTGCTTTTAGGATCATGCTCAGTTTTACTATTTTCAGCACCTTGTAATACAGGCTATTAAAAGCAGTTACACTGACCCACTTACTGTCTTTCATGTTGGGTGCAATACGTGGATATTGATGGCAAAATGTAGAACTTCTCACTTGTCTTATCTGCTCTTGTGAAAGAGGATTGCTTTGTTAATATGCATTAAGCCCCTCAAAGTATAAAACACTAAAAATAATACTTATGGAAATTACACAGAACAACTGCTTTGAGTAGAAAGAAAAGGCTGCTTGAATGTGAGTGGTGACTCTATAAAATAAGCAAGACTAATAGAAAATTCTTCATCAATAGTTCAGCTTTCATTTAATCATATTAACTTTCTACTTGCAGATTCTGATTACAGGCCACTTCCCAATGCATTTTTCCTTCCACAGCTCTTAACAATATGTTAGTAAGAACCAATGTGGAGTAAAGCTGAGTCATGATGACTTTAGCTGTGCAAATGCAATTCACTCCCGCAAAGACAACTATGTAAAATCCTGCTTTTCTGTTGAAAACCTTGAGCTCCCAGCAATGGTAGCCAAGCGGTACGGTAGCTTCTTGAATTTTAATGGAGTTGAACCAATTGCGGCAAGCTTTTCGTTCTCCAGTGAGCTGAATTCCAGTTTTTCAGTGAAGTGTGTCATAGGAAAGGGCATAACTGAAACGTCTGTTGCCATTGCGTAGGATTCTTGCTTCCCCTTTGAGACTCATATCAAAAGCTTGAAAGCTTCTCTGCTTTTAGGAAAACATACTTTATAAGAATATTTGAGCAAATAGCTTTTTAGGAAGAGTTGTAAGTAAGTTTTAAATAGGGACAATCCTGTTTCTAATTAATGCATTGCTCAAATAAGCCAGGTAGGAATTTTGTTAGTGATCACTAGTGCTGTCACATTTTGGAGAAAGCGAAGTGCTCCATACCATTTAACCCTGTGTAATGTGTGTATGAGCATACCTAACTAACATCTCTGCTGAGTATAACCTCATTCCATTGTCTGGTGATAATTGCAGGTCTTGTGCTGTGATTGAAGCACCTGTTGGATTTGCAGTGGTCTGCTTCATAAAATTTAATGCTTTACTGTCTTTCATTTGTTGTTTTAGTAGCGAGACAAATTGTGTGCTGTTCGGAGAACTTGTACTCTAAACATTTTGTAATTATTTTTAAAGTGCTTCACCTTAACTTTTGAAAAACCCATATCTTACTAGCAGAATAGGTTTGTTATGTTTCAGTTGATAAAATTGTCCAAAATATCCAAAATTATTACATTTTGTCACTGATGCTTAATAATGCTAAGACTGACAAACTGTGTGCATGTGGTTGTGTGATACATCCCCAAGAGTTAACTCAGAATTTTAAGCTTGCTTTGAAAGGAGTGGTAGAAAATGTCGTGGGGTAGATGTGTGTGGAAGGTCTCAGTTAGGTTTTGTTGATTTACTTTGTGCATTTTGGGAATGTTGAATGTGAGGCCAAGTTCAGGTTCAACTTCATAAGGTCTAGCAAAATGGAAGCTTTTTGTGGATAGAGCCATGTCGTAATGGTAGTCAGCAGCCCTGCATCTGTTCTTGACTATGCCAGTGTTTTGGTGGATGACAGAACAAGGTGTTTCAGCCCCCTAAATCCTCCAAGTTGGTGCCAATAATATTAGCTTCCTTTGTCAAATACTTTGAGGTAAACTAAGTTATTACTATATTTGTCTTGAAGTGGTTTAAAATTGGCTCTCATTTCATGTTCAGCTGAATGTAAATATGATGAGATTCCACATTAATGTCATCCTTATGGTGAAACACTGCTCCTGCATACTTGTTTAAAATTTGTGGTCCTGTATACTTTTTTAAAATTGGAAGACCTGTTAGCTTTTTAAAACAAACAATATCCTTCCCCAGTGATCTGCAAGCCATTTGTGGGTGGGGTTTGTTAGGTGGTTTGAAGGGCTGTGGGTACCAATATGTGCCCAGCGTGCAGTAAACAAAACAGTCAATGGACTAAGTATCAAACAGTAATTGACTGGACTGTGCATGTCTAAGGGCACTAAAATGTGCTAATGACTTGTTCATTTGTACTGATGGGATGAAAATTAAGTGAAATCTAGTATTTCCTTGCAGCTTTTGGGTTTTCCTCAGTTATAGTTCACCTGTAAGGGTGGAATTTCGTGTGGCTGAATCTTGTCTTATATGTAGGTTGTTAGGGCACTTTGTGATGTCTTTTAAACCACAGGTTCAACAACAATATGAAGTTTTACAGAGTTTTTTGTCTTTATTAAGTTGATTCTCCACCATCTTTCTGTACTTCTTTTCCCCAATATTAAGATGCTCAGTATGTGCACCAGATGTAGGTTGTGTTGTAGAGCTTTTTTTTTTCATAAGCAATGTTACGTAAACGTAAAGGGATAATTGTGCTGTTTAACTAGGGCATTAATTTTGGTGGCTTGACTCCAGTATGAAGTAGGCAGAGAGAATTACACTTATTTAGCAAACAGTTCAGAAAAACATCACTCACCTCTCTTCACTTTTATTTCAGGGATGCCTATAATAGATACCTGCAGCTACAGTATTTCAGAGTAAGGGAGGATCCTTCACACAGAGATGTTAGTTTGAATAAGCCACAGTTGCAAGTTCTGTATATACTGAGGAATTTACAGAGGGGCAGGCTATGCTGTACTTGGGATCCTATAAAACAGGACAGTGGTGACTCTAAACTCAGTGGGATATCTGCAGATAAGGAGAAACAATGTGTACTGTGTAGAGGAGTGGTAGTATAGAGAGCAGCAAATACTGTTAGGGAATGTCTTCAAACTGCACAGAATACTGCTTATACTTTGCTCATGATCCAAAGTCGCAAAACGAAGTATTTTAAGATACCGTATTATTATGAAGTGTTCAGGGTACTGTAGACTTAAGATACTGTGTTAGGCAAAACAAAGCACATGGGACTCAGTAGAGAAGCATATTTACACCAGGGAAGGAAAGAGTTTCATAAAGTTTGAGAGGAGTTTAATCTCCTCTGAATAATAGCTTCCTATTTCAAGTGTCTGTTATCTTGAGTTGGAAAGAAGCTTGCTTTCTGCTGTTGGTCAGGTTATTGATGAGAGGGTGAATGAATAAACTGTTTAAAAGATCAGAATGACTGTGGTCTGGCACAATACACTGAATAAGGTACATAAATTTTTTTGTGCAGCATGTCTTATTATCACTGTTTCTGCAGCTACTTATACGAAGTAGTGGTACAAGACATTAGCAAGTGACTGAAATTTTCACATAGAGGATAGCTGAGTAACAAAAATAATCAGTGCCCACATGCCTTTCTCCAGAGGCATTTGTCTAGCTGTGGCATAACTTCAAGGTCCAAGGGGTTAAATGTATTCTTGATACTTAATTTACTGCAGCAGCTGACTCATGCAAGGGAAAATGTGTAGGTGCCAAGGAGACTCTCACAAGCTGAATAAATTACTAGCCTCTGGGAATTTCATCCTCATACACATGGTATGTATTAGGGGCTCTTGTGGGAACATTGTATTTTATAGAATGTGAAGGAGAAAATAGCACAATTCACAAGATGATCAGCATACAAATGCTTTGTTAAAGGAATTTTTACTGTAAGGAAAGAGCAGACAAGCAGGGGGTCAAATATGGTGGGAACAGATGAATTAAAATTTAGGTTATACTATAAACAGTGCATAAGTGAATCTTAGTGTGGCTCACTAGAAGAAATATGTAAGCCTTACTGTTTAAGTACCAGGGGTTTTTTTTCCTCATTTTTACATATCCCCAGTAAAGCCAGCAAGTTTCAGCCAAACCTGGCAAAAGAGATGGGAGACTTGAGGATGTTAGGTTTTTCCATGTTTTATGAAAGTTGGTAGCTTTTGGAGGGGAGGACAGACCCAAATTAGTGTCGCCAGTGGACAGGCAACACATGTTGATACTGGCCTTTTCCACTCGCCATTTTTCTGACCCAGCAGCCTGGATACACGTCAGCACTTGCTAACTCCTGGTCAGAAATGTGGGAGGCTGACTCATTATCCTGCTGGGCACGAAGCTGGAAGACCAGCTAACAAAATAAGGCTTACCTTGGATTAATATAAGCTAGTACCTAAATTCACAGTGGCAAGATTTAATAGTAGGGAAGTATTTAGAAAATAGATCCAAGAAGGAGTGGGACAGACTGGGAAGCTTGCAAATGTGAACAGCAAATATATTTGTTTGTGTTGGATATACGTAGATACATGTAGAAACAGAAATAGCTTCTGCAGTATCTGTAGGAAAAGGCACTGTGGAATACACTGAGAAGAAAAGCCACTCCAGCCTCGCCACAGAGGCTTGTTCCCCCTTCTTCGGGGCTCTGCTGTGTGAGACTGTGGGGGAAAGCTTGTAGAAGAGCAAGGAATTGCCTAGTGGAGAAGGAGCACAGCTTGAGAAGTTTGATCTGAGACCTTACTGAAATGAAACAGTTGCCTTGCACAATCTGGTGCATTTAGGACTCATCTAGTGAGACCTGGTTTTGTTACTGTACATTAGAGATTACCTGAACATGCTCATGTTTTTCTGTTCCTGTTACTTACGCTTTACTTGGTAGCCAGACATCTGTTGCTCAAGAAAGTTACTAGTCTTTTCCAAAACAAAACGTACATATTCATAGTATATGTTGGTTTCCCGCATCAAAATAGAGGCTAGGTAACAAGAATCTGTTTGATAGCCCCATATAAGCTACTGTGAAGAATTCAACTCTATCGCAACCAAAACCAATACTGCCCAAAACAGTATCCCTGCCAAAACTAGCCTCTGTTGCCTGGAGGCTTTAAGGTTATCCTGAGGAGGAGAAAACTTCCACTGCCACTGTATCTTTAAATCTGTAAGTCCGTTCTGGGATGTTGTAAGTCTGAAGTGTGGTGTTTGGTGCCACAGACAGCTAGCTTTGTGGGACTGCTGCTGTGAAGCATTTTACAGAGATGGGACTAAGATTAGAACGATGCTGAAGCTGGTAACATGCTGCCTTCTGAAGGTGGCATGATTCCAGTGGCATTAAATTATCTTTGTGATATTCTTGCACTTCTGTATATGTTTCCTGTAACTACTGTGTGTGTGGGGGGGGGGGGCTCTGCTATGTCTCTGAAAGTAATTACAGGTTTGAAATACTAAAGTGCTGTCTGTTCATGCGCAGGTATGGTAAATAGAGCTTAAGTGGATTAGCTGGTTTAAAGGATAGACAGTTGCAAGGCAATATTTACCAGCACTTACTGCTCAGTGTCCTCTTACGGTAACTGCTGTGTTCTGAAGTCACAGTAATTGGAATTTACTATTGGGAAGTGTTGTGGGAATCTTTTGGTGAGAGAGAGTTCAGGCTAAAAATTGAGAAATTATTTTAATCTGTTGCTGTAAGGCTTCAGCTATGGCATTGTGAAAGGGCATGCATATTTGGGGTTGTGTTAAATGGCTGGTTTTTGCATGTATGTTGAAGCTGTGTCGATGGTATTTGTGAGCACATGATTGGGCATCCTAATTATGTTGTCTGAATAAAGCCTGTCACTAATATATATATAAAACTCTTCTCAGTGGTGTTGCAATTCCTGCTTTTAACTCTCCTTTGAAGTTTCTCAGCTTTTCCTGATTTTCTGTTCTGTTTAAGGGGTGAGATAAAGATAAAACCTTACAAGTATTACAGCAGTTCAGTTACCCAAAGTAATTATGTTACACTGCAGAAGAACAGATATATAATTAACTGAAATAGCCAGTCATCTAGTTCATGGGATTCATACTGAGATTGCCTTGACTTCTAATTTTCATAAGTGAGTTATAGTACTAAGTGATAGGTACTTAAAATGGAATTACAGTTTAAATGGCATCCTTTAAAAATTCATAGTAGATGTTTCTCTCTGCATTGATATCCATTTGTTTTTACTTTATTACGTGTAGGAAATTATGTTAAGTAATCTGGTTTTCTTCATTATGCTCAGCTGGAGCTTAACCTGATTTTTGTTTATCAAAGTGTTTTCTTCCCGGTAGGCTACCTGCATTGCATCCACTCATTAATAAAGGTTGTGAATAGCACTCCTATACTGACAAATATCTCATTGATAACCACGAAAGTCAAAACAATCTGCCTGTTTAATAAATAAATAAAATTATGATGCTGTCTAGTTTGAGTGTTCTGTATTCATTGCTTCATGGATTTTTTTTTCTGCCACCCTGATATTTGTCTTGGTTCTGAAGTCTTCAAGTAATAGTTGTTGTGCCATTATGACTCTGTGTTGGGGTTTTAGACTTGTTTTTAGACTGACTTTGCCATTTATGTTCTGTATTACTGGGAAGTTCTCTTCCTGTGTATACCTCATTTCTCTGCCTGTAAAGTGGACATCCCTACTATCCTTTGCTCTTGTCTCTGGTGCCTGAAATATTTAAGCTTATGCTATCTGTGGGAAAGTTTAAGACTGTCTGGTGCTCATGATTGGTCTTGAAAGAAAAATTGGATTAGATAGAGCACTCTTTGCTCAGAGTGTGATTTCAGTCTGTCTTTACTTTTTCTCTTAACTAAAGCAAAATGTTTCCTGCAAGGAAAAGATGCTGTTAATTTCTGCTTTCCCCAAAGTCTGTCCTACAGCAGAAGGTGTTTTGATTTTTTGTTTCTTCTGTCTAAGAAGAATGTAAACAGTTGGGGAGAATCAAGAATGTTCAATTTCTATGCTTATGTGGACCAAAACACAGTGTAATTGTTTTTTATCATGCTGTCTTTTGTGCAAATAAGTAAATATTCTTCATAAAGTAACTTCAGGACATTTAGGAAGGTAGTAGTGGGTTCTAAAAATAGGTTCTTTGCTATGTATGTTTTCGGTATCTGTCCTTTCATTTCTGCTTGTAGTCTTTCTTTTAATTGCATTAACTACGTTTTCTGGGAAGACTCTTAAAAGTGAATCATTATTAAATAGCAGAGATCTGAGTGTGTGTCTCATACCTGAAAACCTGCAGAATGTCTATTTATCCATTGCTACAGGTGACAACTGTGTGCCTGATTCGTTCTGTCTCCTTCAGCATTTCCTGTGATCTCAGTCTGTCTAAACAGCACCGCATATTGACATGCGGTATCCTGGCAAACAGCCATGGAAACATTTCTAGTTTCTGAAGCACATAGTTGAAGTTCTACTACTGACAGCAATGGTTGGTGAAGACTGAGGTGGAAGTTGGGTCTGGAACGAAAGCCTTCTTGCCCTGCTCTGTATCTTCGTTCTGTGAACCTTTCAGCTGCAGGGCTCATACTGGCACGTGTTACTGGCTTCACTTCAGGCTTTTGTACTTCCGAATACTGACAGTCTTCACAGCTTCAATTTTATTGTTGTTAGTGTTTTCTTTGTAGTATGTTGGGTTATGCGTGTGGGGAGAGTTCTTCAATGCTCACTCAGCATGAAGCTGCGTATGGGCGCATTTCTGACACTGTGACGTTGCTGAAGACAAAGGGGTTTTTTGTTGTAGTGTTCATGTCTCTCAGGTGACAAAGTAATTAGAAGTAGCTATTAATATGGCTGGTGGCAGGGAAGCGGTGAGGAGTGCGTGGGTGCCTCTGGGTGGTGTGGAGCAGGGAGGTGGCCCTGGGTGCCATGTGTTCTGCTGCTGTGGGAGGGTTTTGGCCCTCGCTGGTGATGAGCTCTGCCTTCAGTGGGAAGTGTTGGGGCGTGTGTGGGCTTACAGCAGATAGAGTGCTCCCTGAAGGGAGTGGGTAGGGCAGAGCAGCATCTGTGTGGGGGAACCTCCTTCAGTCACCTGCACCTCCAGACCCAGAGCCTGCAGCTTGTGATGCTGCTTGACCAGCTTTTGTGCCAAATGAGGCTTTTCTGCCACTGTCTGTTCCATTCCTCTTCTGTTTGCCCTGAATAAGGACCTGTGCTTTTTAGCCACAAGTTGTAGCTTCGTTACCATTCATATGAAGAGACGGCAGTCTGAACTTGGTAACTGCACTTACAGGCTGCCATCCTTGGGTCTAGATGCTCACTGACAGATGCCATCCCTTGTAAGTCTCCAAAAGCGTCCAAAGGCTCCTGTGTAACCTACATGCAGTGGACCTGTGGTAAATGCCAGATGAACACCCTGTTAAAAGAAGAACAAAAAAAGAGAGGAAGGGAGGTGTTTTAGGAAGCAATTTTCCCAATATGATGTCTATCCTGGGAGTTGTAGCTCGGGTTGAAAGGCAATTTTAAAGAAAGACAAAGGCAAGAGGATGCTGTAAAGTTGAAACAGCAAACATGCACCTGCTGTTTGGCACAGTTTCGTGCTTACCTGTTTGAAATTAAACTAATAGGAACATCTTCAATTTAAAAACAAACATCAACTGTCTTTGATATAGCATGATTTTTTTAAAACACCTGATTGGTGAAAAAACTTATCTTTCTGAAAATGGACAGAAAAATGAGAGAGAAAGCTTGCTTAGAGCTTTGCTCTGGTTTGGCTACGTTTCTGTAAGTGCTTCCCTTTATCTTTTTGTCTCTTAATTTAACTATGGATTGCATGCACACTGTCTGTAGGGGTATTCTTTCTCCAAACCTACCAAGATCAGACTGGGAACAAAATCTAAAATGTATCTATTTAGACAATTTCCTGGGATAATTGCTAGTTTAAAAAAAAAAACAACCCCCCCC
>Ga0065711_1051671_pt1 | contig 10283 bp, 12 predicted proteins | sample Hoacrofraction12_FD_59098 | JGI IMG/M metagenome (GOLD analysis project Ga0065711, IMG submission 59098) | Hoatzin crop microbial communities from Cojedes, Venezuela - Epithelial fraction 12 v2 (version 2) | ecosystem: Host-associated > Birds > Digestive system > Esophagus > Crop | place...
ACCGGGGGCCGCGCTGCCGCCGGCCTGAGGGAGCCCCGGGCCCGGAGAGACCGGAGGGGTCCCCCGGGGCTTCGCCCCGCTCCGTGCGGACCTCCCCGGCCCCAGGGCTGCGTGCCGACCCGCATCCACCGCCCGGCCCACGCCCAGCCGGCCGGGCCTCGCTGAGGAGCAGCTTCCCGCCTTTTTCCTCCCGTTGAACCTCCGCGTCGGGGATGATTCCCCCGGGTTTAGCAGCGCGAGCTGAGAAACGAAACCCTCGACCTCTCGCAGAGGGCCCCGAGCCGCAGCGGGCGGACAGCGGGTCCCCGGCCCCAGGAACGCATCGTCCCCAGCCTGGCGGGGGAACACGGGGCCGCATGGCCCCCCAGCCCGTTTCCTTCAGGAACGCGCCAGGAATGCAGCCCAAGCGCGGCCGCTGCCTCGTCACCCCCTTCCCTCGGCTGGGAGCCGCCAGGAGCGCGCTGCAGCCTGCAAAGCGATCGCTGCTCCTCGTGGGTTCGGCTCCGGCTGCCATGAGGCGGATAAATGGGAGAGGCTGTCAGTGCCGGCCCCACGGACTGGAGAAAATCCCTTCTGGCCGTGAATGACGGCGCCAAGCCCGGGGCGAGCCACCCCGCGGCCTCCCCCGGGCAGAGACACCCGCGCATACGAGCCACCGATGGCCTCTGCCCCCAGACCGTGACAAACAGGGACATTTGCGGATAATCCCCGGATGACTGGAATTCCCCCTTTCTCCCCAGCTCAGCGCTGAGGCTGTCGAGGAGGGCGCGGGGCGGCTGCCCCCCCGCAAACACAAGCCCGTGTGCTGCACAGCAAGCACGCTCTGGACCGAGCACGGCAACGGGGCAGCATTCCTGTCAAGTCAGCCATGAAACGCGATGCGAAGCCGGTGCCAGCTTTATGCTTTTTTGCAAACTGGGGAAGATGGACGGTCTCGCACAAAGCTTGGGCTTCCCGCAGGGCTGACGGAACAGCATCCAGCCCGAGCCTGATGTTAAAAAGTTAATCCACCTGTGTGTGCTAGCGGATGGGTCGGGGCACAGCAGCCTGATGCCAGCTCAACCTTTTGTCTCTGCTGTTTTTATTCACTGGCAGGTCTAAAGCACGATTTTCTCAGTCTTCACACCACAGCCTAATTCAGGCTGAGTCACTGCCTGCAAATACGGTTTGGAAGCCACATTTTTTTGCGTGAGGTCTCCTAATTATAAAAAAAGGATGTAATGCTAATTACATGCTTATCTTGTAGGCAGGATATAAAGTTTAATTAGCTGTCATTTACGCCATATGCATACAGCCCTATAAAAGCACAAGATGTTATTATTTGGATTACACTCCTTAATGCTACGCTGTGCAAAGCCACAGGAGCACGTATTTTGGTTTTATCCTTCTGTGTCGCCATTGTTCAGATGAAAAGAGGTTCCAGCACTTACAGCTGACAGAAGAACCTGTAACTGGATTTACAGGACACTGCCTTAGGGGATCAGAACATTTGGGGCTGGAAACTGAATTTCTTTCAGCACTTTTCTAGAACCACAGAAAGTAACGATGCTCAGACTGTCATTTTCTGCTGAGGGCAGAATCAGGGCATTGCAAAGCTCTGTCACATGTGAAATGCCACACACATCGCGGGTCTGGAACCCAGGCCTCGGGCAGGCAGCAATTAATGCACCGGATCATGGACTTGTCTCCCCTTTCTCCTCCAGCTTACGCTGCATTTGTTGGGATACGCTCGTGGTGTTTGAGCTCTGAGTGTGGGAGCAGGGCAGGGCAGCAGGCACTGGGAGGGACAGCCATGGACACCTTCCAGCCCAGTTTTCCTAGGACTGTGCATCCAGCCTGTAAAAGAATACCACCGAAGGGAAAAATAAGCAAACAAAAACCTCAAACTTCCACATCCTCCTGCCTGTAGCTAATAGCTTGCATCCCTCTGCCCTCCCAGCGTATTTGCCTGCCTGCTTTGATTTGTTTATTTAAGCAAGTAGGTTGTCTCACCTCCAAGTAAGCCAAGTCAGTTGGACGCTGGGGGGGAGGTTGTCCAGTAATGCTGCTATTTATACCAACAGAAGCCTGCCCACCCCTCCCCGTGGGTGCAGACCTCAGCCCACCGGCCTCCAGCCCGCACCCCTCCGTGCCTCCCCGAGGCTGCGCTTACGCACACTTCCAGCGGATGAAAGCTGCGGCCGCCGCGGTCCCACACTCCCACCGCTGAGCCCGTCCTTGACCACACATTCACACGTTCTCCCTTGCTCGGTCACCAGCCCGCATCCCACAGCAAACTCGCTCAGAGAGCAAAGTCAGCAGAAAACTAATCCAGCGTGAGGAAAAGAAAAAAAAAAAAAATAAAGAACTGTTTCTACCTAGCTTAGCTCACTCTGGGATCAAATAACCACCGGTGCTGGTGCAGGGGTGGGGGCCACGCCAGCCACAGCCACGCAGGAGGAAGAGGGAGAGGGCAACAGCATCAGCTCAGCTCAGCCCCAGCCTTACCTCTGGGTGGGTCACACAATCAGCTGGATTAAGCAGGTTTGGTTGCAAGTTAACAGATTTCTTTTAGAGCTAGTTTTCTGCTGGATCAGCTCCCTAATCTGGCTGAGCACAGCATCTCCCCACCTCCATTTTTCTGCCCCCATCCTTGCACTGACTACAGTGGTTACCAAACCTCTGTGAAACAGCCATTGCTAACATGGCAGCAACGAGCCACTTCTCCTCCGGGAAAGCTTTCTGTCAGTTAAGTGCGACCAGTCAGGTAGAGCGGGAGCCGGAGTGACAGCAGGAGCGGGAGGTGGGGAACCGGCCCCATCCCCGGGCAGCAGCGCTGAGCCACCGTGTCAGCTTGCACCATCTCCCACCCCGTCTCCGCAGCCTCAGAGCAACAGACGCCTGCGGGGAGGCCGGTGCTGCGGTGTCTGCCGAGCACAGGGATCGCGGCGCCTGCTGAGCGATGTTAAGCCTGGTTACCCTGCGAGTGCCTTGGCGATTCTGGAGGCTCCCCTCCAACTGCTGACCCCAGTCCCAGCAGTACATCTACTGCTTGGGAAAGGAAGAACTGTTGTTGCAGGGGGAGCGAAGATGGAAACCCGCTCGCTAGGCAGGTCTCAAAACTCCAGACACTTGGGCACACTAATGCATTTCTTCAACCCCCAGGAGACTACGGTGGGCATCTGGACTGTCAGAAACCAGGCACCACATGACAGGTTTCCTGGGATTGCCCTCAAGCAGCAGTGTTCAAGGTCTATTTATTACATGACTATATATCACACATCTTTCTTGCTCTCAAGGACTTTTTTATTGAGGTAGGCACAGATGAAGCATTATATACAGCCCCCCCAAAAAAGCATTCCAGATAATACATTAGACCATCGCAATGAATCTGCATAAATTCCCTGTTGTAAACCAAAGGGCACATGTTGACCTATTGTACTGACAACCTTCTGAGAGATCAGATCCTTGAGCTTGGACCTCTCATTAGCTGTGAATACAACTCCAGAGTAGACACCAAGAGCTGCTTCCCCTTCTCCACCACAGCAGGGTCAGCCTGGAAACATGCTCTAGGTATGCTGTTATTGGATAGACCTTTTCCATGTAGCTGCAGCAAACAGCCTTAGAAAACCCTTCAGCACAACAGAGTGCTCCCTCCACTGAGCATTCATGAGTTTTACATACAGCTAACATGATTTTTTTTTTAATCTATTTTACAGCAGAACAGGACATTTCCATCCCAAGTTGCACCTCTAGCAACCACACATGAATCTCCACCTCTTCAATTCCTCTTTTCCCTTCTTCAGTTAACTACTTTTCTCCTTGCCGTCCCTCCTCCTGGCCTTCAGGCAGGTTTGCAGGGGCAAGCAGGACAATCCAGACGACAGGTCTCCATGCTGACCAGCAGTGACATAAACGAGCCTCTGCATGGGGGTCAGATCTCCCTGAAGTGCAAAGCAAGCAGGACTGAGGTCCCCGCTCCCAATCTACAAAACCTCTTTCGCTCGCAGCTTACACCGCTCAAGCTCTGATAAGACTTTTTGCAACACTCATCAGGAGCCACTGGTGCTACTGAGTCTTCCTGGGTTTCACAGGCACCACAGGTTTGGTAATTGTTTTTGGAAGCTGGTTTCATTTTGCATGGAAGTGGCAATGTGAGATGCTGTTAGTCAGTCTGTGGTGTCCTACCTGCCGCAGAAATTATCTCCACACCTATTTCCTTCCAAGTCCCTGTATCTGTTGTTTGTGCCTTGGGCAAGCAGTTTTTCTCCCCCGCAGAGAGCATATGACTGCAACTATAGCTGCGACAAGCCTGCCGTCTGTCTTGGGCTAATTGGCTTCTCCTCCTGCTTTTGCTGTGCAGCAGTCACACCCGCTCGTACGTGCCCGGGACATGCCAGCAACGTACAGCGCAGTCTTTGCCAAGCCACTCGCCTGGCACGTGTCTCCGAGAGCTGGGAGCACCGAGGAGGGAGCAGGAACCGCGCTAGCAAAGCCCACAGGCACGGCGTCTGAGGGGAGCTGTCTCCAGAAGACAGCACCGGCCGCGTTCCGCTTCCTGGCAGGTGTCAGAGCAGGTGAGCCAAGGCCCAGCCTCTACGTGCAGCAGCGGCACATCCAGAGCAGGCACAGGAACGCTCTTCAGGCTTGAGACTTCTGGTGCTTGTGCTTTCACCAGCTTAGGAAGTTCGTTTGCCTTGATTCCTTGTTAAAAATACAATAAAATCTTTTTCGGTACTCCTTAGCTAAGCCTGAGAAGCCATACATATCCTTGACTCTTCACCTGACCCCTCAGTTTTGTTAGCTAGGCCAGCCCTCTCACACTGGAAACAAGGAATAAGGCTTGCTGCAGAAGGTGGCACGTTTCCCAGCTCTGTTGGGTTTTGGCACAGTTCTCCAGAATGCTGTTTGCCTCCTCCTTCCCCAATTTCAGTAGCAGCTTGCTTACATTGTTACTGCTCCATTAAGGTTTATTCTCTGCTCCAGCACCTGCCCTGACTGCTAACCTCCCTTCTCCTGTTCAATTTTTGACCCCCGAACCAGCCCACTGTCAGGACCCTCCGCAGAGCACAGGGATACTCGTAAACCCTTTGGCTCTTCCTCGTCTGATGTTATGCTTTGACTTTTGTTTCCAGGATGATGGTCCTCATGGAACTAGGAGGCCTGGCATTTATACTCAGTGTCTCCTTTGTCTTCCCTTAACTTGGTGGTGGTGGTATTGACAGCTGATGACCAAGAGTACCATGAGGTCCTTACGCTGAAGTACCACAGAAGAGCAGCTTTTAGAATCGTCTTGCTTGGGTCTGTGGTCACACTGCCCTGGCCCAGGAATTGGACATAAAATAACTTACAAAGCAGAAACATTATTTTGAAGAGTAATGCCTTCTTTGGGAGATCGCAGAGGCTCAGTTACCCAGCAGCACAAATCGCTGTTTGATTCAAGCCACAATGACCCCTTCTCTATCTCATTTTAGAGCACCATTCACACTGTAAATGTTAACGGCGCTGTGCATACATGGAGAGACAGAACAAAGCACTGCATTATTATCTGTTATCCACGTCATGATTTAGTCTGTGTTACAAATCATGAAGACAGTGACTGCAGCGTCATAACTTCTAGAGATGTGGCGATCATTCAAGCACAAAGACGAGGGTAAGAAATTACTGGGTCAGGGAACTAGGATGTCTAGAGGCATTTAACACATTTAACATGAGGCAGGAAGAACACACATAAAGGAACTTCACTGCTTACATGTGTGCATTTGTGTCTATAATTACCTTCCAGGCAAAGAGAGGATTAATTGCACTGAAGATCATCGTTCCCTTTGCGCATGTTCTGGGTTACACCTCACACAGAGAAGGTGGGCTTCCAGCTTCACTATGCCCTTCACCCCTGGCTTTTCACTGTGCTGCCCAAGAGCATCAGTAGCTCCTTTCCCATCCAGGCCTCACCCGCACAGGGATTCTGTGGAGCAAAGCAGAGGTTATTAAGCAAGCTGGGGAGAAAAAAAAACAGAATCCACTCTCTCTGCAGCTGCCAGAGAAGCAGCAAAGGAAACATTACTACCGGGCCTGCAGGAAAGTTCTTACTGACACACAAGTGACAAGCGATACATAAGTAAGAAGAGGTTCAAGCTTGGGATTTTTTTTTGGTGAACAGCTTCAAAAGAGAAGAGACACATAGCACAGCGAAAGGAAAACCCACCACAAGAGCTAGTGCAGTTGTACTATTCCTCTATTCAGCCCTGCAGATCTCAGAGGGCTGAGAGCATCCCAGGTCCCTCCTGCAACTTTTCTTGCATCTAAGGAAGCTCAGATAACATCCCCTGAGAAGAAGACAGGCTCACAGCAGCAGATTCCCCCCAGCCCCAGCTGACACAGCCATAACCCCTCAAAGCCAGCTGTGTTTGCCAGCACACACAGAAGGCGCTGGTTGGGGTGGGGACGACCCAGCTGTGCCGTGCACCCATAGCACCTCCAGCCTGGCCATCAGGGCTGCTGGAGAGCACCCCAGCTAGCTCCGAGGTTTGCAAGGCTCCAGCGCTCTGGCCCTGCAGCTGAGGATTAAACCAACAGCCACAATGAGATTCCTACAGGACTGCATCACCGCGATGAAAAGATTTCCCAGAAAAAGAAAAGCCTTGGTCATAGATGTGCTCTAAATTCCCTGGGAAGCTGTTCCTAGGGGAAAATGAAAGGACTGGCAGGTGCATTTTGGGCCAGGACAAGGCCTCAAGCAGGCTGCCCAAGCTACAGCTAAGCACACGAAGGCAAAGTCAGAAGCAAATTCTCAATGAAATGGAAAAGTGAAATTAGTCATGCCCCTGGGAATCACTGTAGCACAGGAAGCTGACATGGAAAAGCAATAAGCGAACCAAGGGCTGTGAAGTCTTCAAAGATGCTCATGGAAGAAGCATTTAAATAACAGGGTTAATTATAGATACAACAAAGTTTCATTGTCAGGAAAGGCCAAACAGTCCGTCTGTTCCTACTCTCATTTTTTTGGGGAAATACAAAATCTCAAAGGCCCAGCCAAGCAGCTGCCACGAATTTCCTCTGCAAACACAAAATATTAGCCCCTATCCACATTCTGCATGGGAACTTTGGTCTCATAATGCTCCATGGAAAAACCCTTCCATGGGTCATTACACAGGGGTTCATGTTGGGGAGAGGGAGCAGCAGGCAGAGGGGTGCAGGACCCTGACAACCTGGGGGGGTAGGAGCAGGTCATCTTCTCCCAGAAAAGCTTCCTGGTGTGCAGCATGGAGATGGAGCAGCAGCAGTCAGCATCCAGAGACAGAACCTACCTTTTGTATACCTAGCACTTCCCAAAGGCTGGAAGTCAATTGCTCTCCATCGCACACCCGCCACATATCCCCTCTGCAAACCATCATGCAGCTTCGTGCCGAGAAATTTGTACATTCCTTAGCTCTCCTTTGTAAGCGACACCCTCAGAATCCGTCAGGTTAAGGGAGAGCCCAGGCATCGGACTTGGCTGGAGCTGCAGCCTGGAGAACCCAGCCATGCCAGACAAACCACCGGCTGCATAGCTGGGCAAGGAAACCAGCACTGCGTGAAACCCTGTAAAGCAATCCCCGGTGCCTGCTGCTGGTGCAGAGCTTTCTGAACCCTCCCGGTCTGGAGGAGCCCCACCACCCTGTGCTCCTTGGCAGGTTCTCCTTGCAGGACCCAAACTCAGCTCTTTGAGGCTGGACACAGGAGGGGTGCCAGGCTTTGGTGACACCAGGGTGCAGCAGAGCCACAGCCAGCTCGCAGGGCACGGGCCTCTGACCGCACCTGGCTGACCATGGGAGCAAGGGCATCGGAAACAGAAGTCACATCCCAAGCTCTGCGAGGCAGGCTATGAACCCATAGCTGAGAGGGGCATCTGGGAATGAAGATTTCTGAGTTTGAAGTGACTTTTCTAAATCTAAGCTCCTAAGCCTATGAAGACTTGGCCTCTCAGCTTCAGAGGAGGGCAGGGAAGCAGCCTAGGACAAGCAGGGTGTGATTTTTCAAGAGCAGCCAATACCCACAGCTCGCTTGTAGGCTGCAGGGGCTCAGCCCCACAGAAGGGCTTTGCTCCACACCACACAGCACTGCAGAACCAGCCACCAGAGCCTTCCCACCCACAGCAACAGCAAGCTTTTTCCAGGGTACGCACCAACAAGACTCACCCAGCTGAGCTCTCGCAGCAGAGCCACATCCCCTACACCGAGCCCAAACCAGAAGCAGGAAGGCTTTTGGCCTCTACCTGTGTTAAACCCTCATTTGCCCCTCTCCATCGCACAGCCCTACCTGCCTTTGGCCACACAGGAGCTGGAGACAAGTGCCGGTGCCACAACAGCCAAGGTCCCAGCCTGTGCCCCCACAGCCAGGCTCAGCACCCAGCAGAGCCCCCAAAAAGGCTGCAGCCAGCTGGAGCAGCGGCACTTAAAGCCCTGGCCCTGCGTCCCATCAGCGCTGACACCCTGCAGCTGGTCCCTCGCCCAGCTGGCTCTCCCAGCAGAAGAGAGGGTGGGCCCTTCACCGAGAGCACCTGGGAGCCCAGAGTCATGGGATCACCACAAAGACCTTGGAAGATCACCTAGTTCTACCCCCTGCTGTGGGCAGGGACACCTTCCACTAGTCCCGTCCAACCTGGCCTTGAGCACTCCCACTGGTGGGGCATCAGCAGCTTCTCTGAGCGACCTGTTCCAGTGCCTCACCACCCACATCATCAAAAAGTCATTATTATGTCCCATCTGTGATCTAAACCAAGCCCTTCCCTTGGCCAGTGCCAGCCCAAGGGGCAGAGGAGCCTTCACCTGTCCCGCCGCTCAGTTTTCTCCCAGTTTGGCGTTTGAGCCTGCGTGCTGCTGCCTGCCTGGTGCTGCTCTCAGCTTTGGGTGGCTCGCACGGACCAGAGGAGGGGTCCAGCGTGCCGCAGCTAGCTCCAGCTCCGGTCCGACAGGCGCTGTGGGCCCGCTTTCTTCGCGTATCAAAGTGCAGTGGCAGGCTGTAATAAAACTGCAGACACGCAGTGGATAAACAGTCCCTAACGATCCCGCTGCCTACCTGCGAGCTGCCGCGGCGCGCGGGGCAGGTGGGGACCGCTTGCAGGCGCCTGCTGGGGTGGTTTGAAGCCATACGAAACCTCCGACCGCTGGAGTGGGGTTATATTATCATAAGACAATTCCAAGGAGGGGAATGTTTTCACGAAATTTGTATAACCACTGGAAAAAAGTCACAGACCACTGTGAAACTGAGCTGGAGCTGTGTTTCCAGGAATTAGAACCAGAAGTTCCCAAACCAAACTCCAGTTTCCTTTCTGGAGGGTTTCCAGAGATGTCTGGTGTGCATTAGCCCTGGTACGACCCATGAGATGGATGTAAGCGCTGGCTCTCCCTATGTAAATATTAATTTCCTCCTGGTTCTGCTCAGTGGTCCCAGCCCTCGGTGTTCCCCTTTTTCTGTCTCTGCTGCTGGAAAATGGATGAGATTTTCCTCTCCCCGGCACTCAGTGACCACCCCTCACACACGCTCCTTTTGCCCCGGTGCCAGCTTTACATCAACTCCCTCCTGTCGGCTTCAGTGGAAATTGTTTAATTTTCATAATTACAGTAAGGCCACTGCCTTTCCTGGATAAAAATATCTTCAGAAGTAGCTAATGTTTTCTCCAAAACCCTGTGGAAATCCCCACTAACTCTCCCAGCTTTGCCCGGCAAGCCAGACAAAGGGATTTGCTCTTGGGGCTGGGAGTCGGAGGCTGCGGCTCCTTCTGCCCGGCTGTGCCGCAGGCTGCAGCCCCCCGGCATCGCCATGCCCCGTGCCCACGCCAGCGGCCGAGGGGAGCGGGAAGCGAGAGGAACGGAGACGCTGCAGCCGGGCTGGCTTACAAGAAAAGAAGAACCAGGAAACAGATTTGCATTTTGTCGGGTCAATGAACTGAAGAAGGAAGACGAGGAGCTGCCCTGCGGGGAGGTGTGCCAGCCCCTGTCCCGCGTCCGGCCGCCCACGCTGCAGCCAGGCAGGGAGCGCGGATTTGGGCGCAGGGACGTTCCATCCCGCTCCAGGGAGGTGGCTTCTTCTGAGCCGAGATGGTCAGAGGCTGAAGCTCAGCTTTGCTTCTCGCTGCCTGCAGCTGGGCGTTCGTGGCAGCTGGGGAGCTGGGACCGCAGCGTGGCACTGGGAGCAACTGGGAGGATGCAGACCGTGTTTTGCTGCACACCGAGAGGACGCTGTGAGAGAGCAGCCCTCGAGAGCGGCGTGGGGTGGGACAGAGTGCCAGCAAATCTCAGACTGTGCTAAACTGTTTGTAGGGA
>Ga0065711_1051672_pt1 | contig 10283 bp, 5 predicted proteins | sample Hoacrofraction12_FD_59098 | JGI IMG/M metagenome (GOLD analysis project Ga0065711, IMG submission 59098) | Hoatzin crop microbial communities from Cojedes, Venezuela - Epithelial fraction 12 v2 (version 2) | ecosystem: Host-associated > Birds > Digestive system > Esophagus > Crop | place...
TCTCCTTCTCTGGAGATATTCCAGCCCCGCCTGGCCGCGGTGCTGTGCAGCCTGCTCTGGGTGACCCTGCTTGGGCAGGGGGTTGGGCTGGGGGATCCCCAGAGGGCCCTCCCAACCCCCCCCATGCTGGAGTTCTGGGATTCTGTGACTGGTGCAAGCGGGGCGTGCAAAGCGGGAAGAGTCGCGCAGAGACGGCAGTGTTGTTACTTGAAAAAAAGCGGGGGGAAGGATATGTGCGGTGGTTGTCAGTGGTGAAACAGAAAACACCCAGGAACGGGACCAGGTGGAGAGCCAGGGCACAGTTACACGCACCTTGAAGACCATGGCAGGAAGCCTGAACTTGGTGCAGCAGGGAAGAAAAAGCGTTCCTGGGATGCAGAGAGATGAGACGTAACCAGTTAGCGGTTATGGAAATGATCAAATTGGCAGGCGCATTTTCTGTGAATTAGAGTGGGGTAATTGGAGAGTCGAAGAGAAGAAGATTACAGTGATCGAGGCGAAATGATGATTAGGTCCAGGATTAGCATTTTTGTTGTCTGTGTAGAGAGGAATTAATGGGTAAATAAAATGACCTGCTATGTGTTTATGAGAGCCATCAATTTTGTGACTTAGTTTCTGGGATCGTTCCTGGTTCTGTGTTACCGCGGAACACCAGCTCAGCACAGTGCTGCTCCTCGCGTTCTCGCGGCGCGCTTTGTCTTGGTTTTCCAGTTTCCAAGGTCAGTGTGTGAGGGTAATTACTGACTTAGAGTCGTGCTGTTGAGTAAATAAGGAGCCAAATACAGCAGTATAGATGGTGCTATTTCCATTTAATTTGATTTTAGGTATTAAGCTTATTAATTTGATTTTAATTGTAGGAAAATGTCTGAAGTGGTGTAGCTGTTCTGGACCATAGTCGCTAGAGAAGGAAACATTTGTGTGAACGTAGATTTGAGAGTTGTATCGTGGCCTGTAGGACTCTCTCCTTTTCTTGAGCTCGAATAATAAAAATTCATGCATTAGCTTAGGGTTATTTTGCTGCTGGCCAGTCTTCCTTCACACACTGGCATGTAGGGAAAAGCCCGTTTTCGGTGGCATGGTGTAGCCTCATGTACTGAACGCTGGGCCTGAAGTAGGACCTGTCACCAGCTTGCTATCTAGTCCTCTGCGTCACAGAGCTCCATCTGTTTCTTCTGGTTGCAAAATGGAGATTTTATCTAATTACCTCTGGTCTTCTGAGTAATAATGCCATTTTTGATTTTTCAGGATTTTCTTGATTGAAGAGTCGTAGCTGCAGATAGAAATCCCTTTTAGTGATGCGCACAGAACATGTGAAAAGAAGTTTGTTTTCTCTGAGGATGTAGCCAGTGGAGCCTAGCTTGCTAAAGACTTGCATTTTGTGTCCTCGACAGCGTTTCTTCTGTCCCCTCTAATCCTGGCGTCTGACTTCCAACCTGTGTCCACTGCAGTCGCCCGAGCCCTCTCCCAGTATCGCCTTTCACATTCCTGATCCTCCCCTCTTTTTGTACAGTGCTGGTGGTTACTGAGCCCCCCCAAAACACCCCCCCCTCGCTGCTGTCTCTGCTGTTGTTGTCTGGACAAGAGGCATCTGGCGCTGGGACCTGCCGCGTGCTGATGGGCTCGCGTGTGCGTGTGCTGACCTGCCAGGAGGCCAAGTGTCGCAGATAATTGCTGAGCTCATTGAAACCTTCCTGAAAGCAGTGAAACTCTTTGTGAAGTTCACTGAAACTGCTGAAATCTTTTCACAGCATTCCGTACAGCTTAGCCTTAATGATTCTGTAGAAGATACAAACAGAAAACCAGGCTGGTTTAGTTCCGGTGATGCTCTTTTCAGTACATTGATTGTTTGCTTTTCAGACCTGCTTCCGACATCCATGCTCAGAAATGATCAAGACAGTTAAATGACAAAGATATTTAAATGCTTTCTGCTTAGAATGCCCCTACAACAAATCCGTCCACCTGGGTTGTTCTCTTTGGGCTCCTGGCACTTGGGAAAGGAGAACTTCTCTGGCGAGGTGCTGTTCAGGCTCCGGAAGGTTGGGTCTGGGGTGCTTTGGTGTGCCGTGCCCGTGGGGCAGGTGGGCGTATGGACGACGTGCTGCCCTAGCAGGGTCAAAAAGACCCAACACTGCCTCAGCGCGCTGCAAGGATCCTGTGTGTCCTTGTGACTGTCACAGTTCGCTCGGAGCTCCGGTTCACCGAGTCCTGCGCGGGGTTGCTGATTTTCAGGTCCCTGTTTCTGTAAACATCACTCGTGTCCTTTCTCCGACATCATACTCCAAGTGTCTGACCGTACGGAAAGGCGTGTGTTTAGCTTCTGCTTTGTAACCTGTGAGTTGTCATCTCTGGTGGTTACTGATACACCCTGTTTGTGCCTTCTGCAGGTTCTTCCTGTGATGATTTTTGTTTCCATAGATAAAAATACAGTGGGGTACACTGATTTGGTTTGTTCTTCAGCAGCAGGGGAAACAGCCCCTCACGGGTCCGTGGTGGTCTGCGGGCGAGCACGGGAGGCCGTGCTGGCGCGCTGCATGAGCGTGCTGCCAGCTGGGGATTCGAAACCCTGGCGTTAGCACGTCGATTCCAGCCGCCACTTGCTCTAGTTCTTAAGTTAAGCTGAACTTTCCTACTGGCTCAGACAGTTAAAACCTGATTGTCTCTGGGTTTTGGATGCTTTGTCACAGGTTTCATTGGCTGCGTCATTCCTTAGATGCAGCGGTTTCCGTGGGCCCAGACTGAGAGTGGCAGTACTGGGGGCAGCTGGGCTCTGCTTTTAGATGAGAAAAGTTATTTTGATGATCGATACTAAAAGCCTTAACCGTCATTTGCAGTGTCCTCTGGATGAACTGGAAATTGCATTATAATAGTCACATCATTTTGATTTTCACCTGTTGTCTAAAAATGCTTTTGCAGATAAATTGTGTATTGTAGCAGGTGATGGGAAGGGTTGGTGTTTTGAAACACCAGCTGCGTGATTGTGCTTGTCTGAGATACGATTGTTTGCTTTCTAATTGTTTTTAATACTAATTGGGTTTCTGCTAGAAAATTGAAGTTTACTTCTGTTTTTCTTTTTCTTCTTCAGAGTAAAAGATGCTGGCTGCCAGTAGTAGAACAGATATTCTGTGGAACATATCTCTGTAAATCTTCCCGAAAATTACCCGAAGGCATATATTCCGCCTGTGATGGACCCTCGGAATACTGCTATGTTAGGCTTGGGTTCCGATTCTGAAGGGTTTTCTGGGAAAAGCCCCTCTGTAGTAAACGTTGGCACGTTGGTGGGAAAAGGAGAAGTAGAGCTAGAGGGTTGCACCAAGGAAGACGACGACGGTAAGAAGAAGAATCGGGAGGGGAACAGTGCCGAGAATGGGAAGAGTGAGGCTCTGACTGATGCACAGCAACAGTTTTCAGTGAAAGAAACAAACTTTTCAGAGGGAAACTTGAAACTGAAGATTGGTCTTCAAGCAAAGCGAACGAAAAAGCCTCCCAAGAACCTGGAGAATTATGTGTGCCGGCCTGCCATAAAAACCAGCATCAAGCAACCAAGAAGGGCACCGAAGAGTGGGAAGATGACAGATGAGAAGAATGAGCACTGTCCTTCAAAACAAGTGAGTAGTGTGTTCTACTGTTTTGCAAGTCGTAGTAAATTTAAACTGTATTTAACAGTTTCTGGCGTCTCTGCCTGATCACGTTCTACTAACTTTTTCCATGTAACCTCTGATATTGAAGATTCTGAAGTTAGAAATGGTTGGATTAAATTTCCGTCAACAGGGGAAAATGCTTTTGCTCTTTCACAGCTTGTCGACATTGCTTTTTAACAGTAGTGGAAGATAATTCCCGTGCTAACTTTAAGTGGACATCATAGGTAAATTTCTGAAAAGCAATCGCGTGATTTTGAGTGTCCTGTATAGAAAGGAGTGGGGGGTGTTGTCTCTTGTGAAATGGGGCTCTGTATTTGCCGTGCTTGTCTCCAGTATTTGAATGGGGTTTTTTTCTTACCTGTTAGAACCGTTGTTTTTGCTGTGTGTCTGAACTGACACTCTGAAAAGTCTGAAAGCAGCATCTGAAAAGTGAAAAATGCTTTTCCAGACAGGTTAGAAAACAGCCCGATGATAAAGTGCATCTATACTGGCTGGAGAGATGTGCCAGGTATTTTCCAAGTGTCAGGAGATAGCCCTGCCTTGAGGATGTCTTGTTTTTGTGATCTGCGTGATGTAAGAAGTAAGAACAGCAATAACGGATAGGGAAAACAGAATAAATGGCAAGAATTATAGATGTAGTTGCATAGACGCTAAATTTTAGAAGTGTTTTGTTACAACACGTTCTTTTTTCCAATGTACAGAGAAGTTTTGCTGACTAATGAAACATTAGAATACCCTCCGTACCTGTCTCCCGTTGGTACGTGCCTGCTGGTTTCAAGCTGAGGCTTTTCCCTGCGCTCCTGTTCTCCTTGCCCCCGTCGGCGTTTCCTCGGGAGCGCGTATTTCTCTCTCCCAGTTCCCTTGCGCCTTCCGTACGTAGCCTTGTTGAACTCCACAGCGCCGGGCGATTCAGCAAGAGAATACGAAGCCCTGGAGGCTGGGTCCTTCCCTTGCGTGGGTTGTCTGTCCGTGGGGCTCCAGCGTCAGAGGTTCCCAGGGCTGGAGGTTTCCGTTTCTCCTGCCTGTGCTCCACGCATAAGGCTGCCTGCCTCCGTCTGCCCTGGCGCGTCTCGCACGGCAGAGCCTGCCCAAAGGGAAGGAGCGTTCCTTGCTCTTGTACTGAGACCCTGTCCGTCGGACATACCCAAACCTTGTTGTTCTTTCCCCGGGCGTACCCAGGCTTAAGGTTTCCTCGAGGAAAAGGATCTTCAAAAAGAGGTAATAAATGATGCCTGGAAAGAACAAGTGGGCTGTGTGTCAGGGATAAAGGACTGGAATTACTTTTTCCAGACTCTGCCATGCAGCTACATTGGGGTGTTTTTTCTCCATTATCAACCAAAAGGCATTTTTCGTCAGTCTATCAAACAAGAAATTCCCAAGTGATACGTTCATAACTTAAAACTCTGGCTATGGCCTTTCTCTTACCCGCTTCCACTGCATAACAAGCTTATGATATCTAGTGATTTCTCTAACTCAATCTTGAAAACATTTGGAAGGGTGGATCACGATTTATCCTTGCACTGATGATTTTTTTTCTTTTTAAACAAGACTGCGTTGCAAGGAGTCGTGTATTGGGCCGATCTGGAATGTCCAGTCGTTGATCTCTCCTGGTGTCCGCGTTGAGGTGGTCCTTGCAACTGAAAGTCTCGTGCTAGTAAAGAGAGCCCTTAAGTGTGGAAACTTTTACATTGCATCAAGAGGTCGTGCCCTGAGAATTTTTACCAGGGAGAATAATTCATGTTTAAATGCACATGGTGACAGCGCAGATTCTTCATCCTTGGCATCTTTGTTTATATATTAGGTTTTTCTTCAGGAGATCCATCACATTTCAAATGGAGATTAGAAAGCTGGGAAACAAATATTACAGATAGACAATATCCATAATATTCAATAATATGATATTGTGGATACCCTATCACTTTTTAATTCCGGCTGTTCCAAGTGGAGTTACTCCTGCTTCTTGTCTGGTGAGCAAGCTCAGTGCGTAGTGTGGAGAGGCGCAGATCTGTTGCATTAAATGTGCCTTGCTGAAAATCATTCAAATCCCTGAGTAATGGTAATTCACCTTAGATACTCTGCTCTCTCTCTCAAATTGTGCTGAAATGGCTTTCGAGTAGTTTAACTCCGGATGTTCCCTGCTGCCGTTCTGGCACTGTGGATTGTTAGAAATGACGGTTTGCAGCAGCCTGCAGATTCCTAGCAAGTGTGATTAAAACGTGTCTTTCTAGAAACAAATGCTAAACATGGAGTAAAACCATTGCGTGTTCTAAATACGATACCTGAGGGATTTTTTTTTTCCTTACTGCAATGAAATAAAGCAAGTTTTCGCACTGCAAATTACACTTCGGATAATGAAAGCAATCCCTGAATCTTTCCTTTCGATGGAGAGGAGGGAGGAAAAAAGCGAGTATGTGACCAGTTTGGAGCAAAGCGTGGCAGTGCTTTGAGCTGTGAAACTGAACTCTCTGTGCTCTTAGAGGAGGAATAAAGAGTTTGAATGGAAATGTGGCACTTGCAGTGTACTGACTTAACCACTAAGAACACAAAGAGAAGTAGTGGATATCTTCTCCTGGGAATACCAGTGTAAAAATTAAAATAGTAGGAAAATGCTTTGCATCCCCATCTCTGACAGCTGCTGCTTCCTCAGGCTGACTGCTGACAGGACTCCGAAAGCTACGGCAGTGCGTTCAGTCGTGTCCGTAGAGGGTTTATCTCCATTCTGAAAGATGAGTGGCTTAGATGAAGTGGGTAAGCTGTGTATTTACAATTGGGCCTCCAGAAATGTATAGACAAAAAAGCTAGTAGTCTTCTGAAGAGAAAATCGTAGAACAGAAAAGAGAGACCTAGAAACGGCAAAGATTCCCAGGTGTTGAGAAACAAAAGTGGAAGTCACTGTAGCAGCAAAACAGTGTTTGGTTTGCGTTTTGACGCTGTGTACAAACCTTGGATTTCTCTCTTCAGAAGGGTGCCCTGGGAAGCACAGGCATTGCCCTGGCGTACCTGTGCGAAGCCGGAACACCTGCGCCCTGGGCAGAAATGCAGATTTTGCTTCTGGTCGTTTCAGCACAAGAGGCGTGCGAATGGTTTCCCTCTGCGTGCAAGGCAGATGTAGCCGATGACATAGCAGAGTTTTAAAAGTTTTAGAAAATAGAAGGCAAGAAGTGACCGTAACAGCCGGCGGCGTGGCGGAGCAGTGAAGCAAGTCGGAACATGCCCTTTCGCTCCATCTCCTTATTTCTTCATAAAACTGCTGAGCGCAGTGTTCTGCAGTGCTTTCGACTGCCCTTGGTTATGGAGGGAACTGATGAAATCACAGACACTCGCTGAAAATTTTCAAGCAAAAAAGTAACAAAGCTAAAGAAGTGTTTTGTTTTCTCTTTGAGTAGCTCAGTAATATTTTCTGCAGCGTAGACGTAAGGTTTTGCCTCCGACGACTTGCACAAAGTCGTTTGTTCTGGTAGTTAGCTAGAACTTGCTTTTAGAAAAGGGTAGAAAGTCTTGATGGTGAAAAATAAATAGCAAACACACTTTCACTCATTATTTGGGGAACTTGTGTGGAATATGTTGATGCCACAACTACCCAGGCGGTTTCTGTGACTCTTCAGAGTGCTTACTGGAGTGACAGCCTGTGTGTTGGCCAGCGGTACGACAGCTGAAGTGGTAGTGGGTACAGCTCTGTGTGAGTACATCTGAAAATCCTCACTGCTTGCTGGTAGTTCTCAAGAGAATTAACGAACAAAATTTTCATTAACGATCTGTCCTCTTCTATTTTAGCGTTTGGAAGCTGAGACTATCTTGTGTTTCCTAATTTGGTTCTAGTGTGAGAAGTGCAACTTTTACACCAGACTTGAGAGGAGAGATCCTTGTTCTGGTGAAGGATTATCTGCTCTTAAGCTTTTTGCAAAGAAGTAGCAATAGTAATAACAGTGGCTAATAATCTAGTAATAGTAAGTCCTGAGATCATGCTGTAGTGTAACCGTGAATGCCTTTTTTAGAAGGAAAGCCATTTTTTTGCTGTTGGTGCCTGTGATGATTCTGGAGTGATTGATTATAACCTGTTAATAGTTTATATCAAAATAACCTGCAGTTTTCATTCTCCAAATTGATGACGCAAGTCTAGCAACCGTATGTCCGTACAAAAGATCTAAAATTCTAAATTCAGCTCAGTGCAAAATTAACAACAATACCAATTTTATAAAAACCTACATGTTTAATGTAGTTGCTTGGGGCGACTGGATAGAGTTTTAAGCCAGGTAGTTGTAGCTGAAGATTGCACAGGAGTGAATGTTTTTGTTTCTAAAGCACAAAATTATTTTTAACGTTATGCAGTCGAGGCCTTTCCTACAGCTTTGCACCTAGGTGAAGCCTGGTAAAAGCTCTGAAAGCCAGAGCAGCGTAGAACAGGTCTAGAACTCCTGACGGAAAATGCTTGTACTGCAAGAACTCTTTTAGACGTCTGTGTGGCGTGGTCGACTTGCGCTGCGACACGAAGGTGTCGGTGAAGAAGCCCAAGGGATGCACTTGTCCGTGGGCATGTTGGGTGTGCTGGATGCGTGAAACACCTGCGAGATGTTAGGGGGTTTGGGGCTTTTTCTGCGAGTGGTTTGTTAGCGGCCCTCACAACTATCGGCATTAAAACCTGGCTTGACGCCTTCTCTGGTATAAAACTGCATTTGTTCGAGTCAGGCAGTGGAGAAGGGCTCTCTGCTCCATGGAGCCAGGAGAGTGAGATGCTCAGTGCGCGGCGTGGAGGACCAGCTGCCAGCACCAGGAGCAAGCCGACAGCAAGAGGCTGGATTCGCCTTTGTCGAGCTGCCTGCCAGCATGGCCGCGCCAGCCGCCGGCGTAGCGCTGGGCTCGCCGAAGGCGCTCGGTAGCATGGTTGGGGCTGCAGATCTCTGCTTCCCATCTCATGGAGGGATCGGTTGCACAGTGGAAGTTATTTCAGGGAAGCGGGGCTCCCTTTTTGTCTCCAGCGCAGCAGGACATATCATGGCTGCTCCCCGCCTCCCAGCTGTGTTTTTTGTGAGTACGAGGTGGTGAAGTTGGGGGGAAGTTCCTGAAATGTGACGCTCCAGCGTCATTTACATAAGATTGCAGCTGCCACAGAAAAGCTGGGCTAAGCGCCAAACTGTTCTCTGTAGACCACGGGCTCTTTTACAGCACAGCTTTAAAACCAGTAACCGATGCGACTGGTGGGTTTGGTTCTACTGCTGCAGCAGCTTCGGAGCCATCCGACCCCAACCGATGCTCGTGGCCGCTTTGCCCCGGACGGAGAACGCTGGGCAGCGACGTATCCCTGCTCTTGTGACATCTTGTTTACTTTCTGGAAACGCATTAGGGCTGGCGGGGCAGTGAGCGTGACAGCTGATGAAATTTAGCTGCTGGTACCTCCGGGATTTTAGTGGGGACCTGGTAAAGAAACAGGCAGTGACCCAGGCTAGTCTGAAATACATGGGGTGACCTGTTCGCGCTGACTTTCAGATAACTTCTTCAAAAGCTTTGCCGTTGGTGTGTAGCACCGCTGCTGCTGTGCCTGGTGCTGGCAGGGTTGTGCTGATGCTGGCGTAAGCTGAGAGGTTTACTTGGGTTCCTCAGTACCTGAGCAGTACGTTCAAGTTCCTTTCTTCCGTTGTTGCCTTCCATACAGCACATGTCCTTGTTGTTTCTCAAGTTCATGGCTGGGCACTACTTAAGTTTAGTTTTTATCATCTGTTTACATTAGGCTTGCTCATCCTGTAGGATACTCCTTAGTGGCAGCAATACCTGCCATTCCCCTTAACAGAAAAATTGAGATTTTAAATAATACAGAATTGGAAGGAGGAACTCGGAATCTATGCTTTGTGGGGTTTTTTTAATGTTTTTGCAGCTGCAGCAGCAGCCAGGATAGTGTAGCCTTCTCTGAAGAAGATTAGATACTTTGGTCAAGGTGTCTTTATTAACTGTGACCAGGTGAAATTTTTTCCTTGGAAACAACCACACCACCACCAACCCCAAGAAAATACACTGTTTCTGTTAATCATACTGATTATGAAGTTGCTTTATGGAAAAAAAAAATGAAAATAGATTCCCATATAAAATTTTTTGCTTTAAAAATACCTGGACTTGAGCAAAGCACTGGACACTGTTACGCACAACGTCCTTGCCTCTGAACTGGCGAGACACGGACTGACGGGTGGACCACACGGTGGATAAGGAGTGGGCTGGGTGGTCACTCAGAGAGGTGCGGTCAACGGCTCGATGTCCGGGTGGAGACCAGTGACGAGTGGCGTTGCTCAGGGGTCAGTGCTGGGACCGGTGGTGTTTTAACACCGTTTGTCAGCGACATGGACTGTGGGATGAGGGCACCCTCAGCAATTTGCCGATGACACCAAGCTGCATGGTGTGGTCGACATGCTGGAGGGAAGGGATGGCATCCCGAGGGGCCTGCACAGGGTGGAGAGGTTGGGCTGTGCGAACCTCCTGAAGTTCAACAAGGCCAAGCACAAGGTCCTGCCCAGGGGTCAGGGCAGTCCCAAGCACAAATCCAGGCTGGGTGGAAAACGGATTGAGAGCAGCCCTGAGGAGAAGGACCTGGGGGTGCTGGATGACAAGAGGCTCGACACGACCCGGCAGTGTCTGCTGGCAGCCCTGAAGGCCAGCCAT
>Ga0065711_1051673_pt1 | contig 10283 bp, 8 predicted proteins | sample Hoacrofraction12_FD_59098 | JGI IMG/M metagenome (GOLD analysis project Ga0065711, IMG submission 59098) | Hoatzin crop microbial communities from Cojedes, Venezuela - Epithelial fraction 12 v2 (version 2) | ecosystem: Host-associated > Birds > Digestive system > Esophagus > Crop | place...
GTGCTCTTTGTAGGCTTCTTCTCTTACCTCCGGGGCCTGGGATTCCTGAGGGCCAGTCTTAGCACTGAAGACTGAAGCAAAGAAGGCATTCATTAGCTCTGCCTTCTCCGCATCCTCCGTCACCAGGACAGCCGCCTCATTCAGCAGCGGCCCCACATTGTCCCTAGCCTTCCTTTTGCTGCTGATGTAGTTGAAACCTTGACCTTACAGAAGTTCTCTGTCCTTGTAGAATAGAAGATTTGTCTCTTGTTTGTTGATGACTTATTTGTTTAACTTGCAGTCCTTTATTATACTCTTTATAACTTGTTCTGCAGAGCTACTACCTACACTAGAGCTCCTCTCCCTCTCTCTGTACATAGTACCTGTCCTTACTGAACTGTGATTCTTTCCTTCTGACCATTTCTCCAATTTGTCAAAGCTGTCTTAAAGACTAAAATTGTCCTCCAACGATCTTGCATCCTATTACACACTAGTAGCTTTTGCAAATCTTTTAGACATGCCTCTTTTTCACTTTCTTTTTCATTAATACAAAAGCATGAGTATTTATGGACTTCTAAGCCATAAACTTTGCACTTAGCAGTTCTTTCATCTAGAACCATATTCTGTAGCTTGCTTATGAGAAGGCCATCTCAAAAGAATGTTAAATATCTACTGCTTTGCTCTTTCTATATGGGTACTTTCCATAGTTATCTCCAAGGATGCTGCCTTGGAAAAAAATTAAACATAATTTGATAGACTTTGTTCATGACACAGCCACGCTAGTTTGTTACTACTCATCTCTTTGTTTTCTTCTAAGAGCTTATAAATCATTTGATTATTTGTTCAGTAATATATATGTTCTTTCCTACCTTCTGTGATGAAAAGGATAAGGCATGAAATAGAAGCAGACTTTAGGGGTTTACATTCAAATTCCTACACTGAAAACTTACGTTGCACATTGAGAAAAAAAATCAGTTTGCCCCAAACAGACATGATGCAACATCCAAAAAGGAATCATCACAAAGAGTATGTATAAAAGTAATCTTCAGTACAGAGGCCAATGTTATACTTTTACTTTACAATCAGTGGAATGTCAAAAATATTTTAAAAGCAGAATCTGACTTAGCCATTATGAATCAGTGTCCAGAATAGCATTAGTCCTTCATTGATTAGCGAGGAAACCTAGGCAGCTTCAGCTTCTGAAAGCTGAAGTTCACTTCACTGTACTCATCCCATTTGCATTAGTGAAGCAGTGTGTATTTCAGTTAACTGGAAATCAAAACACTAAACAGTCTGTTTTCTCTCATTATTTCCTATTCCTTCCCCACTAACAAGGATGATCAGTAGAGAGTAGGTCTTAGACCAGTCTTGATTCACCATTCCTGCATGAAATCAAAATTCTTACATAATAAGATGTCTTTAGGAACCCTCCATGAAGTGGGAGCACACTGCATATGCACACAATTCTAAAACTTTATGTACACTTTTGGCACTTGATTTCCTGGTAAATTTTGAAATGAAAAATATTCTGATTTGAAATCATACCGATGCAAGATTTTTTCCCAATTTTCCTTTTCTAAGGCTTGGACTTGCCCCAGCTCACGATATTCTGGACAGCAGCCATGCTAAAGGACAGCTTACTTCAACTTGTTGATTCTCACTGTGTTCTACAACCTTGCCCACCTTTAATAGATACATTCAGAAATCATGAAAAGCTATTTAGATCAGATTCATCGTTTAAAAGTTGGAGATAAGATACCAAAGAGCAAGCCCAAAGATGTCTCCAATCTGTAAAATACAAACACTTCCCTTTTTTTTATGATGTAGCCACTGTTCTGAAGGGACTGCTAGTTAAAAAAATACTACCTCAGTGTATGTGCATCATCATGCTTGAAATTACTCAGGAATCTCAAGAAACAGCCAAATAAAAAATATTCATCGTACAGTGATGAAAAAATTACTATTCTCCACGTGCACTTTAACAGACATATGACTATTTAAGAGCAAGGAAAGGGAAATACTGCCATCATAGCTGTGTTGCAACTGAATTAGAATACAGATTTAAATTCTTTCTATTCACAAATAAATATTTTTGAAAATGTAAGTATAAAAAACATCTAAGAATAGAAGGACTGTAAAACAGGAATTTTAAAATGAACAGTGACAAACTAGCAGAGAAAGTAGTCAAGGCAACAAAGCAATGAAGTTCAGTAAGTATGTTAAAGAAGACATGAATGCCATAGACACAACAAGCAAATCTGAAACACGGAAGGGGTCAGGTAAGATCTCAGGGTCATCCATTCTGCCTCCATTCTGATTCTACAACTCAGGAAGTATTGCATGAAAAGTTTATTTACCATAAGAACAAAAAGAAATGAGCTCACAGGAGAATAGTTCAGGTTTAATTCTAGGGCACTCCACTTAACAGGCTTTAACTGCAATAGTGTTGGTACAGAAGATATGTTATTTCTCATTAAAAATTATGTTGCATTATTTATTGACCATAGAAAAATTTTTACCTCTACACAGAATGAAAGCTATGAAAGCTCAGGCATGCTATTCAGAATAATTAAAATATATAGTACACATTCCCCCCTTCTAGTCTCCAGAACTGGGCTTTAACTCCTATGCATTGGTCTACCTATATTTGGGATTACTTTCATTGGATTGCTAAACTAGTAAAAGCTAAACCTAAACTAAAAAACTAATCCATAAAATGAAACTGGTTTTAATTTTGAATTATTTATGGCAGAATGATGCATATTACTTCTCATTTTCTGAAACATTATATGTCATATTTTTCAATATATCTCTTTTCCCTTAAAGTGGATTCTTACGAAGTTGACAAAGATTGAGTTCAGAATTTTGCTTTTTTGTATTTTTTTACAATATTAGCTTATAGATACAAAAAATAATCACAAACTGTGAAAAATACAATTGGAACTTTTTAAAGATAGCAGTTGACTGGGAGAAAGTCAGAAAGATTTGGAGGGCAGAATTATTTTCTTCTCATTCTAAAATTTCTTGTGTCTAAGCAGAAGGGAATAAATTTTCTGAAAATACTATAGCAGTTGATGAAAGGTAATGTAAAATATTGTACTTTTCTCATCTGAAAATTGATGTGAACTATTTGGCAGAGGCTGGTAGCTACAACAAACTGTTAAGCAAATTAAAGCTTTGGAGGAACAACTCAGAGGAACCCAGCAGAACCAGGAACTGGAAGAAAATATCCATGTTAAAATACCTTGTTTGGTCACTCTAAAAGCTTTATGCTTACTCTAGTTATTTTTATGAACTTAAAATATGGTAAAAAAAAGAGAAGGGGGAAAAAAATCAAAAAGAAAAGCACAACCTAAATACATTTCTAACTTTGACATTGCTGACAATGTCAAAGCAAATTCAACATTTTGACTTTTTGTCCTAAACACAGACAGATTTGATGGGGTGTTTTTTTGAGGCAAAGAGCATGATAAATTCTGTATGCATTCATGAATAGCTTTAGCTGACCAAAGTCTGATTTTACTTTTCTGTAGAAAAAAAACATTGACAGAAAACAAAAACACTCCATCCTGACTTGTGGCTGAGATTTCTGATAGTGCTTATTTAAAGAGTTTTTATTTTTCCATCTCTATGTGAATGCTTGGTATGTGAATTAGCCAGGTTTTTTTATCTAAAGACTATATATATATTACAGAGTGTAAAGTACTACAGTATGAGATCTGTTGCAGTTCACTGTGTCTGGTTGCTAACTTCCTTCCATTTCTGGGAAGTTAAAGGAAGAGATTAACAAGTAATGAAGAAGCACATCAACAAAGCAATTCAAGAATATCAAGGATCAATGACAAAATCATGGCAAAGCTACAATTCAGAGTATTATCTCCATCCTAATATCAGGAAACCAATTAAGGAGCAAGATTTCTTCTTTCCAATTAACACCAGAGGTAAAAAAAATACCAAAATCTTAAAGGGAGACTAAGAAAAATGTTACTTTGAATGCATTCTAACTATTTGGCATATCTTAAGTGGAGAGACAAACTTTAGACAACTAGGCTGAACTGGATTTGTCAAAACTTGCAAAACCCATAGAGATTACGCAAGAGGAAATGTGCACACAGGCATTTTTTATTTTGCTTGCTTGTTTGTTTCATCTGTTATGAACCCTTGGGGTGAATAAATAATACATTGTTTGAAGAAGTTTTGTCTGAAATCACTTTAATCAGTCTCTGTCACAGGCTTCCACAAGAAAAAGGTCTCTCAGGTTTGTAGAGTAAACAGGAGATTAGAGCTCTAATATTCAGTCTGAAGGGTAAAATCATGTGATTGTTCTTTAATAAGAAGTTAAGAAATCTTATCTGTAGCAAAAGTGAATGTAAGGAATATAATAAAGTACCTAAAGGTGAAGCAGTCAGAAATAGGGAAAAAAATTAAATAACCACAATAAGCTGAAAAAGACCATTGTTCCACAGGCAGGTGTATTTACGGATGAAATAAACCAATACTTTGCACAACACATGAGAACAATAAACTAGACACAAAATGAATTCATTGCAGATTTAAATAATGAAGAGGAACAATATTTGGGACAATAGATACTTTACTGATCGGCTAATTACAGAAATTCACTGATTGGCTAATTACAGAAACAACATTGCATCTGAGAACACTGCAAGATTATTTAAAAAAGCCATCAGGGAAGAACAGACAATTTTTGGATTCAGGAACACATAACCAACAAAGTATTAAATAGATTCAGCTTCTGCTATTGTAAAATAAATGAAAGGCATTGTCTGAATGTCTGAATGTCTGAATTTATGCTGGATTGAGAGAATACATTCAAAAAAAGGATTCCTGTCACCAGTCCTTGTTTTTATAGATGAAGGTATATGTTCTTCATTATCAGACGTTAGTCAGAAAAAATATTTTTTGCCTCATCTGGAGAATCAGACATCTCACAAGACTTTTCTTTGGATGCCTTATGACTGTATTCATGTAGCTTGTAAAACAGAACAGAACAGAACAGAATAGAATAGAATCTTTTCAGTTGACAGGGACCTACAGTGATCATTTAGTCCAACTGCCTGACCACTTCAAGTCTGATCAAAAGTTAAAGCAAATTATTAAGGGCACTGTCCAAATGCCTCTCAAACACTGACAGGCATGAGGCATTGACCATCTCTCCAGGAAGCCTGTTCCAGTGTTTGACCACTCTCTTGGCAAATAAATGTTTCCTAATGCCCAGGCTAAACCTGCCTTAGCACAGCTTTGAACCATTCCTATGCATCCTATCACTGGATTCCAGGGACAAGAGCTCAGCACCTCCCTCTCCACTTCTCCTCCTCAGGATGCTGTGAAAAGCAATGAAGTCACCCCTCAGTTTCCTTCTCTTTGATCTAGGTAAATCCAGAGTCCATGGCCGCTCCTTATAGAACTTTCCTTCCAGCCCTTTCAACAGCTTTGTTGCCCTCCTCCGGACATGTTTAAGGACCTTATCATCCTGCTTAAATTATTGGGGCCAGAACTGCGCAAAATATTCAAAGTGAGGTCATACCAACACTAAATAAAGTAGGAAAATCACCTCTTTTAACTGGATGGCTAAAAGCAACAAATGATAGTGTGAAGAAGAATCACCGTTCTCACAGAGATGGGTAAAACCTATGCCAAGTTTTTAGTTTACTGAATTTCTGCACAAGTATAATTTGAAATGGGATGTGGCACAGTAATTTCTGCAGTCCACTCCAACAACCTGTCCTCTTCTTTATGACACAAGTAGGAAAAAATTTAAGATAAGTGTTCTAAATAATAGAACATAGTATCTCATAGATTTTTTACACTGTGAGCCACTGCATTTCGATTATCTAACTTTTCAGGTGTAGAAAACATGGGAGCTCTTAAAAAAATTCGACAGTACGTCAAAAATCATTGATGTCTGATTTCCATCAAAGAAATAATGACAAAAATGTGCATGTGTTTTTCAGAACTACCTCACAAGACACGGAATAAAGTAGTCAGAAATCAAATAAAAGAGAGGCCATTTTAATGATATAGATAAACAAGAATGAGGAAGAATTGCACATCATAGAACACTATCTTCTCTGTAAGCCCCAGCAAAAGCCATCCAACATCAAATATCTGTTGGGGACTGTGGTGGGTTGACCATGGCTGGCTGTCAGGTGCCCACCAGGCTGCTCTGTAATTCCACCTCCTCAGCTGGACAGGGGAGAGAAAATATGATGAAGGGCTTGTGGGTCAAGATAGACAGGGAAGTCACTCACTAATTACTGTCCACCTGTTCTGGCGTGGGGTCTTCCATGGGCTGCAAATGGATATCTGCTTTGTTACGGACCTCCATAGGCTGCAGGGGGACAAACCTTGCCACCACGATCTTCACTATGGGGTGCAGTGCAATCTCTGCTCTGGCACCTGAAGCACATCCTCCCCATCCTTCTTCACTGACCTTGGTGTCTGCAGAGTTGTTTCTCTCACGTATTCTCACTCCTCTCTCCACAGTGCTGTTTCACAGTGGTCTTTTCCCCTCCTTGTTAAATATGTTATCAGAGAGGCACTACCACCTTTGCTGATTGGCTCAGCTTTGGCCAGCAGCAGGTCTGTCTTGGAGCTGTCTGGAACTGGCTCTCTCAGACATGGGGGAAGCTTCTGGTATCTGCTCAGAGAAGCCACCCATGTAGGCTCCCCCACTATCAAAACTCTGCCACATAAACTCAATAGAAGGACTACAAACAGGTTGCTGGATATAAGTTAAATTCTGGAAAATGGGGTGAGAGTGTAAGACAAGAGGGTGTTACCCTTTCTCAGAAAATATCTATAAGATTTGTGGTTTAGCTAAGTCTAATATTGTTTAGAAGTATTAAGTCATTAAATGGGAAATCTAATGTTTCAATATCAACAATTTTCCTACACAGATGAGAACGTCTCTATAGCAAGTGTCATGCCTGAGAAAAATAAGGTTCATTCCCTGTCTTGCTTTTCTTACTTCCCTCCAAATTGTCTCAGAGAAGGTGTGACTGCTGTAAACTATAGCTTGAAAAAGCTTGTCCACAGATAGACATCATTCCAGCTGTCTTTATCTCAGGAAGCAATCTCCAAAGCTGATACAAAACAGATTTTGAATCAATTGTGATCTTACTAAATCCATCAAACACACTTCTCTTCTTTTTCTGCCTGTTTATAATTAAAACAATTGATTTAACATTGCCTCATAAAATAAGAAAAGAAGAAAATCACACACTGTGAAATTGAGGATACTTAGGGCTAAAACTGCATTCAAGATGAAGAAGTCAAGAAAGCCATGCAGCTTCTTCAGAAAGAACACGTATAAAGGTTGGAAGAGGAAGAACATGACCGTTTCCAAATCAAAGTAAAATGGAATGAGTAGCTAAATTATTTCACTCCTACCATTTATGAAACATTAAGAGCTTGAAACCATCAGTAGAACTTTGTTTGAGGCACATTCAATCACAATCCCTTCAGGCCAAAAATCCTGCTGTCTTTCAGAACTAGTCTTTCACACCTCTTTTATCTGAAAGCTAGATCTCCAGAGCGCAGCTATTACCTGAGGTTGATACAGGAAAGCGCAAAAGCCAAGCACCACCAGAGCAGGGCAGATTCATAAGAATAATTTATCCATGTTGCAACAATTCCAGACTAAGAATTTAGGGAATTGGTACTTAACTGTCTCTGCACCTTTTATTAGTCCCTACTCCATACGCACTTGCATTTAATACGACATAGTTACAGCTACACAGCTTATTTCCTCCCTCCGTCAAATTAGGAATGCATTTACAGTTCTGAAATACATACTAATTTACTTTTGGGGAAGATTCAGTTTTGAAAGAAGCTACTTATTTAGGCCAGTAAACAAGCCTTCTACTTCAGTAATTAGTCTCAAATAAATTCCAAGTGGACTTTACTATCAATAAAGTTGAATGCACACCAATACTCAGCCGGCCAAAGACTTCTAAATATGATTTCTTTGTATAAAATACATATTTTAACAGGGCTTGTCTCCAGAAAATCTATTCCAGTGCTTGATTATCCTTACTGTGATTTTTTTTCCCCTTACAACTCTTTGGAAACTCTCCTGTTTCAGTTTACAACCATATGCTCTCATTCTCCCGTTCTCTATCTCGGTAAAAAGCTAATCTCCTCAGTAACCACGTAATAAGTACAGGAAGACAGCAGTTAGTGCTTTTACGTCTTCTCTTCTGTGGGATAAATAAGTCCCGTTTCCTCAGCTTCACTTCAGAGAGCACATGCTACACCATTAGGCAGTCGCTGTTGCCCTCCATTGGACTTACGCCAGTTTATCATCTCTCTTGTATATGGGGTGGGGGAAGAGAAACTGCACATGGTATTCCGTATAAAGACTAATAAGTGTTGAGTAAAGAAAAATAAACATGTCCCTCAGCTCCGCCAGGTCCTTTTCAGCAGAGCTGCTTCCTAGCCAGCAAGTTCCCAGCCTGTGCCATCGCATGAGATTGGTCTGTCCCACACACAAGACTTTACATTTGTCTTTTTGCTGAATTTCATGAAGTTCTTGTTGACCTGTCTTGGTCCCTCAGTGAAAGCCCTGCCTTTTAGCAAATCTATAGAATCTCTCAGTTTGCTGTCATTTGCAGACTTGAAAGGGGTTTATTCCATCCGCTTCTCCTGGTCAGTCATATCAACAAAGGTAGGACCCCCAAAGAGATCCCTGAGGATGTCCAGTTGTAACCATTCTCTGTCTACAGTACAATCACTTAACAGCTACTCTTTGAGACTTACAATTCACCAAGTTTTTCACTTATCTAGGACGCCATTCCACTGGGGATGATGCCTCTTCTTGAATACAAAGATGCTGTTTGAGATGCTGTGGAAAGCTTTGCTAAAGTCAAGATAAATTACACCCAGTACTCTCAACTCATCTAACAATTTCATCGCATTCGAATGTGTACCATCTGGTCCTATCAACTTGAGATTTCTGAAGAGATCCCTGTCTCAATCCTTTTCAACTTCTGTTTTTTTCTCTCCTCCTTCTACCCTGTGCTCAACCTTCAGAGGTTTCTTAGCTCACGCACAATGTAATTTACTTATTTATACAGAAATATTTTCAGTTTATTTGTTTTCTTTTATTAAATACATTATTATCAAGGATTTATGTTTTGTTTTGCTTTATTCATTTGAACTATTTGTAATCAATGGCTAATGTCACTGGAGAAAATATACACATTTTTGAACAGTTTATACTGGACTATGAACTAGAGCATATTTTCATGTTAACAGTAATACTGAATAATTAAAGCCACCTATTAAAATAAAACATACTCTTTAGGCAGCACTTCACAGAATCACAGAATCACAGAATCACAGAATCACAGAATCACAGAATGGTAGGGTTTGTAAGGGACCTCTGTGGGTCATCTAGTCCAACCCCACTGCCAAAGCAAGGTCACCTACAGCAGGCTGCACAGGATCTTGTCCAGGCGGGTCTTGAATATCTCCAGAGAAGGAGACTCCACAACTTCCCTGGGCAGTCTGGGCCAGGGCTCCCTCACCCTCAGAGTGAAGCAGTTCCTCCTCATATTCAGATGGAACTTCCTGTGCTTCAGTTTGTGCCTGTTGCCACTTGTACTGTCGCTGGACACCACTGAAAAGATTCTGGACCCATATTACAAGATATTTACAAGCATTTATAAGGTCCCCTCCCAGCCTTATGTTCTTCAGGCTGAACAAGCCCAGCACCCTCAGCCGTTCTTCGTGGGAGAGACGCTCCAGTCTCCTCACCATTCTCTTAGCCCTCGTCTGGACTCTCTCCAGTAGTTCCTCATCTTTCTTGAAATGGGGAGCCCAGAACTGGACAGAGTACTCCAGATGGGGCCTCACTAGGGCAGAGTGGAGGGGGAGGAGAACCTCCCTCGACCTACTGGCCACACTCTTCTTAATGCATCCCAGGATCCCATTGGCCTTCTTGGCAACAAGGGCACTCTGCTGGCTGATGGTCAACTTGTCATCCACCAGAACACCCAGGTACCTCTACGCAGAGCTGCTCTCCAGCAGGACTGCCCCAAGCCTATACTGGTGCATGGGGTTATTCCTTCCCAGGTGCAGGGCCCTACACTTGCCCTTGTTGAATCTCATCAGGTTCCTCTCTGCCCAGCTCTCCAGCTGGTCCAGGTCTCGCACAGCCTTCTGGTGTATCCACCACTCCTCCCAGTTTTGTGTCATCAGCAAACTTCCTGAGGGTACACTCTAACTCTTCATTCAGGTCATTGATGAAAAAGTTAAACAAGACTGGGCCCAGTACTGAC
>Ga0065711_1051674_pt1 | contig 10283 bp, 10 predicted proteins | sample Hoacrofraction12_FD_59098 | JGI IMG/M metagenome (GOLD analysis project Ga0065711, IMG submission 59098) | Hoatzin crop microbial communities from Cojedes, Venezuela - Epithelial fraction 12 v2 (version 2) | ecosystem: Host-associated > Birds > Digestive system > Esophagus > Crop | place...
TTTTTTTTTTTTTTTTTTTTTTTTAAGTGAATAAAATTTAGGTTGTGGTCTGAATATAAGGTTCTGTTATTTCAGACAAAAATATTTTTTGGTAACATCATGACATTAGATTGTCAGAATGAGTTTTTCTTAAAACAGTTCCTGATATTTTTTTTTCTTTTTTTTCTGAAACTGAGTATTAGTCAAGCAGTTTGTTCTTATTAAAGATTTTTATAAGGTCATATATTGTGATACTATCTATCCATTACTGTTTTCTCTCATGATGTAAATGAAAAGATAGGAGTCCTGGCTTCTCCAGTTGAAGCCGTGTTGACTTCAGTGGGAGCACCGCTGGGCCCCAGACATTAGCAGGGGCTTGCAAAGCCAGACACTGGGATGGTGGAGAGATTTTATTGCTGTTGAGAGATGCAATGTTCTTTGTTATTCTTAGCCTCTGACCATTGCTAATGCTGAATGTTGCCCACAGTCGTCTGTTGTTTATCGAGTTGTGAAGTCTGCTGTGCCTCCAGGGTACCAGGAGATGGCTGCTAAATTTATGTGACTTTTGTCTTAGTGTGAATGTCTCGTTCAGGTCTTGAGGACCGTTTTAAGATTGCATGTCTGCACATATTAGATTTTCATTCTATAGCATGACGTACCCATAGTCTTCTAAAATGTAATTTATAACACAAGGAGGAATTTTTGTCTTGAACAAGTCTGTTCTTGTTAAAAGCATGTCTTGCACCTTAAGGCACTGTTATCATTCAGATCAAGTAATTAGCTTACCATTTTCCTTTTCATTACTTCCTTTAGGTCTAGGGCCGAGTTCATCACATACAGTAACACCTCAATGTAACTGACTGATAGCTTAATTAATTTTTAATACCTTTGTATTAAAAAACTAGATATTACCAGAAACTGAAAGAATTCACATCTGCTGTGGTAAATGTTTTCTCTCTGTACCATTGCTGCACTTTCCCTTGGGGTGGCACTATTCCATTTAATGCTAACAAAATATTGTGGTTTCTCAGTGTTATGCTGCAGACAGGACCTTCTTGGATGAACAAGAATGGAGATTTTGTAGAGTCTAGACTTGCTCTTTTACTGGTAGTGATATATAGCACTGAACTGTTCCTCCTGAAGTTTGTTGTGTATGCAGCTATGAATTAATATATTTCACATGGGTACTTGATGCAGGAAAAGTAGTAAGCTAGATTGCATTATGGTTTCTTAATTGCGTTAGATAAAAATGAATGTGACTTGGCAGAAGAGGTGCCTTCTGACACAAGGATATCCATCAATACATGATTCATCCACACACCCTCCTCCATACCACAGGGTACCACTTAAAAATTTGCTATCGGTAACAAAGTTGTGTAATTTCAACTGATTTTTCATCCAAGAAAAATATTAACAAAACAACATCTAGGCGACTAATGCCTGTATGTAGTCAGAAATAAACATTAATGAACAATCTGAACTTTTATTGATTATGGTTATTATTAGAAAGTCAGGTAGAAATTTGTACAGGATTCACTGCACAAGTTGAACATGTTTGGTATTTAAACAGCCCTTGTTGGTCCTATTGATGTTAAATTGCCCTTTCTTCAAAGGTTATGTGATCATCACTGACTTTCTGGGAAGACTACATCTCTGTGCCAAGTTTCTAATTCAGACTTATCCAATACTTAAATGAATGAAGCAAGGCAAATGAGAATAGTAACACAGGAAAAATTAAGGATCATATTTCAATCTGAATTTCAAGAACAATTTCTCAGAAAAATTCTGTGTGCTTAATCTTAACAAGATTTAAGATCTGAGTGTGACACGTGTGGAAGCATATTTCAATATTTTTCTTTAATTGGCTTTTCAAATGTATCATTTTACCTCCAGGTGGAATGATGGAAATATCTATTTTTATTTGTAATTATTAATATACTTTGTTTATTTCATATTTTTTATTATAGAGTAAGCTTGGACACTTAGGGGATTACTGGACTCCACTGTGCTACAAAAACAGAGATCTGTGCAATTTGCATGTAGGTGAAGTGGTTATTTAATTGCACTGTGATAACAGATGGTTTCTATAGCTTGTAGCTATATACAACACAACTGGATTCTGCAATGCCATAGACAATTGTATTCAGCTTAACTGAAGTTTTCACATGACAAAGGGGAAGAATAAACATTCCGTGTTTAAATGGGTGAGAAGGCAGAGTGAATTGTGAATTGATACTTTTCTACAGAAGGGCTTAGCTGACATAGTAATCAATTAAGCCTAATGATTATTGTAGTAAACTTCATGGAAGTGTGTTCATGTGTTAGGTAGGGTACAAGTGGTTGTGTAGCCATTACTCTTTTTTGTTGCAAATACAAAATTATTTCTAAGAAGTGGGAATACTAGAACACTGCATCTGTTTCTGGGGTCAACATCTCCAGAAGATATGAAGAACTGAACAGTGTCTACAGAAGAACCTGAAAGGAAGATTTATGGGCTGGAGAAATGTTATTGTGTTGAGGGGTATCGGAGAGTCAATCCAAGTTTTTTAAAGGACAACGATGCAAAGCAGTAAGTTTTTCACAGAAGGACAAAAGCTACATTAAAAGACTCTTTAAATCACGTGGAGAAATTCAGAACAATGCTTGGAAGCTAGATCCTGAAAAATTCAACTGAGAATAAAGGAAGGGGTTCTTGTTTTAAAACAAACGAGAGAACACTGTCGTTTTCATAGAAACCAGCAAGAAGTGAGAATGGTTGACTCCTGCTTTGTGTCGTCAGACAGTATGTGTTGCTTTGACACATAGACCAGCAGCAAACACAAACAACTGTAGCAGGACAATAGGGTAAGACCTTATTACACGTAGGTAATTTCTAAGAATGGAAGGTATAGAGAAGCTGAGAATCAGCTGATGATTGTGGTAACTACTGTAAATTTATATTAGCTTAAATTAACTGAAGATGTGTCACATATAATTGGAGAATCAAGCCTTCACTCCCTAAGCATATATATTCTTAAACAGATTAAACCAAAGAATGTGTTTATGAGTATGAGTTAACACAGTATAAACAATAGCTGGCAGATAGTCTACTGGGAAAAGAGGCAATACTTTTCGATTCTTTAAACAGTCCAGTAAAAAGAATTCTGTTTCTGTAAGGAGTTCTTGCAGTAAATCATTAAAAGCAATAAGCAGCTCTCTTCCTCTATGTAGTTGACTCCTTAAGTATTACTCTGAAGGAGACTTTCAAGGACTCCAAGCTGTTACCTAAGTTACATCTATATAGGAGTACAGATGTAGAGCGAAGGGAAGCACAATGTCACAGAGAGCCTCTGCGGGCTACGTGGCCTGAGAAGATTGATGGGAATTTGTTACTGCGTGTTACTAAGAATAAGCAGTTAGTGACTAGTAGGAAGTATCTCCCTAGGGAGGCAGTTAACTTCTGTTGCCTGTGGATAACAGCTTTTTTCTGGGTGTTTAGTTTGAATACATGTGCTTGTAAGAGGTACATACACACCCTAGCCATTAGGTGGAAGAGAGTGGGCTATTTCGAAGGGAACACTGTGTTTTCAGTCTTATCGAATGCAAAACCTCTATCCACGAGGTTACACCAAACACAAGAGAGCCTTCATAAAGGTGTTTCTGTGAGTTTTTGCACAAGTGTGCAGCATCGTTGCTCTTTTGTTGCAAAAGAAAGGCAAGTCTGTAAGATGAAGTTAAGACTTTTGCTTTCAGACATGAGTTTGGGAGTGTTTTTTCTCTCGGGTGACATAACTGAGGTAGAAATGGTGAGATGCTGTTTCACACGTTTTTAATAAGAGACTGGAATCTTAGCTGATTGTGGAAATGGAATGACTTTGTGCTTGGTGAAGGTTACGAAGGAAAAAAACTGGCAAGAGGAGAATCATTAATTTTTAAAGATGAACGATACTAGTGAGATAAGGGGAAACAAGGAAGAGAGCAAACTTTGGAAGTACTTGAGACCCTAGAGAATTGGACTGTGACCTTTATATAAACATGAGTATGATTTGTGAAGAGAATCTTGAGTAAAGTATTTCCTTCCCTTTTCAATTATTTCAATTAATCTACAAGAATATGCAGTGCATTAAAACTACAATGTGGCTAAGAAATGCTGAGGAGCTCAGACTTCAGGCTGAAAAGAGGCCAAATTTGGGGGACTATGAGTAGTACTGCAACCTGTGGCAGCAATGCACAACATCACGTTGTTTGCTTGAGCACACTCGTAAAGATAGTGAATTGCCAGGGTAGAAACAAAATCCTTCAGCAGAAGTTGCCAAGTCTAGAGTCTGTTTTGTGTTAATGAGGGGAAAAGTATACATTCCCGCAGGAAAATCAAGTGTTGTAGGAAGCAAAAAAAAAACCTCCAAAGTGCTTTCATCTTCTATAAGGACAAACAAGGGGAAAGAGGGGGAGCCATCAAGGGGTTCTTTACTCTCACAGGAGGAAACAGGTTACGGTAAGATCATCCCTATTTCATTTCCCTCAGGTTGCTTTTGGTGTGGCGTTGTTTTGACGATGATGATGACTAGAAATTCAGATTATCAAACTTAATTAATTATCAGTTATGTGACAGAAACCCTGCAACCTACCTTAAAACCTTGATTTAAAGGCAAAAAAAGGTGTACTTCCTCAGAGTTAAATGGTTAGTAGTTCCTGTTGCTTGACTCACTGTTTCTCTTTTATTTCATCTATTCCAATCATCCACAACATGCAATGGCTTCAGCATGTAATAACTGGAACAACAAGAGGAGACAGAAAATGTAGGCTCACGTTCTGGATTTTAAAAATAAATAGCTTCAAGAGGGCTCCTGAGCTGTCATAGCTGGAACATGCCTTTATCAGAATTGCAACGAAACATGTAATTTCTGCAAATACAACATGTTTAATTGTGATTTTCAGTGTAGACTCCTTCTCTCAGTATCTTTGGACTGGGGTTATTGTTAGGCTGAAGTTGCCATGAAGTCTTTATTTTCTTGTTTGTAACATTCTCATCATTTCACATTTAGTTGTCACTCTAGTAGCATCATAGAGCATTTTTTTAAAAGATTGTTCACATATGCTTTTTCATCTTCAGGTTACAATGTTGACAGATTATGAATACTTTAAATCTTGGCATATCACAATGTCTGTTTTGAAAAATAATGCCTTTTGGAGAAATAGAGACAGACTCAAATGCAGCATTGCGGAGCACGTGGGTTTGTGGCCTCAGCCATTTACTTTAAGGGACTGTGTGAAGCCTGCACTCTTCTTGAAGATCAGGGATTTAGTTTCCAAAACGCCTGTATAAGTAAGAGAAAACCTTAAGCTAAATCATGAAATTATTTCAAAGCCAAGTTCCCCATTAACAGGGTTGTTCTTTATTTGCTTTTACAATTACTGCTTTGCTCTTAGTAAATGAATATGTACATTTTTGTAAGAAGGCTTTCAGAACTGTTTTATGTAGCATTATTTCTGCTATCTAACAATAATTATTTATGGTCCTCTTTCACAAGTATTCTGTTGAGTAAGAGAGGTCCAAAATGTTCCTTACCTTTAAAGGACTGTGTTTGCATAGTCTTGTTTTTAGTAGCTTTAGCGTTGTATTCCTCGGAGCTCCATAAATGTAATGGGAATTCTTGTTCTCGTAAGGCCAATCCACAAGCCTGCTACTTCTGCCAAAATCACTTTCAGAGAAAAGTAGTTATGTGCTCTAGAGACATAAATGGTTATCACAAATAGGTAGTAAGAAACAGTTTAGCATTTGCATTAATTTCAATTCCTTTTCAAAATTTGAAGAGGTGGAGGGAAATAAAAAAAAAAGAATAATGTTAACTATATTACATATGATTTTCACAGGGACCACAAAATGTGATGAGGTAAACTTTCTGAAATTAAATTCTTGTCATGATGCATTCTGCCCTTGAACAATTTCATATAAGCAAAAATATCTACTAACCAATGTGAAAAGCAGTGGTTGTGCCATGAAACATCTTAAAACCATAATTTAAAATATGTGGTTGGCAAATGCTCTGATTGGAATTTGGTGTTTCACTTGGAGTTTCTCATAGGAGCAATTTAGTTACTTTTAAGTACGCTAGCAGTAAAATTAAATGCCTGCACTAAACAAAGTAAAAAGTAAAGTTTTGGGGTGTGGAAGAAGAGTTACTGAATTGCTTAAACTTCTATGTGCAATTCTTTTATGAAAAGAATTTGGACCTTAGCTTTAAAACTCTGAAGAAAAATATACACTTGGGGTATAGAACAGGTAATTAATGGTTGCCTGTAACACTGAGCCTGTTCAATCTGTGTAATTAGAGAAAATCAGGCAGAAACGACTATTATCAGCTGTTAAATGCTATTGTACTACTTCATTTTTTTCCACTTGAAATGAGACACGACATCTTAATTGAACACATCTTGATGTTGGTGTCAAATTTTAAAGCATATACAAATGTGTCTTCCTCTTACAAATCATGGTGAGCAGTTTTAAAGTGGCTGACAACCATCTTCCAGTGACTGAGAAGTATACAGACCATGCTGCTCAATGAGTGCATCAACATTAGATGGTTACAGGACGGTCGGCATCCTTGCGATACCATCGTTGATCAGGCTTTCTCTTTAGGTTTTTTAGCAGCTCTTGCTATGATTGAATATCAAATATTCATGGATGTCCTGGTGGATCTTATTGGGGAGAAAAAGAGTCTGTATGCAGTGGTCAGTTTTTCTTCACAGGCAGGCTCTTGAGGATGCTGGTGAGCTGTGCATATTAAATAAGAGCTCTGTTACGTGTAGTCTCCTTTTCTTTAATCCTGGTCAGTCTGTGAGGCAGCAACAAGGGTTAGGGATGGAGGGAGAAGGAGAGCTGCATTGTTGCAAATGACATAAAATTGTACAGATGCACCAAAATATCCTTGTTTTGAAGACATGGCACATACTACAGCAAGGGGCTCAAATCTGATCCACAGAAGATGGTGAAGAGGTTAGTATGCTAGGTTACTATACTGTGTCCATGATATCTCATCAGAAATAAGTAATTATAATTTTCTACCTTCAGTTTGACAATGTTTTCTCTCTTTATACTACTTGTATCAGTACTAATAAATGCTACATTATAATGCAAGTCATATTTAGCATCACTGATTTTTACATCAAGACTGCCCACGTTTACAAAAGTAGACTCCAAACGGGCACCATTTTGTGTGTTTGTTTTTTCAAACTCCTTTTTTGTGAAAGATTATATGAAAATTTGAAGTCTTGCAATGTGTTGATTTCTATGCTTGAGGATATTTGCTGTATGTTATTTTAGTCTAGTGCTGGATTTTCCCACAGCAGCAAAATCCTTGTAACGTCTAATGACTTTCAGGATTTTCCTGTTTGCAGTGGTCAATTGCCATGACAGCAGCATTGAGCAGGATGATAAAATGTGAGCGTATGCCTCTGGGATGCTCTTTGACCCATTGGGTCAGAGCTGAAGACTAGCTCCGGTCAGGAGCTCTTGTCTCCTCTGTAGCAAGCTTAAAAATCTAACGTGCTTACATAAATGTTTAATATCCAGCAGAGTCATGAGTGTGTATAAGCAGGGAACGTGTTCATGAGAGAATAAGCTTCCTAGTGCTAGAGTTTCTTCCATCAATATCAGAAAAAAACATTAGAGAAAAGAGGAAGGCCTTTGCCTTCCTTAAGGGAGTTGGAAAGGAGATTCACTTAGTCGTCATCTGCCAAAAAAGGCACACACGAAAAAAGCTGTTTGTTTTGGTTGATTGGTTTAAACCAATTCTCCAGAACCAGATAACAACAAAAAAGAATTGAAATTGGAGTAGGTCAGTACAACAATTATCTGGAAACAAAAGGTAACCACTGTAGGGACTTGCCAACACCTGTCTAGTTAGAAATATGCTTTGTAAACTGATGCTGGAAATCAAGGAAAGCCCAGAGGAAAAACTGAAAGGATATGGGTTATCAACGTTCATGGGTCTGTCCAATTGATATGTACTGTCCTCCAAATCTGTGATGTTATCTTCCACCATTGAAGAAAAGCTAAAACTAAGTTGATAAACTAAATTGCTTAAAGCACAATTTGTTGTTAGTAGCAAATGCAGCAGCTCCCAAAATCCAGTATTACCTGGCGAAATCCTCTGAAATTAGAGGAAACAACCATGTCTTGGTTGTGCTGTGTGAAGATAAGGTGGAAAATTGGAAGGAATAGCAGTATGCCATCCTATTTTTGGGAGAACCCTCAAGACCCCTCACTTTGGCTTGATTTTTCAGACAGAACACTGCATGCTTCTGCATTACAGTACGTCAGAGTAGCCTTCCCTTTTCCAAAGAGCTGCAGGGCCTTAGAGGGAAGCAGTAGTTTCTCTTTGAAATACTGCCAGTAGAGAAATGCTATTGGTAGCCCTTCAAAGAGAGACGAATTCCTCTTCAAGCCTAGCTATGTTATTCCTCAGCAATGATAGAAGAGAATACTTTGAAAATAACTGAGATCACCTGCAGAGGCATTGCTTGCCAGGTTATAAATGGTATTTGTTAGTTGTGAAGTGCCAAAGCCTGCAACAGAAACACCACCAAAGATCACAGTCATGTTGTGCTAACTGATGCTCTGGTTCAGAGCTATCTGCTAGAGATGTTTGGGTTTTTCCCAATCCTGTGGCGATCGTTTTGGTATACCTGTTCCTGACCTTCAGCACCTAGCAACGCAAGTCGCGTTCCCTGGATATGTTCTCCTGGCAGAATTTGGTTTCTTTTATTGAATATTAGCATGCAGTTATAGTTATTTATTTAAACTCAAAATAGGCTATGAAGCATTTTTTGTCCTTAAATCCCTTCGAAGATCCTGAACTATGAATATGTCCCTATATCTTTCAAATGAATAATAATAGATATTAATCGTAGTGGAAAAAATATTTTCACCTCAGGTCCTATGAATATTTGAAGTAGGATCTTTAAAGCTATTCTGACATCTGAGGAGAATTCTGGTTATTGAATATCTGATTTTGCTGTCACATATATTGATGCACATCTATTAACTTTGGTTTATATCTTTAAGTCAGAGGACATTTAGGGTACTTAAATTTTTTCTCGGAGGAAAAAGCTTCTAAAGAACCTAAATTAAATTAAAATATTTTAAGAATTTTTTTTTTTGCTTTGCCTGTTTCTAGAATGGGTATGACCCTGTCATGTGGAACGGTGAGCTACCAGCAATTAGCAGTTATTCAGTGTTACAGTTTGAGGACGACAGAGTCCAAGTCAGGGTCCTGTTGTGATAATATGCCTGCTTCAGTTTGTACCCAAGAGGAGCTTCCCCAACACAGTCTTACATCTAATCATAAGATTATATATAATAAAGCGTTATGAAGGGCAGAGGGGATGTGGCATAAAAGGAGAGTTATAATATGACATTTTGGTGCTTCCTTCCAATCTGGATGTGCTCAGACACATTTTCTGTAATTTGACATGTTTCTTCCCACACATTGTTACTACCAAGTTACTACTAAACAAATTCACTGGATGGGAGGTGTTGCAGCATACAGATCATGGTTTTTCCTTACCATTTTGCTTGAGGGAGGGCTGCTTCACAGCTCTTCATGCCTATTCTTCAGCCACATCAAGGTGAATCTATAGGGAAGGTAAATATGCTCTATGCTGGAGCTCACACCAGGATGTTATCATCTTGTTGAAATTCCCATCTTAATCTGATTTGTTAGTGATGAGTGTGCATGGAAGTTGGGTCTCAGTAATTGCATGGTCTCTGTAGCTTAGCAGAACGATTACTTTGCCCCCCCCCCCGCCTTGCTCTGCCAGTGGCTTTCTTGCTTCTGCCACTTGCTACTCTTGGACAGAAACCGCCTTCAATGAGCCATTAATTATTCTGTTGCTCTGTACATGCCCTCCTGGTTTTGTGTATCTCATGGGTTTTTTATTGTGAAAAAAATGTGGAAAAAAAATACTAAAAGCATTAGCAAAAATGTTGTGCGTTGAGATTGAGGTCAATAATCTTGGTTTTCATGTTTTTGGTGAAGAGTGGTCAGTGGCTGAGCATAAAAACAACCACAGTGGAAATGAGTTTGCTCTCAGTGTTCCCTTGTTTTCTTCTGATTATGAAAAGCTTCTCTCATTCCTTTCCTAGTACTGTGAAAGACACTATGAAAGCCGTGTGTTTTATTGAAGCATACAAAGAGATCATTGCTTATCACAGAATCACAGAATAGTAGGGGTTGGAAGGGACCTCTGTGGGTCATCTAGTCCAACCCTCCTGCCGAAGCAGGGTCACCTACAGCAGGCTGCACAGGACCTTGTCCAGGCGG
>Ga0065711_1051675_pt1 | contig 10283 bp, 4 predicted proteins | sample Hoacrofraction12_FD_59098 | JGI IMG/M metagenome (GOLD analysis project Ga0065711, IMG submission 59098) | Hoatzin crop microbial communities from Cojedes, Venezuela - Epithelial fraction 12 v2 (version 2) | ecosystem: Host-associated > Birds > Digestive system > Esophagus > Crop | place...
TTTTTTTTTTTTTTTTTTTTTTCTAAATGCTAGCCAACTACTGCTAATTTGAGGGCAGCTCATGATGCATGTATCTATGTGTTTAATGATTTCTTCTTCTCAAAATCTGCCCCTTCCAAAGCAGCTTTGAACAGAAACCAAACCCAAACCTCCTCTTGCAAATAAAATTGGAAAGACAAGATATAGTTATCCTGAAAGACAATCTGCATTTTTCTAGCAGGTCTACAATGGAATCAGTGGGATTACAACATCAATGTAATTAGCATTCCTGCAAGCTAGCCTGACAATGAGAATGTTCATTTGCCAGGAGAAGTATGTGCTTTTCAAGTGGTAAATCTCATTTTGCTGCCTAGAGACATTCTTTCTGTCTTTGTGGTTGGTGGTTTTTTTTTTTCCTCAAAAAAGAACAGCAACTGTACCTAGAAATGACAATATTACTCATTACAAGATGTATTCATTGAAATTGTTTAAAAACTATCAGTGGCACTAATATGAATTCTTCACTACAATGGAATACATGTTCTTCAGAAAGAATTAAAAAGATGGCAATATCCTGCAACATACTGCTGAAGTGATATGCTAAATATGAGTTATATCCACAGTACTGAGCACAAACTACATGCAAAAGACTGTTACTTGAATCTGACTACACAGAAACAGCAGTTGTTACGGTCTCTAAGCTGTTTCCGTCTTCTTCTATGACACATCTGACTTTTTAATAACTGGAAATTCAGATATCGACATTTAGATCTTGTTCTTGGAAGCCATTTGATGTAGGTATAACCTTCTATTCATGTAAAGCAGCTTTAAGGATCAGGACTTGAAGCCCTGTTAAAATACAGAATTAATTTAAAGGTCACAGACACTTATTAGTGTGGAAAAAAAATCAGAATTAAGTTTCAGGAAGTTATCTCTGGATATGCGTAGCAGAAGAAGTCTTTCATTACTACATTGGTGTAGTAAAATAAGATGTTATATTTGTGACTTCTTGGTGTATTTTAAACATAAATATGTACATACAACTTTTTTTATGTCCCCTTATTTTTGCTTATGAACACCTCTTTTCACCATAAAAAGGACATTATTCCAAGGTGTTTATGTTAAGAAACAGCCAAACAAACAAAGCAAACTAAGGGATGCAATCCACGTGACCCAGCTTCAGTCATCTAAAAGTTACATATCTACCCTGAATTAGCTGCTTAGGCTCTTTATGTCTGTGGCAAGAAACAGGCAATTCTAAACCAAGATTTCCATTATTCTATTACCTACTAAGAAGGTGTTTAAGACAGATGTAACCATCTTTTCTGTGTCTATTAGCCAAGGAATAAGCCTAGAGCACTATCTTCAACTTTCTGGAAGTGGAATTACCAAGTGATTCAAGTTGAAATGCCCACATAAAACCTCAGAATGCAATTTGCCATTGAAATACCAAGCGACTCCTTATTCTGTCTGCATTACATCTGACCTCACTGGTGATGAATCCCAGGGGTCAATACAGGGGCCAACGCTGTTCAACGTCTTCCATAATGACACAGAAACTGGCACAGAGTGCACCCTTATCAGCCTGACAGATAATACAAAACTGGGAGGAGTGGCTGATACACCAAATAGATGTGCGGGCATCCACAGGGACCTCAACAGGCTGGAGAAATGGGCTGAACAGGAACCTCATGAAGTTCAACAAGGGAAAGTGTAAGGTCATGCTTCTGGGTAAGAACAGCCCCATGCACCAGTACATGCTAGGGGCCAACCAGAAGGAAAGCAGCTTGGCAGACAAGGACCTGGGGGTACTGCTGGACAAGCTGACCATGAGACGACATGGCTAAAAAAGCCAACAGCCTCCTGGACTGCACTAGGCAGAGCAGTACCAGCAGGTCCAGGCAGGTGATTCTTCCCCTCTACTCAGCATTTGAGAGACAGATCTGGGATGCTGTGTCCAGTGCTGGGCTCCCCACTATTAAAAAGGCGTAGACTTACTGGAGTGCCATGCAGGGCCATGATGACTAAGGGACTGGAGTATCTGACCTACAAGGAGACGCTGAGAGAGCTGGAACTGCTCAGCCTGCAGAAGAGAAGGCTCAGGGGGATCTTATCAATGTGTAGAAACGTCTGGTGGGAGGGAGTGGATATAAAGGAACCAGACTCTCCTCAGCGGTGCCCACTAGCAGGACAAGAGGTAATGCGAACAAATTAAAACACAGGAAATTCCATCCAAACACAAGCACAAAGTTTTCAGATGTGTTTGTGATTTTTTTTTTTTTTTTAAACTGTGAGAATGATCAAACACTGGAACAGGCTGTCCATCTGCGGAGATACTATAAACCTGAGTGGACATTGTCCTGGGCAACTGGCTCTAGGTGGTCCTGCTTGAGCAGGGAGATTGGACTAGATGACCTCCAGGGGACCCTGCCAACCTCATCCTTTCTGTGATGCTCAGATTCTGAATAGTTCTAACTCCAGCTTCTTCTCAGATCATTGCTTACAGAATGGGAAATCCTGGTGTCAAACCAGCACAGAGGAGCCCTTCCTGAGTAGGAATAATCTGACATTGTTCTGTTCAATTTGGAGTGTTATTAATTTGCAATGGGTCAGGATTTGCCCCCAGACTACTTCACTTTATCCAGCATTATACAGTGCTACATGAAATAATAATGAATAATAATGAATAATAATGAATAATTTGTTCATTAGCACTTTTTTATTCTTGGGAGCCATACTAAAGCAGAACATTTTACATACAGGTGTTTGCAGTCCCAATTTTTTTGATAAAGTATGAATGTCCCAGTCAGTCACAGTCTGTTAGAATGATACCTGAGATGCAAAAATTCTGTTTGTTTTCCTATACCAAAACAACTTTTTTGCTGTTAGCTGAATGGATAATCAGTGTATTTTAAAAAGCAGAAGAATTTCTCTAATTGTAGGAATTACATTGTAATTTCCAGAAGATAGAGGCCCAAGGAGACTTTTCATCTTCCAGAAGATTCTGTCTTTGCATATGTGTGCAGACTGTATGTGTCAACTTCACTATGACAGACTGAAGAAGAGTTACAATCTTAAATTACTGGAAGTGCTCTGGCTTTGCACATTCACTTCAGTCATGCTTGCACAGAGCAAACATATTGTGTGGAGGTATTGTGAAGGAAAGTCACAGATCCCTACTCATTATTCCAATTAATTAATGTCTCATGGCTTGTCTTCAGTAGCCCAAGAGCACTGATTACATTGTACCGGTACAGCTGGAGATTCCACAGACACAGTAAGTATATTCCTATATGCCCATTTATTTAATGTATTGGCCTCCTTTTTTTTGTCAAGCACATTCTTACTGCCATCTCATCTGCTCTTGAGCTCATGACAGGATTTTTCACCCCGCTAGCAACTATTGCTTATGTCGTCTCTTAAAACATCACATTTAAATACAAGCAAAGTCTAAGCCCTCTACAGTCCCTCCCCCACAGAGGCAGCTTTTCACTTGGAATAAATTCTAAGTTGTGCAAGAGCTGTGCACATAACACTGACTTTTTAAATTATAAAACTCTGCTTATCTCTAATATGAATATTAAAATCACTGTTGCCCAAAAGAGTTTGCATACTACCGCATCCACATTAGCTATATGTCTGGTTTTGCTAATCAGACCTTCACCCATAACTAAAAATCTCTAGCTTAAAAGCAGCAGAGTTTTGTACTTGAGCTATTCAGCCTCTCAGATTATGAACTGGAGTTTGAAGATTGCTGATGAGCATAATGTAGGAGGACACAACCGCATACCACAGGCTGAACTCCACACATTTTGACTGTTGGCTGTTTCAGTCATTCTGCAGCTAATCAAATTGTTTGCTTACTCCATGTAGCTCAAGTGTTTTTTCAACAATCCAATGTTCTGATCTGAGTGATATCGAGTAACTCGGTTGTAGCAACTCATGTTAATTGTTGTTCCAAAGACTAATCCTGACCAAATCAATGTTTTTGTTCCCATTGAAGAAATTTAATCAGCATTTCTACTGATACAAGGTACCAGATCATGTGTTCCTCTTTCTAGTCCTTCGTAACATAAAATGAAACCACTAAACAGAATTTACAAGCCGCCATTTTATTTTGCACTTCAGTAGACTTTGAGAACACATAATGTCAGTGATTATTTCAGATCGTTTTTATCTATTAGTAGATAAAAAATAAAAGTCACTGGTGACTTCCAGGTGACTCTTAACTGCACTATGGAATAACACATTTTTTCCCGGCCCTGATAAGTTTACAGAGCCATTCGGCTCTGAAATCCGATTAACAGAAGGCATTTATCTCCATAAGTTTTCTTCACAGATTTAAAACAAAACAAAATGGATTTTCTTGACCTATTAACATTTTAATTATTATTATTCTGATTTCTAAACTGTTATTCCAAGTATGTTATTAGCCAGTGTGCTACTGCAGCACTGAGGTGAAGAATATGATTAATCTGGTTTCATGCCTTCACATAAAATACTATATGTCAAAGGCAACGTCTTTACCAATTTGCTTCAGTAGCAGCTAATGAGCACACAGACACTCTCAGACAAGCAAACTTTTCAAATGATGTTGTGTTAAGCTTAAAGTCTCTAGGAGGTGACATGAAAATGGAGTGATTAGTTATGTTCTGTACAACAGAAGACAGCTTTTCAGACAGTAATGGGAAGAATTGCTACCTATTTGCTGCTATGTCCAAAGAGATTAAATGCTTTCTATGCTGATGCAGCATCTCAGCCAAGAGCAGCACATTATTCTGTTATCATACTGGTCAACACGGTTCATGTGTGTAGGCAACGGCTATCACAACTTAACAAATACAAAGAAATTGGATGTTATGTCCTACTTCTCAACGGTGCCATTACTGCTAAGTGACCATCATGCGCTTCCATTACCAACTCCTCTCTTGACAGTTTTATAGTAAGGTTGTAAAATTCACTTTTGGCCTTTACTTGCTCTAGAAGCTCTGTGCTGAGGACACAGACTAAAAATAAAGTTAGGCAACTCTTTGGTAGTCTGAGGATTTTAAAAACAGAAGCAAAAGGATTTTAGAGTTCTTTAGGCACCTAACAATGACTTGCTTTTTCCAGTGGTAAAGTGATTTCACAATGTAGTGTTTTTAGGAATTGTGCCTCGATGAAAAAGTTAGATTTAGTAACTACAGAGCTGCACCAAGAAATCAGTGCTCCATTTCAATCTAAAAAAACCACCAGCTCTAGAGAGCACTGTGGGAACTACAGTCAGGCGAGTCTACTTCAACATCTTGTAAGGTGCTAAGTCTATAATTAAGATCACTAAGTACCTGGATAAAGAAAATCTGCTGGAAAAGAGCCAACATGACTTTTGTAAATGGCAGTCCTGCCTTACCTGATGGAGTGCATTAATGGTGACAATGTGCATAGGGATAAAGGAAATATAGTGGAAACAGCACACTTGGATTTTCAGAAAGCATCTGATAACGTTCGACATGAAAGGCTCTTGCAGGGAGTAGGTAAAAGGCTCTGCTGTAGACAGAAGTCTAATTAAAGAACAGGAAGAGGCTTTTCAGGATAAAATGTCAGCAGTGCTATCACCCGAGGATCATAGCTGGAGTCGGATTTACTCATCAGCAACTTGAAGAAAAGTATGAATGGGGGAATCCTCTACTTTGAAGCTACTAAGCACTCTTGATAAGTGCCACTCTGATGATGAGCAGCTCCAGAAGGACGTAAAAAATTGAAAGAATGGTCAAAAGGGTGACAGATGAACCTCAATGTACACAAATGGAAGATACTGCCTCTATGAAAAAAACCCTGAAATGTGCCTACCCAACATTCAACTTGGAAATGGCCATTACAACAGCAAATAGAGATCACAGAGTCGTCATCATAATTCTCTGAAGTCATTGGCTCAAAATGCAGTGGCAGCCAACAAAGCCAATAAAAAGTTAGGTACTGAGAACAAGACATAGAGTATTATTTCACAGGTATATGAAACTCTGGTGTGACCACATACCACATGTAGATCAGGTCTCTGCACCCCAAGAAGTTGTAGAGCTAAAGAAACTATAGAGAATGGCAGTTCAAATAATTGAAGGCAAAAAGCAGATCTGATAAGTAAAGGGAATAAAACAGAATCACAGAATCACAGAATGCTCAGGGTTGGAAGGGACCTCTGTGGGTCATCTAGTGCAACCCCCCTGCCGAAGCAGGGTGCACAGGACCGCGTCCAGGCAGGTCTTGAATATCTCTAGAGAGGGAGACTCCACAACCTCCCTGGGCAGCCTGTTCCAGGGCTCCGTCACCCTCAGAGGGAAGAAGTTCTTCCTCATGTTCAGATGGAACTTCCTATGCTTCAGTTTGTGCCCGTTGCCCCTTGTCCTGTCACTGGGCACCACTGAAAAGAGTTTGGCCCCATCCTCCTGACACCCACCCAAAACCCCAGAATTTTTCAAGTTGGAGAAGAAAAGGCTGAGGAGGCATATGACTGAACTTTACATAAACATAGATGAGATGAAGACAGCACTGTTCATTACATCTAAATTAGTGAAAATTGGGTGTGCTCACTGAAATTCACAGGAAATCAGTTTAGCGTGAGAAAGAAAGTATGTATTTACATGGTGGATAGTGATCTTCTGGAGCCTTTCAGAAGCATATAAAGGATAAACAGGTTCAAAAAGAAACTAAACAATTTCAGGTACAATATGTCCACAGATGATACTAAAGACACTGACCAGGGATATGCCCTATAATATTCATAGAATCATAGAATCATAGAATCATAGAATGATAAGGGTTGGAAGGGACCTTAAAGATCATCTGGTTCCAGCCCCACTAGAGGAGATACGAGAGAACAAATGACAGAAACTGCCTAAGTCTACATTCTTGTCTTAAATAATGTTTGTCATTACCACAGTCAGAGACATGATGGTGAGCCAAACATACTGTTGAACTATCTGACCCAATATGATGCCATTTTATGTTCTTAAGAAATTACCAATAAAATGGTAGTGAAATTTAGCTAAGGATCCATTATGTTATTCATGTAAATTGTCTATTTAAAAACAAGTCTCCAAGAAAACACACTGCATACATAATGAATAAGTATAGAAGTTCAATTAAGAATAGAAATTAGACTTTAAAAAGCTACTATTTAAGAAGGCCTCTCCTTTTAATACTTGGTATTCTGTAGGAAACCTAATTATCCTATAATTATCCAATAATTTAATACTATACAGAAAAAAAACAAACATGTTTGTTAGGGGATTACCAAGAAGAGTTTTATGTCTTAGCTGACAAATTAAGAACTATTATTTCTTTTCCTGAAGTTCCTCCAAAATAAACATAGTCAATGAAGCCACTACATAGCTGTGACTTTTTCATTCCAGCTGTTTAGAGAAGAGATGGAATGTATTAGAGAACATTATTCAGTCACCAAAATCCACATCTTTTAGAATTTTCCTTTCATAGATAAAGCATAAACAAACATGTGGATTTATCGTTGATAAAATCTTCTCACCATCTTCACAAAATGCATAGACATTTGAAAAGATATAGACTGACTTAGCAACTTTCACTGATAACTATATAAAAAGAACTGTTCACAAAATCTTATAACAAAAGTCACATGGGAAGTTACCTGTCAGTAATACATAAATGAGTAGAACTCTGTTTACAAATTCATCCCGATGTGTTAGACTCTGACAGCTGAGTAAGAGCCTGGAGGACCCCACTGTGCTGATGATGTCTGTATTAAGAAATTCCAAATAAAGTTGCACACGACTAAATTATAGTGCAATTACTACAGCCATATTGTTTGATTCTTTTGAGTCAATAAACTAGCAATAGCGCTAAACTATGGTATTATTTATCCGTAATGACTTATCAATAGAATTTAAGACTACGTTATAAAAATTTACATACCTCAGTTGAAATTCCCAATAACCTCTTCATTCTATGTCCTCAATGCCAGTGCAAAAAGCTCACATGACTCTGGAAACTGCTTAATGCCTTTCTTGTCTAAATCTCCTTATATAAAATTTCTTGTGACTGCAGATCCTCTTGGCTTAGCACGGACCACAACATTGCAGTGTTGGATGCTGATATGCTAACTTAACTGCAGTAGGATTGGCAGAGCAGAGGAATTTGTTTCTCAACTTCTTGTCTTGCAAGAGAGGTCCTAGTCTCAGCAAAACTCACAAGGAGGAATGTGTGCACTTAAGTACGGTATCTCTTCAGCAGGCCTGCTTTTGTATCTAACAACATGGATAAGAATGAATGGCAGTTTCAAAAATGGAGCAGCTGGAGTTGAAAGGTTTATATGTCTTTCAGGAGTTGCAAAGTTTAAGTGAACAAGACTAGTATCTGCTTATAAGAGAATGAAATTCCTTCCTTATCTGATCAAATTTGAAATCATGTTATTCATACGCCAGCCCCTGGAATACTGGGAATAATGGACTGTGATTCTCACACTGTCTTCTGTAGGTGCTCCACCATGCATGAAAGATGTCAGCTACATCAGAAACCAAAATCTGTGTTTTCCTCAGGCCTCTGCTTTGGCCACAGAACAGCGCAGTGACATCTCTGCTTTCCCAAGAGGAAACACTCTGCATTAAATCCCTTACACATGGGCACTGTGAGCAGGTGCAGTTTTTGCTGTTCATAAAAATTACACTTATCCTCAACTTTTTATACTGGCTAACTTATCCAACCCAGTAACCTGTCTTGGTGAATTCTTTGTGATCTACTTCTTGTACATTGCAGGCATACTAAAGGTGCACAGATGTCACTAGGCTAGATGATGACTAAGAACTAGGCTTTCTATAAGGAATCAAACCCCACCTTTAAAGTATAGTAAGGTGTCTGAAATCAGGATTCTCTGCCACTGAATACTAACAATGAACAGCATAAAACCGCTAGTGTTTCAATCTTTTAATCAATATGCAATTAATGCTAGAGAGATTTAACTTCTTAGGTGAAGGGGACAAACACACTACATTTCAGTAATAAACCATATTTTACTACCAGCAGTTATATTTGTGTGTCTAAGGCTAAAGCACAGCTTTTAAAGGACATCATGTAACTTGTACCCCACCTTGTCTGCAGAGAACTCAGTGGGAGATCCACCACCACCTTCAGCAGAGATGAGAAGAGGCTGAACAGATTCCATCATCTGCCTTGGGAAAGGAGTTTAATTCTTGAGGATTTTCCACCTGACACTTTTTATCAAGGAAAAACTTCCTATGTCTAAAAATGGACTTCCTATGTCTAAAAAAACCCCAATACTCACTCAAATTTGCATCTGATAGAAAAGTTAAAGTTATTACAAAAAAAAACCGTGGAAGGACCAGGAGGTAAGAAAAAAAAGAGGAAGATGTTTCAGTAATCACAATAAAATCCGTATTTGGCTTCCTGTATGGATGTTTTACTGCCATACAGAAGAGAAAGGACTCTTTTTAGAAAGATCGAAGAAAAAGAAAGAATCCTATTTGCACACAGTGAATGTAAGGATTGAAATTTGCTTTCAAAGAATACCGGGGAATACTTTTCCTGGCAATATTTGATTTTCTCTAACTTTGATGTAATGAATTACAATATGGTTACTTTTTTTGCTGTGCCTGGGGTGAAATTTCAAAACACGGATGGGTGAAAGTGAATTGCATAAAAATTGAAGCAGATTAATTACAAAATTAGGTGTCAGTAACAGGACCATAAATAGGAAGTGATATTATTAGAACAACAGTAGACAGAACATTACAAACTACACACTGAAACTGATCTTCAGTGCAGGCATGCAATGTTGCCGTCAACTGTACAGATGTGCCAACAAGGGAAAATCATATTTATGGGTGAGCTCTATCAAAGATATTTTGCTGCTTCAGTCATGGATATTGTTCCGTACATCAGTTTTAAAGAGTAAAAGTTTCGTGTGGTACTTTTTCTGTAAACAAAATTTCTAAGTAACTACAACAGAACAAGAGCTGGCCAAATTACATTTAGAATTAATATTAAAAAAAACCCACTGATACAAAGGAAGAGGGTTTGAGTAATTCAGCAAGTAAATCAGTAAGTTTGCTGATGACACCAAACTGGGAGGAGTTGTAGATACACCAGAAGGCGGTGCTACCATTCAGCGTGACCTGGACAGACTGGAAAGCTGGGCAGAGAGGAACCTGATGAGGTTCAACAAGGGCAAGTGCAGGGTCCTGCACCTGGGGAGGAACAACCTCATGCACCAGTACAGGCTCGGGGTGGACCTGCTGGAGAGCAGCTCTGCGGAGAGGGACCTGGGTGTCCTGGTGGAC